>Ga0265338_10002879_pt1 | contig 25111 bp, 22 predicted proteins | sample 42126metaG_FD_193579 | JGI IMG/M metagenome (GOLD analysis project Ga0265338, IMG submission 193579) | Rhizosphere microbial communities from Carex aquatilis grown in University of Washington, Seatle, WA, United States - 4-21-26 metaG | ecosystem: Host-associated > Plants > Roots > Rhizosphere... | reverse complement strand
AGAGATGGATGGGTCGGACTGAGTTCCTGACCCCAACGATTAAGAGCGAGCCCAGGTTGGAAAGCGCAAACCCACTACGAGAGCGAAATGGCGCGTTCTTCCGCGTGCATGCTGTAGTGTGCCCGAAAAGTGCTTGACACCGCCGACATTGTTAGAGAGGCGATTTTTCGCCAGTTGACCCTCTCTGCTGTTTGCTGCCCTGTGCGACGTGGTGATATGGTCACGCCCATGGATGACACCACAGATTCGGACCTGATTTCGTCAATTACAGCGGACGTGATGACTTGCCTTCGTCGTTCGCAGTTTTTCGAGCGACTGGACGATCTGTTATGCCCCAACGCTGGAGGCGAGGCACGGGAAGTCTGCGCTGGAGATTACACGTTGGCGAAGCGAGTATTGCAAGCTGGAAGCTTCGATTTAGCCGATTGGGACGACATCTTCAATGTGCTCAGGACGCAAGGCGCATGTTGTGATTGCGAAATCCTGTACAACGTGGCCGAATCGAGCCGATTGAAGGCTCAATATTGGAAGAGTCAGGCGCAGGGCACGGAAGTTAAGCCACAACATGGCAAACCTCAATGAGTGTAGTGGAGATGAACTCAAGAACCATGTTCTGTCCAATACCCTCAAGGTAACGGTAACGCCAAATTCCCAGCGGATATGGCAGTGGCGCGACCGCAGTCGCATCGTGAGGCTGATCCAATTTTTCGCCCGCTTTATGGCTTTCAATCTCATCCGGCCAACCCAGCAAGATGTAGATGCGGCCACGATCACTCTTCCAGCCGGGTATGCCGTATCCAAAACGTTCATTAGCGTATGCGATGCGATGGTAATGCTCTTCCTTGAATTCGTTCTCTCCAGTGTCCGGAGTAGGGCTGCGGCGCCGCCAAAAAGCATCCATGAAGTTGTCACGCGCCTCGTCGTTCGAGAGTTTCTTGAAGGCTTCCTTTTCCTCGTCGGTAATGATCCAAGCGACATCCTCTTGCAACCATGTCGGGTAAAAGCCGCTGTGAATTTGCCTGCCGCCGGGCGGAGCGGTGGTCACTGGTGGTTGCTGAGCTTGCGACGGTAATAATGAAAGGAATAGGAAGATCGTCAAGAGCGCTGCTGCGAGATGCGGATGCGAACGGCGCATGGAGGCTACTCTACGCCTTAGCCTAAGGGCCCGAAAACGACCAAACCAAATCAACGTCAACCGCAGCGGGCGAGGGCGCCCGCTCTACACGGGCTAGTCCTGGCTATGCCCGGCGTAGTAGCCGGCACGGGCCTGGATTTTGTAGGGTTGCTTGCACTTGATCTCGAGCTTGCGGTAGGTGCCGTCCTGCCGGGTGTTGGTCGGGGTGAATCCGATGTTGTACTGGCTGCGCAGTTCGGCGGCGATCTGGTCAAATGCTTCTTTGAGCTTGTCGAACTTGTTGCCAACATTGATGACGCGGCCTCCGGTTTGCTCGGTGAGCTTGCGCATCTCGCCTTCTCCGGAATAGAACCCTCCGTGCATGCCGTAGAACCCGCGATCGGCGCATAGCAGCACGTAGACGATCGAATCCGCTTTCTGCGCCGCCTCGATCGCATCCTGAATTTTCAGGCGGCTGCCTTCGTCTTCGCCATCCGTGAGCAGGATCATGGCCTTGCGCCCGACTTCCTTCGCCAGCATGTCGTGAGCGGACAGGTACACCGCATCGTAGAGCACCGTTCCGCGTTGGGAGGCAGTCGGCACGGGACCGCCGCCCGCTCCCGGAAGAGTTGGCATGGTCACGCCGGAGTTGATCTTCACCGAGTTGAGCGCCTTCTGTAGGCTGCGCGGATCACGCGTGAAGTCCTGCATGAGGCTGGCGTCGACGTTGAAATCGATGACGAATGCTTCATCTTTGTCGGTGAGAATCTGCTTCAGGAACGCCCCGCCAACTTCTTTCTCCATGTCGAGCACGTTGAGTTGGCTGCCGCTGGAATCGATCAGCATTCCCAGGGTGAGCGGAAGATTCGTCTCGGCGTTGAAATACTTGATTGTCTGGGGCTTCCCGTCTTCGTAGATGTCGAAGAGATCTTTGGTGAGGTTGGGGATGAGCCCGCCCTTCTTGTCTTTCACATTGAAAAAAAGCTGAACGACATTGACGTTGACCTTCAGAGTTTCGGTGGGCTGTTGGGAGTCGTCGGGCTTCTGGCCGGCTGGCTGCTGGGCTGGCGCGGACTGTTGGGCAAGCGTGAACGGCGCCGCCGCACATAGGACTGCCAGCGTGAAAACCGGCAGGATTCGACGCTGAAAGACAAGAAGTTTGGGCATCCGGGAATCTCTCACGATTCTTTGTTAGTCTAATCCTGTAGCTTAGATGCACCAAATGGGCTGATTAAGCATCCCAGAGGTTGGGAAGTGGGATTATTCGCCGGACGAGGAATGCGATGGCGCCAGTAGCCGGGATCCAAAGAATTTGGGGCAGCTTAGGAAGCGCAGTTCTGGTTCTAGGCCTTGTGTTGAGCCTGGGAGGCCCAGACCTGCAGGGGCAGTCAGGCGCGAACCAGACTCCAGCCCAGCCCCCTGCGAATGCGCAGCCAGCGCAAGAAATCCCCGATGCACCTTCGACGGTGCAGCCTCCTCTTCCCAAGCCTCAGCTCCCGGCAGCGACTCAGCCGGATTCGGGGAAAGATACAGCTCCCGAACAGGCACCAGCGAGCGATTCTGCGCAGCCGGCGGACGAGGAAAAGCAGGCTCCGCCGCCCATGCCCCCGGTCGAGACGATCGCCCCGGGAACGACACAGGCAGATGCGGGTCCGAAAAACCAGATCAATCCCGCACAGGACTTGTACAAACTCGTGGTGCCGGTCAACTTCGTGCAGGTCCCCGTGATGGTGAAAGACTCCGACGGGCGGCGCGTGGACGGCCTGCTTCCCAAGGATTTCACGGTTACGGAAAACGGCAAGAAACAGACGCTGACCTTCTTCACCAGCGATCCTTTTCCGCTGTCGGTCGCCATCCTGCTCGATATCGGCATGGCCGATGTCGCATTGCAGAAGGTGAACCAGACCTACTCCGCGTTGGTCGGCGCATTCAGCCCCTACGACGAGATTTCGCTGTACACGTACAGCAGCACGATCAGCCAGGTGACCGACTTCACCGGGTCCAACCAAAGGCTGACGGCGGTACTCAACGAACTGAAACTGGTTCGTGGTCATGCCAATGGCCCGCCAGTATTGGGTGGCCCGCTGTCGGGGGGGCCTACGGTAAACGGAGCGCCGGTCGGCGGTCCGATCATCCAGCCGGTGAATACTCCGCCCAAAGAATCGCATGTGTTGAATGACGCCATCCTGCGGGCAGCTCTGGATCTGAGCAAGCGCGATCGCACCCGCCGGAAAGTAATCTTCGTCATCACTGACGGGCGGGAGCGGGGCAGCAAGGCGAGCTATAGCGATGTTCTGCGGCTGCTGGAGACCCGCGATATCCAGGTGAAAGGCGTGGTACTCGACAGTGGAGCCCTGCCCGGCTTCCGCCAGCTCGAGAAGATCCACCTGAAGGGCCAGGGATATGGCGACCTGCTTCCCAAGTATGCCTCGGCCACCGGGGGAGGAGAGATTATCCCCGAGCTCTCGCGCAATGCGATTGAAGAGGCGTACGCCCGGATCACCTCCGAGGCCCGCAACCAATACACGTTGGGATATACCCCCAAGCCAGCCACGGGCGGCTCGGCCTATCGTAGCGTCGAAGTGGTGGTGAACAAGAAGGACCTCAAGGTCGCCGCCAAGGACGGCTACTACCCCATCCCATCGGCCAGGTAACCTGTCGGCGGGACCCATGGGGTGCGCCGTGCGTCCGGGCTGGCTCGGTCGTGAAAACCTTTGTTGTCGTCAACGCCTAAAAGCAGCGTGATCCATGGACGCGCTCCCCCCCGGAAGCACGTCCAAGGACCTCGCGGTTCCGCCGAATCAGTCTTTCCGCGGCGAGAAGTGACAGTTCCCTGGGTCGTCAGCATCAATTCGACGGATCGCATCTGCCGGAATGAGCTGCACTGCAAGCGTGCTTGCCTCGACCGTGCCTTCGTTCCGGAGGATGTGCACATGGTTCCCACCCGGATCAACAAACCCCATCCCAACTGTGTACACGTGGGGCGTGCAGGATGGATCGTTCCCCTCGTACTCGGTCACAGCTCCCTCCGTGACCACGATCAGGCTATGGCCCGGGTGCGTGTGCCAACCGGTGCTCCCTCCCGGCTGCCAGACGTTGCTCTGCACGTACATGTCTGACAATCCCTTGGACTTCTGCACCGACAGCCAGACCTTGCCCGTGTGGGCAAAATTCGGAGGAACTGTACCGTTCCCTACATCAATGTCGCCGAATCGGCCCAGGCCAAGGGTTGTGGCGGTGAACAATTCACTCGCCGTCGCTTTGGCCTGTTTTGCGTGATAGAGGTTCAACACCACGATCGCGGTACTGAACAATAAGATCCAACTCAGCTTTCTTCGCATATCGATCTCCTTTTTTCCGTTGGTGCCTCACAAATTAAGGCACGGGGCCACCATCGGTCACCTACGTATGCGGGGTCAAACGGCAATGCGCAGAATCACAGCCATTTCCTCTGGTTGCCGTCGAATGCCGCGTTTTGCCGTGCCTCGGGCAGGCCGCGTACGTTACAATTTCGGCTCCCGGCTTGCGGCAATCGCGGCCCATATCAGGAGGGTCCGATGAGCAAACCAAACTCTGATTCCCCGCCATCGGCCAAAACGCCCGAAGACCGGCTGGATTCCTGGAAGGAAATCGCGGCCTACCTTAGCCGTGACGTGACGACCGTTCAGCGCTGGGAAAAACGGGAGGCGATGCCCGTCCACCGTCATCTGCATGACCGGATCGGATCCGTCTATGCGTCCCGGGCGGAGTTGGACTCGTGGGCTCGCAGCCGGAATCTTCGATCAGTGCAGGACGACGGTGAGAGTGCGCCTTCACCTACTTCCTCTGAACAACCGCAAGGCGCGGCGATATCAGGATCGCCGTCGCCAGCCAAATGGACTCTCATTCTCCCGGTGGCAGTGGTGGCAGTGGCGTTCGCGATTGGCGCAGCCGTCTGGCTGCAACGGACGGAATACTTCTGGCGAAGCCCCATCGCCGACGCGCGATTTCAGACGGTCACCGACTTTGATGGAGTGGAGCAGGCCGCCACGATTTCACGCGACGGTCATTTCGTCGCGTTTCTGTCGGACCGGGATGGACAGATGGACGTCTGGGTTACGCAGGTCGGTTTGGGTCAGTTTCACAATTTGACCCATGGGAGCGCTCCGGAACTCGTCAACCCATCGGTCCGCACACTGGGCTTCTCGCCCGATGGCTCTTTCGTCACATTCTGGGTTCGCAGGCAGGACGGGTCGAAGGGTAGCGACATCAGCATCTGGGCCGTACCGACTCTAGGCGGACAACCAAGGCCATATCTGGAAGGCGTCGCCGAATTCGACTGGTCGCACGACGGCACGCAACTCGTTTATCACACGCCCGGACCCGGTGACCCGCTGTTCGTCTCTGACGGCACCCGGCGTCCTGGGGACCGCCCCATCCTGACTGCCCCTGCCGGGCTTCACTCTCACTTTCCGTTGTGGGCGCCCGACTCGGCATTCATCTACTTCGTCCGGGGTTCTCTGCCCGACAAACTGGACGTCTGGCGCATCGCTGCAAGCGGCGGCACTCCGGAACGGATCACTTCCGACAATGCCCGTGTGAGTCATCCGATCCTGTTGGATCGGCGAACCCTGATGTATCTAGCCGGGGATCCCGATGGTTCCGGGCCGCGGCTTCACAGCATCGACGTCGAGCGTCGCATTACCCACCGGCTGACCTCGGGCCTTGACCGCTACACGTCGCTGGCGGCCAGCGCTGACGGCCGTCGACTGGTGGTCACGACCGCCAGTTCCAAGAGAACACTCTGGCGTTTACGCATCGGCGATTCGGATGCCGAGGCACCAGCCCCAGTTCGAATCTCGCTGACGAGCAGCACGGGATTCTCCCCGCGGCTCTCCCCAAACTACCTTCTGTATGTCGCTACGACTGACACCCGCGATAGCATCTGGGCCCTCGCCAACGGAGCCAGCACAGAGCTGTGGCGCGGGGAAGGAGCGCGAATCCTGGGTGCCCCGGCGATCTCCCCGGATGGACGGCAGGTTGCGTTCTCGGTGCGGCGGCAGGGAAAAACCGTCTTGACCATGATGCAGTCCGACGGCACGAACGCGCGGATCGTGACCGATTCGCTTGAACTGCAGGGTAGTCCAGCGTGGAACCCAGACGGGCAATCGATCACAATCGCCGCCGAAGATCACGGCGTCCCGCATCTTTTCCGGGTGCCACTTGACGGTCGCCCCCCAACTGTCCTTCTCCAGGAGTACGCGGTGGATCCATCGTGGTCGCCCGACGGCCAATTCATGGTCTACTCGGGACCCGATATCGGTACCACGTTTTCCGTAAAAGCTATAACGGCCGAGGGAAGACCTTATCCACTACGCGCGCTGAATCTGACTCGTGGCGCCCGGCACCTGGCCTTTCTGCCTGCAGGTACGTCCCTCGTGTTGCTGAGGGGAGACATTCAGCATAAGGATCTATGGCTCATCGACCTGAAGACCGGTGCTGAGCGCCAGTTGACCAAGCTCCCTCCCGACTTCGATATTCGCGACTTCGACATCTCTCCGGACGGTCGCGAAGTTATCCTCGAACGCGTGCAAGATCGCTCGGAGGTGGTTCTGCTGGATCTTCCCCGCCCATAGTGCTCGCCCCACCGCCGACCTGATTCTCGACATTCCGTCCGATTGGGGGGGCCGGAGCTACGGTGCACGTTCCGAAATAGGCCCCAGCCTAAGGGGGCTGCACCTCCGGGGTCACCTGAGTAACCTGCGGCAGATGCGCTCCGTGTGATATAAAAGCCGCGAGCCTCCATTAGGACATTAGTGTGCGTGCCAACCCCTCAGGGGATGCCCGCACTTTGAGGAAAGCCTTGAGTTTCATCAACTTCGCAGCCCGTGAGATCAATTGCAAGATCGTGTACTATGGCGCCGGACTGGGCGGCAAGACCACGAATTTACAGGTGATCTACCAGAAAACTGCGGACCAGCAGAAGGGCAAGATGATCTCGCTGGCCACTGAAACCGAGCGGACGCTGTTCTTCGACTTCCTGCCGCTCGACCTCGGTTCGGTGCGCGGGTTTAAGACACGGATCCACCTCTACACCGTTCCGGGCCAGGTTTTCTATGATGCCAGCCGCAAGCTGATTCTGCGGGGCGTGGACGGCATCGTATTCGTCGCCGACTCGCAGGAACAGCGCCAGGACGCCAACGTCGAGGCGCTCGACAACCTGATGTCGAATCTCAAAGAGCACGGGTACGACTTCAACAAGATTCCTTACGTCCTCCAGCTCAACAAGCGTGACCTGCCGAATATCCTTCCTGTCGATCTGCTCTCCACCGAACTGCGCCGCAAGAACGAAGCGATCGTCGAAGCCGTGGCCTTCCAGGGCGTCGGCGTTTTCGAAACGCTGAAAGAAATCGCCAAGCAGGTGCTGACGGAGTTAAAGGCGGGCGGCTAGCGAAACTGTGTGTCGCATTCCCTCACAGACATGCCATCGATCCGGGCTTTAATTGCGTTTCCCTTTTTCTTGTTCACAACCCTTCTTTTCGCTGGGCCGGCCAAGTCAGTCGTCATCAATCCGCAACAGATCGATCAGCTCTTCGCGGCTTACAACAAACCCCAATCCCCGGGCTGCTCGGTCGGGGTGATTCGCGATGGCGCTTACGTCTTCAAGAAATCTTACGGCGAGGCGAGCCTGGAATTGAATGTGCCACTTTCGTCGCAGTCCGTCTTTTACATGGCATCCGTGTCAAAACAATTTACCGCTGCCGCAGTCGTTCTCGCCGCCGAACAGGGTTTTCTCTCTCTCGACGATGACGTCCGCAAATACATTCCAGACCTGCCCGATTACAAAACACGAATCGCGCTCCGCCAGATGCTTCATCAGACAAGCGGTTTTCGTGACTTCTTGGACCTGACAGATTTATCTGGAAGAAGCATCTCTGCGCTTTCATCACCGGACAATGTCCTCGACCTCATCGCACGCCAGAGGGGATTGAATAACGTCCCGGGTGAAGAATTCGTCTACAGCAACTCGAATTATTTCTTGTTGGGACTGGTTGTGAAGCGTGCGACCGGGAAGTCGCTTGCAGAATTCACCGCAACCAAGGTCTTCTTGCCGCTTGGCATGAAGCACACGTTCTTCTTCGATGACAACGGCGTGGTCGTACCGAACCGGGCGGCGGCATACGATTCTGGAAGGGACGGCAGGTTCCTTGTGGACTGGTCCACCACCTATGACATCGTCGGAGGCGGCGGCCTCATGAGCAATGTGGATGATTTGCTCCTCTGGGATAGGGCCTTTTACTCCAACAAACTCGGCAAGGGAGCGTTAATCCGCGAGCTTGAGACGCCCGGAACATTGAATAACGGGAAGCAAATTAACTATGGAATGGGACTTTGGCTGAGTGAATATCGCGGTTTGAAGATCGTCGAGCACAGCGGCGGAACTTTCGGATACCGGACCGAGATTTTGCGCTTTCCCGACCAGAGATTTAGCGTCGTCGCTCTGTGCAATGTCGGAAGCGCGGATGTGGAAGGTCTTGCGCGAAAAATATCTGACCTCTATCTCCAACACGAGTTGAAGCCAGATGCAGCAAATACGTATGTCAGAAAAGACGGTGAAGCCCTTTTCAGCCCGGCAGAGCTGGCTGGCACCTATCTCGATCACCGGAAGCACATGATTTATACCTTCACGGCCGCCGAAGGGGGCCTGATAGCATGGGGCTCAAAATTGCGGAGTTTGGGGGTGAATGAGTATTCAGATCTGGTCGGAAATCCAATTGTATTCAAGCGCCAAAATGGCACCATGACGGCGACGCTCACACTCCAGGGCCAGGTTTTCTTTTCCGGCGACCGGGTAGCCGATATCCATCCGAATGAAGCCACACTCAAGGCGCTCACAGGAGATTACCGCAGCGACGAACTTGACTGCAGCTACAAGCTGTCGCTCGTCAAAGGAGCGCTATCGTTGCAGATTGGGACACAACCGGCAGTGAACCTGAACCCAGTCGCCTTGGATGAATTTCAAGCCGGCGAATTGGGCACAATCGTATTCCCGAACTCCGGTGATCCCGTCACTGGTTTCACCTTCTTCTCGCAGCGGTCCCGAGGCATCAGCTTTCGAAAGCTGGAAGCAAAGACGCCTGCGGATTAAGGAAATTGCCAACGGCCCGAGCGCATGACATCCCCGCAGCCTGAGTGCTAAGGTCTTCCCATGCGATTCAACCGCTCCGTACCGCCCTGCGCCGTCATCCCCGTGCTGATTTACCCTGACCCCGCCGTGGCAGCCGATTGGCTCTCGAAGGCTTTCGGCTTCACCGTCCGTCTTCGCATCGCGAATCACCGCATTCAGATGAAGGCGGGCGATGGCTGCTTTACCATCGCCGAAGGCAACGTCGTGCCGAATCGCTCCCACATCGTGCAGGTCCGCATCGAAGATGCGAAGGGTCACTGCGAGCGCGCGCGACAGAATGGAGCCGTCATCGTGACGGAACTTCAGGAGCATTCTTATGGCGAGCGCCAATACAACGCGGAGGATTTTTACGGCCATCGGTGGGACTTTACTGAAACCATCCGCGATGTCGCGCCCGAAGAGTGGAGTGGCGGTGCATTTCACCTGGAATAGTCCCGTGATCGTTCAGCCAAGTCGAACTTCTGCATTCGATCAGCTCTTTCCTCTAGAATAGCCTCGCCAAAATATCCGCACTTTATCTTGCGACCCGGAGATAACAACATGCCGTCGATTCGCCTTCTTGTGCTGGCACTACTGACCCTGATGTTCAGTCAGACCGCCCTCCCGCAGACGCTTCGCGGCGTCGACCTCTCCGACCTGGACCGCAAGGCCGATCCCTGCAACGATTTTTATGAGTTTGCCAACGGCACATGGCGGGCGAACAATGCCATTCCCGCTTCCATGACGCGCTGGAGCCGGCGCTGGCAGGCCGGGGAGAATGCGAAGGACCGACTGCACGACGTTCTCGAAGAAGCCTCCGCCGTAAAGAACGCGCCCAAAGGCAGCACGGAGCAGATCATCGGCGACTACTACGGCGCCTGCATGGATGAGTCGCGCGTCAACGCCCGCGGCATGGATCCGATCAAGCCTCTGTTCGCGAAGATCGACGCCGCTCGCGACATGTCTGCTCTGCAGGACGTCATGGCCGACCTGCACGACATCATCGTAAACGTTCCGTTCGCCTTCGGCAGCCAGCCCGACCCTCACAAGCCAGCGTGGGTACTGGCCGATGTGGGCGCGAGCGGACTCAGCCTGCCCGATCGCGATTACTACTTGAAGCCCGAACCGCGCTTCAAGGAAGCTCGCGAGAAATACGCAGAACACATCACCGCCATGTTCAAATTGGCAGGCTGGGACCAGAAACCTGCGGCCGCCGCGGCCCAGGCTGTCATCACGATTGAAACCAAGCTGGCCGAGGCCACGCTCGACAATGTGGCGCTACGCGATCCCGCTCAAACCGATCACAACACCACCTTCTCCCAATTGCAGGCCATGGCTCCCCATGTGGACTGGGCAGCCTACTTCAAACACAAGCAGATTCCGACCGATGTCGATATGAATGTCGATCAGCCGAAGTTCATGCAGGAAGTAGACCGGCAGATGCAGCAGACTCCGCTGGCAGACTGGAAAGTCTATTTGAAATGGCAGTTGCTGGACTCTGTGGCAAATTCTCTGTCCGCGCCGTTCGTCGAAGAGGAGTTTGCTTTTAACGGCAAATACCTGTCCGGCGCCAAGGAGATGAAGCCGCGCTGGAAGCGTTGCGCCGAATCGACGGACCGGCTGTTGGGCGACGCGCTCGGGCAGAAATACGTCGAGAAATACTTCCCGCCTGAGGCCAAGGCGCGGATGCAGGACTTGATCCGCAATCTGCTCCTCGCCATGCGTGACGACATCCTGAGCCGCCCCTGGATGAGCGACGACACAAAAGAGAAGGCAATGGCCAAGGTCGCCACGTTCTATCCGAAGGTCGGCTATCCCGACAAGTGGAAAGACTACAGCCACGTCGAGATTCGACGCGACGCGTTCTTTGAAGACACGATCTCGGCCAGAAACTTCGTGGAACAGGACGATCGAAACCTGATCGGCAAGCCGACCGACCGTTCCCGTTGGGGCATGACGCCCCCCACGTCCGACGCCGAGTACAACCCGCTGCTGAACACCATCGAGTTTCCCGCCGGGATTCTCCAGCCACCGGCCTTCGATGTCAACGCGATCGATGCAGTCAACTACGGCGCGATTGGCGTCGTCATTGGCCACGAGGTCTCGCATGGCTTTGACGATGAGGGTGCGCAATTCGATTTTCTGGGCCGCCTGCGCAACTGGTGGACCGAAGCGGACCTCAAGAATTTTCAGGCACGTGCCGCCTGCGTCGCCGACCAGTTCGATCACTACTTCATCGAGAAAGACATCCACCACAACGGCAAGCTTGTACTCGGAGAAAGCATTGGAGACCTGGGCGGCGCCAAGATCGCCTACCTTGCCTACGAAAAATCGCTCGAAGGCAAGCCGCGACCAGCCGATATCGATGGCTTCACGCCCGAGCAACAGTTCTTCATCGCCTGGGGCCAGTTCCGTGGCGACGAGATTCGCCCCGAGGCCCAACGCCTGATGGTGCAGTCCGATCCGCATCCCATCGCAAAGTATCGCGTGATCGGGCCGCTCTCGAATCTCCCCGAATTCCAGAAAGCTTGGAGCTGCAAGGCAGACGCCGCGATGGTGCGGCCCGCGGAGAAGCGCTGCGAGGTGTGGTAAATCGAGCTCGCGCCGCGCAAAAAAGTAGCGCCGGCGTCCCGCCGTTACTCCCGCGCCTGCCCGTGAGCTTTCCGAAGGGTCCTCTTACCCCGGAGCCTGTCACTAGTTCAACGTGTCTGGGCTCAACGGTGGCATCGTACCCACGTAATCGCAAACCAACACGGTCAAATCATCGTCCTGCGATACCGCCCACTGCTGCACCGCCGAAATAATCCGGTCGACCGCGTCCGCAGGAGAAGTCCCCGCCGTTTGCCGCAACAGTGCGCCAAGCGCTTCCTGGCCGAAGAATTCCCCTCGCGCGCCGGCGGCCTCGACAATCCCATCCGTATAGAGCAGCAAACGATCTCCTGGCTCGAGCTTGTGCGACGCCGTCGAGTACGTTGCGAAGTCAAACGCCGCCAACATCAGCCCGTTCTCCTCAATCTCTCTCACCTTCCCATCCCGCAGCAACAGCATCGGAGGATGCCCCGCCGCTGAGTATCGTAACTCGCGCACCTCGGAATCCAGATGCACATACGCCGCCGTCACAAACTGATTCTGGGTATTTCCGCACAGCGCGGCGTTCATTCCCGACAACAGGCCCGAAGGATCTCCCGCGTTTCCGCGCTGCGCCGTCGCCGCCAATTTCACCATTGACGCAATGAGCGCCGCCGGCACACCGTGCCCGGAAACGTCGGCAATCAGTAGTCCGACCTGCCGGTCATCGGCCACGATGAAGTCGTAGAAGTCTCCTGCCACCGACGTCATCGGCAAGTAGCGGGCCGCCACTCGAAAGCTCGCCGACTCGGGAAACTTCCCCGGCAAAATCGACAACTGGATCCGCCGCGCTACTTCCAGTTCTTTCTGAATGTCGTTGAGTTGCTGATCCCGCTCCAGCGTCTGCCGCGCTGCAACATATCCCAGGGCACCGAGAAACGCGACAAAGCCGTAAGGCTCTATCTTCGAACTGCGCCACAGTGGCCCCGCAATGTTGTCAAACAATGCGCACGCTACGAAGACGAGCAGCCCTCGACGGATGACGGGAAAGTCCGGGTTCTTCGCGCCCGCCCAGAATGACTGCACTACAATCGCAATCAGGGCCACGACCACCAGCACATTATTGATCAGCACATATTTCGGAGATGGCCCCAGGGCAAACGTTAACAGAGCAAGCACGCCCAAAATGATTCCCATCACGTAGCCTACGATTTTGCCGCTACGGTGCAGAAGACCGGCCGATTCGAAATATAGAAACGCCGGGATCGGAACGATGTAGTTGATACCCGCTGCGAGCCTCGAATAGACAACCGAACTTTGCATTGCGAATCCTAGCAAGCTCGCCTGAATCCACAAGCGCGACCCGTACAGAACAGAAAACAGCGCAAAGTACGTGAGTATCCAATCACGCTTTCGTCGTACGAGTGAGAAGGCCGCAGCAATCAAACCCACCGCTACAAATGCTGCTCCCAGGAAAAGGTAAGGGGCATCGCTGCGGAACATTCGCAGAATCTCTTCCGCCGACACTTCTAAAATAGGTGCGTACATGCCAACAGGATGCTAAATCATTTGGCAGACTCACGCGAAAGGCCATCCTTTCCACTTTCGCCATTACCAACGCAAGCGCACCGCGCCGTTTTCAGAGGCCCCTCTCTACCGCATTCGCTAGCCTAACCACAGGGACGAACCTGTCCCGCGGACTCTCTTGTTGACGCTCGCAACGCTCATCCATCGCTCGCAGGATCCCAGCGGACTACTCATCCTCTGCCTGATCGGCTTCTGCGGCGGCATTGTCGTATTCTTCTACGGATTCCGCTTGCTCCTCCGGTCAGCATCAAGTGATCCAGCTGTCCCAACAAACGTCCTCCATCAAGGCTGCTGATATGACGCAGCAGCAAAAGATCGCCGCCGCTCTCTTGAAAGCGGAATCGCAAATCCGGCTGCCTGGGCCGCCGCCGGATGCCTAACGCCAGCGGCGTGCGGAGAAGCCTTCGATCCACATCCGCCGGTCGTGCTGATGAAAGGCACGAACAACAAAATATTCCTGATCTCCTGGCGCAGCCAGCAGGAGGTTGCCCGCTCCCTCGGTTGGAAATGCGCCCTCATGATCTGGGGCGGCCCCGCCCTAACCCTCGTCAGTCTCTACTTCTTCCTGGGCATCAAGAACCTGTTCTAGATGAAGGGTCGCGAAGGTTTATGTGGCGCGGGCGCCCTCGCCCGCGCATTACATCCGCCAAATAGACAGCGGACCCGATGGCATTTGTATTCCGAATTCAAGACACGCCTCTGGAAGTGTCTTGAAGCACGTCTTAAATAGATTTTTGTCACACTCGCCGGCACGCTGAGACCGACCCTCTTCAACACCGGAAACCGCACTCGCCGCACCACAGTTCTAACCCTGCATTGTCCCAACTCCGGCCCGGTCCGCAACCTTCCCTCTAGTACAATCAAACCCGTGAGCGAAGCCGTGCGCATCGGAATCCTGGGCGACTTCAATGCCGAATTCCGTTCGCACCAGGCCACGACGGATGCCCTGCAGCACGCTGCCCGTAAGCTGAAGATGACGGTCGAATCCGAGTGGCTGCCCACGCCCTCCCTCGCAGATACGGGAGCTGAGAAGATCCTGGAAAGCTTCGACGGCCTGTGGGCCGCGCCCGGCAGCCCCTACAAAAGTTTCGACGGCATGCTCAAGGGCATCGAGTTCGCCCGGCGTCGCGACTGGCCTTTCCTCGGCACCTGTGGCGGATTCCAGTACGCCTTTATTGAGTTCGCCCGCAACGTCCTCAATATCAAGGATGCGGACAGCGCCGAAAATAATTCCGGCTCGAAAAACATCATCATCTATCCGGTGGCTTGCGCCGTGCCTGACCGCAAAGGCAATGCCACCAAGCTTTCCGGCACCATCCCCGACATTCGCTTGCGCCCGGGCTCGTACTTGCAGACTTACTACGGCAAAGACAAAGAAACCGTGACCGAGGAATTCTTCTGCAACTTCGAAATCAATCCTGAGTTCGAATGGACCACGATGGAGGCTGGGTTTCCTGTGGTCGCCCGCGGCCCGGAAGGCGAGATTCGTGCGATTGAATCTCCGACGCACCGTTTTTACCTGGCGACGCTGTTCCAGCCGCAGCTGTCGTCCACGGAAAAGAAGCCGCATCCGCTGGTGCTCGCCTTCGTGCAGGCCGCCAACGACTGGGGCAAGAAGAAACTCGACGATAGCGTCCTGGAATAGAACCGGCATCGGCCATCGGGCGTCAGACCTTAGCCTCGGCCCATCGGCGGTCCCTGTAGGGTAATGCTGAGGTGAGATGTCTGCGGTCCGAGGTCCGGATTCGGTTACCAAAGTCCCTGTCCCGCGCCTGTTACCGCCCCCACCCCAACTGCATCTGGAGCCGCCTCCCCGCTGTCGTTACACTCATGCGGATCGTTGAAATCGCCGTCCAGCAGCACATCCCCGAACCGGCGCCCGCAGGAGCCACGCTCGTCTTATGCACATGCAAATGCAAATGATGAACTCGTTCCGCATTCCGTTTACCACGCTGATCAGCTACATTCCGGTAATTGCTACCATCGTGACCACCCTGTTCAGCGTGATTCTGGCCCGCGCCACGCTGCGCTACGTCGAGGCCACCGATAAAGGTCTGGCGCTGGCCCGCGAGGAATTCGAGCGCGAATGGTCCCCGGACCTGCACATCAAAATGGACCGCGTCTCCGCGACCGAAGCCCGCATCATCGTCACCAACCTGGCGAAGACCTCGGTCCTGCTGCAGCTATTGCAACTGCGCAAGCTGTCGCATGCCATGCCATTTGAGCGTTGCCGCCTGAATGATCCCCTTGTTGGCGGCATGACCTGGACCCAGGAAATGGGCAAGCGCATTCTGGCCTGCACCGGACAGGACTTCGAAGGGCCCATCGCGGCGTCGATGACGTTCTATGCCGCCGGACGCATGTTCCGCACTGACTGGTTTCGCTCGCAGATTCAGGTCCGTGACGGACGCATCATCAGCCTCGAACCCAGCAACATGCCCGCCCGCCGCGTCCGCGTAGTTGAGCGCAAGGGCCCCGAACGCCGGCGCGAATTCGTCCAGGACGTAACCGCCGAAGTCCCCCCGGAAACAATCAACACCAAGCCCGACGAAAACTTTTTCGTAACCGGAGCCTGAGGAAAAGAGACCGGTACCCCATTTCTGGCGCATTCGTTGCGCGAGAAGTGGGGATTTTGATTTTCGGATTGACGCAGAACTCATGCCCTAAATATTTCCGCGCGCTGCGCTCTCCAATCCGGCCGCTGCTATGCTTACCTGTAGTGCGCAAAATCTTGAGGTCACAATTTGTGACCTCAACTTTGAACTATGGCGAAAACCGCAATCGTCGCTGTCCGAAAAGTCGATTCCAAAATCCTCGTTCTCCGCGGCCAGAGGGTCATCCTCGACGCCGACCTCGCCGCGCTCTACGGAGTACAGGTCCGCCACCTGAACCAGCAGGTCAAGCGCAACGCGAAGCGCTTTCCTCCGGCCTTCCGCTTCCAACTGTCGGAGCAGGAATTCGAAATCTTGAGGTCACAAAATGTGATCTCAAATTCGGGACACGGCGGCACGCGCTACCATCCCTATGCTTTCACCGAACATGGTGTGATCATGGCCGCCACCGTGCTGAACTCGGAACGCGCCATCGAAATGAGCATCTTCGTGGTGCAAGCTTTCGTTCGCATGCGCCGCGCCCTCGCCACCAATCGCCAGGTTCTCGCTAAGTTGGCGGAGGTCGAGCGCCGTCTTGAGAGCCATGACGCCGATATCCAAGGCCTAATGGATGCAATCCGCGAACTCATCAACCCTCCTGACCCGCCCCGCCGTCGCATTGGATTCGAAGCGCCTGCGGATTCTCCGAAGAACCGCGGCAAGGCCCCCAAAGACCGCACACTGCACTTTCCTGATACCAGATAAGCATCAAACTGCGCGCCGCCGTTGCCCGGACCCGCAGTAACCCTTACCAAAGATCATTCCCCGCGCCTAAAGCTACCTCGGCCTCCTGCCGATCCTGTCTGTTAGGAGACCATCTAATGATCAGCCCAATCAGCAACGCTCACGCTAACGACGTGCACCAGGTTGAGAAGGCGTCCGCCCCAAAGCCTGCGCCCAAGCCAGGCCCCCCGGCCCAGGCTCACCAGACTGTGAAGAGTGGTGAGCTCTCGCACGATCAGGTCACGCTAAAAAGTGCCGGCGACGTAGACCACGACGGCGACAACAGGTAGCCGCATTCCAACCTTCGTAGAGACGTAGCTGGCTACGTCTCGCTCGCCAGGACAGCTTGCGCCGCCGTGCGAGAACGAAGTGTGGGGAAGCGTAGAGACAAAACGACGAAACCTCTACGCCTCGCCAATACAACATCCGAGTTGGAACTCACTCCTGGATTCCGTGACTTGTCCCCGCGAACAACAGTTCCAAGTCCTCGGACTCCCGCTCCAACCCCAACAGCAGGCCCTGAAACTCCGCCATCGTTTCTGCGAAGGCGTGCGCCTCCACAAACTCGCGGGCTTCGGTGTCAGTCGCCTCGGGGAAGAACCTGCTGTACAGCTCGATCTTCTGAGCTTCCACGGCCTTCCCCAGAAACAGCTTGTAATCGATACGCCCCGGACGCAGCAGCGCCGGGTCGAGCGATTCGATGTGGTTGGTGGTCATCACGAACAACACGTTCTCCGGAGCGTGAAAACCATCGAGCACACTGAGCAGGCCCGACAGGCTTACGCCGAAGCGGTCCGCCGGGTCCTCCTTCTCGCGCGACTGACCCGGCGCTGCGGGTCGATCACGCTCACCCTGTTCCGGACGTCGATTGCCGGTCTTCATGCAATCGATGTCCTCGAACAGAATGACTGCGTTCTGCGGCACGTCGTTGATGGCGCTCTTGAGAGTCCGGTCGTTGAACTCGGTCAAGTTGACGGCATACACCGACATGCCAAACTTCGCAGCCAGTCCCGACACCAGAGACGTCTTACCGGTCCCCGGCGGGCCGTAGAGCAAATAACCGCGGTGATACGGCACGCCGAGGTGACGATAGCGCTTGCGCGATGCACGGAACTTTTCGATATCCTCCACCAGGCGCTCTCGCTCACCCGGCTTCAGAATCACTGAATCCAGCAATCGCGGCGTATAGCCTTGTACCCAACTCCAACCGTCGTCGTAGAGGTACAGGTACGAGGTCATCTTCTCCTTGCGTTTGTGGCAGGCAACGATCTCGTCCGCAAACTGCTTCAGGAAGATCTGCTTTCGACCGATCGTCCGGAAGGTGAGAGACTCAATGCGGCGCGGCGTCCAGCCCTTGGTGTCTTCGCTGCGCGAGAACCACACCCAGAATGGACGTCCCGCATGCCAGAAGCGATGGCAGCCCGGCGCAGGGATCAGCGCAGTTCCCTGCCCACGCAACGTTGTGTCGAGATCGACACGACGAATGCGCTGCAGGAAGCTCTGCTCCAGGAACCATTCTTTGATCCATGCGAAGGCGGCATCGTCATCCTTCACCGTGATCATCATGGTCGTCTGTTCTACGATCCAGTACCACAGCTTCATCGGCAACGCGCGCACGTACACGCTGATGCCGCCGATGATCATCAGTAGTAGTCCACCTGAGGCGAACTGGTTCTGACCACCTAAAACGCGTTGCAGAAGATCCAGAAGTTTGCCCATTGCTTTGTGTTTTCTAACCGACGCAAGGTCGGACCTCTACGCAGACTTTCCTCGCGCGAGGCTCTGAGAGCATTCTCGTACCACATGTTGCGTGGCTAAGTAGACTCGGGTGCATTAGCAGATCGCGGACCATCCTGGCCGCACGAATCACTGCCTGTGCACGATGTAATTAGGTTTTGCGGGGAGAGTCGGAGATCGCCTAGCGCGACCGGAGCGACGCCCTGTAGCAACGCAGCCGGTTTATGAGCCGCATTTGCCCGCGTAGCGTTTTGGTTGTGAAGTGCGCCATTTGGGGCGTCCTTTCGTGAGAATGAGATTCTGAAGATGCCATAACTCTGAACGCTACGCAAGCAGGAAATTGTCTAATTCTCCAGCCACGAGGCGGGCAGAACCGCAAGAAATTGCCTCCTGCCTTGTGGGGGCGACCGTGAGATGCGCCGTACGCACACCGAGGTAATCTTGTCTACCCTCCCTGACCGAGCCATCCTCATAAGAAGTAGAGCCGAGGCCCACCATCCTCATGAAGAAGCTGCTGTCTTACACGCTGCTGTTACTCCTCGCAGCCAGCCTGCTTTCCGGCTGCGAATCCGACGCTGCCCGCGATCGCCGACTGAAGGCTGAGGCCAAGCGCAATGTCGCGGAGGAAGAAGAAAACCGCGCCGACGCCTCCGCCCACCAGGGAGCCCTCCGCGCGATGGAGCTCAACAAGCAATATGAACTCGATGTCATCGAGCACAAGCGCACTGGCGATGTCTATTCGCACTCGTGCCGAAAGGCCGTCGCTTTTGACCCGTCCATGCCGGTCTCGGTCGACACCAAGGGATGTACTCCCGAACAACTTCGCCTGGAAGAGGATGCCGAGCGCCGCCAGATGTTCGACGAAGCCTTTAAGAACTCGAAGAAGTCGGACTAACCCTGCGCCGCTCCGGCGGCCAAGGCCCGAACCCCGGGAGAATCAAATTGACTCGACGAATGCTTCTCTTTCTTCTGCCGCTGATTTCCATTGGTCTGCTCTCCGGCTGCAAACCCAAATCCACGATCGAGACGCTTTCCGGACCAGTAGCAACTCAGTCTGCGCCTGATTCTGCGGCGCAAAATGACATCGCACCCGATGACCCCATCTGGGACTTGGTCGCCAAAAGACAAGCGTATCTCGACCGGGTCGAGCAGAATCGAAGCGGTCAGAACGATGCCCGATCTTGCCAGAAAGCTGTGCCCGGCACGAACCACCGCGTGAAGGTTGACACCTCCGCGTGCACTCAAGATCAACTGCGCGCTGAGTGGGACGCCGCTCGTAACCAGGGGTTCGACCGCGCCGCACAAATGATGCGCGACCGCAAGCAGTAACCAGCAGCTTGAGCTGTTGAAACTCCCGCTGGCGTCGCGGTGTCAGTCGTTGTTACAACGACGATATGAAGAAGCTCCTTCGAGCGCTTGGGATCCTCGCCTTTCTGGCACTTGTGTTTGTTGCAGGATCGCTCACGTATTCCACCTGGCGCGGCTACACGCAGTGGTATTTCCGGGTCAACGGTCAAGTTATCGTCAACGGGCAAAAGACGACCGGATACCTGCACGCCAACACCAACAAGACTTCGCTCATGCTTACAAGAACCGATGACTCACGACCCGAGACCTATCTTGTCTCATTGGGCCTGACCAAGACAGTCTTCGATTGTGGAGAATGGCACCCGCTGCGCTTTCTGCCTCTTCCGATCGGGGACTTGAATCCGCCCTGCTCCTTCTTCACCAACCCAGCAAAGGTACGTGATCCAGCGGTCACCTCAACGCTGCAACGTGGCCCGCGCTTTGTCGAGTTCTCAACCGCATCCGGCAAGAAGGTAAGAGGAGAGTGGTAAGCCGCGAGTCGGTTCTTCCCAGAACGGGAACGACTCTCGCATTTTTTCCACTCGCCCCATTGACTACACGCCCTGATCAAGCGGATTCTATTGTGAAGCTTCTCAGCTCTTTGACCTCCAGATCGCCCGTAACTCCTAGAGGCTCAAGATTTTGCCCCTATCTTGTTGCAGCCCTTAGATTTTTCGCTCGTTTTTCGCTAACTCGATGATTCCAATAGACCGATGGGGAGGGGGATACCCCATGATTACCAAATAGTAAATACTTTCCCAAAATGAAAATCCCATCACCAATCCACTCGTAGAGACGTAGCTCTGCTACGTCTCCCTCACGCATCTCATTCCCCCCGTCAACGAAGCCGACCAGCACTGATCCGAATCAGCAAAGGACAGGCATCTCGCCCGTCCTCTGCTGATCCGGTTGTGCAAGCAGAGACGTAGCAATCTACGTCTCTGCGATTGCGGTCTACTCCGTCTGCTCCAGCGTGCGGATGTACTCGACGACCGACTCGCTCCAGCCGTCGATGTGCGTCCACTTGCCGTAGCCAACGCCGTTCTTGTAGCTCGCCACGTTGATCACGTAGCCCTTGCCGCGAGGCACGGGCACCGTGTCATGCGCCTGCTCGTCGGTGATGACGATCAGGCGATCGTAGCCATGCTTCTGGTTCATCGCAGCTTCGTTCAGATCAGTAACGGCCTTGCCGAGCTGCGTGCTGTTGTGACGCTGCGAGGCGTCGATCGCATCGCGCAGAGCAAAGCCGCGACGCGCCGGCACTTCGACCAGCAAGTCCGAGAAGCTGAACACGCTCACCTTCTCGCCGATCTCGCGCAGCAATACCGCGAGACCGTAAGCTGCGTCGGTACGCTGCATCTCGGAACGCTGAGAGAGCGGAGCGGTCATCGAGCCGGAAACGTCGACCAGCACGATGGTCTTGCCCTTCAGCTTTTCCTGCGAACCAACGCACTTCAGCATCGCCTGCTCGAGTGCCTCTTCCCACTGCGGAGCGTAACGCGCCGCCGCCAGGAAGCGGAACGGCAGCACACGCGCCGCGCTCATGGAACCAAGCGCAGCAAGAACGAGATCCTCGTCCACACCGACCTCACGCATGTTGCGAAGGTTGCGGAGCAGCGCGAGAGCCCCCAGCTTCTGCTCGCGGAGCAACCGCTCCCACGCCTCGCGCTTGTTCGCGCCAGACGAGAGTGCAACCTCCCACGTGTCAGGAGTAGTGAGTTCGCCCGCGATCAGGCGCTTCCACACTTCGGCCTGCGCCTCGTCGCGCGGCTTGGCGTGAGCGAGGAACAGCACGTCACGGAGTTTGACAGGTCCGCCGCGATCATACTTCGCCAGCGCGTACGCATCGAACTTGGGGAAAGCCGCAGCCAGTCCCTTCTTCACCTGCGCAGAAAGCGGCACGCGACCGTCCTTCCAGTAGACGGCGACGAACTCGGCGAGTTCGTCGGCACGCTGGATGACCTGCGCGAGCGTCTCGGCCACAAAGCCGCGATGCGTGGCGTGACGTGCCATCTCCCTCGCCAGCAACAGCGGCGCGTGACGCAGCTTCATCTTCACGCGCGCCTCAACGGCGAGCGCGGCCACCTTCTCGGCTGCAACCTTGGGGACGAGTTCCGCGATGCGGCCGGCGATCTCGACTCCGTCCTCGTAGAACTGGCTCTCCCAGAGCAGGCAGGCGAGGACCGAGCGCCGCAGTTGCAGCTCCGTCGAGATGTTGCGGGCCGGCGCGCCTTCATGCGTGCGCGGACCGAAGTTCAGGTTGAGGAGATTCAGTCGAGCCATTGTGGCCTCCCTTGTGTACAGCTACCAACTAACTCTGTTGCATTCCCATTCCGAGTTGCCAAGCGAGGAAACTTCGCCGTCGCATTCACCTCGTTTTTCGTTATTCCTGTTTCGGCACTGCAGCTTCAGAGACTCTGGTTCTTTGGCTGCGAGCTGCATCGGGCTTGCTATGATTTCTTGTTCCCGCTTTTTTGAGGTCGCAAATTGCGACCTCAAGTTTGGTGATCACTCGTGAACAAGACTGCAATTATTCTCGCCAAGAGAGTCGGGTCGAAAATCATAGTTCTGCGCAATCAGAAAGTCATTCTCGACGCCGATTTAGCTGAGCTTTACGGCGTTTCCGTAAAGCGTTTGAACGAGCAACTCAAGCGCAACCCGACGCGGTTTCCGCGAGACTTTCTTTTCACAATCACGCGCGCGGAATACCTAAACTTGAGGTCGCAAAATGCGACCTCAAGTTCTGCTCATGGCGGGCGCCGCTACTTGCCGCATGCCTTCACCGAACATGGCGCCATTATGGTGGCGACTGTGTTGAACTCGAAACGCGCCATCGAAATGAGCGTCTTCGTTGTGCGGGCATTCGTGCAAATGCGCCATGCGATGGTCGTAAATCAGCAAGTAATGTCGAAGCTGTCGGAACTCGAAGCGCGGCTGGATGTCAACGATGCGGAGATTCAGGATCTCGTGGACGCCATCCACGAACTCATGACTCCACTGCCGGCGAGCAATCGTCGGATCGGATTCGCGGTTCCGTCGAGTTCTGCCAAACTTCAGCGTAGATCGGTCAAGGCCTAGCACGCATCGTTTCCTTTCAGTAAGGCTCGCCGGGGAACCAATCGACCACGGCAGGTGAAGTTGACTGACGTCCTGCTTAGACGACAGAGCCGAGCCATACCTGCGTCTTCCGTTCCGAAGTAGCCGTAAGTCTTCACTACCGGCGAAACTCGTGCGAACTATTCTGACGGGACGGCTTCCAGTTCGTCTTCCTTCTCCGTCTCGTCATCCGGTTCTTGCTTGGTGAAACCGACCTGGCGATTCACTCCTTGGTGCGAATGATCCAGGCGATCTCTTCCATGTCCCGCCTGCTGGGAATGCGCTTGTCGTAGTAGTCGGTGCACATGCTCACCTTGAACGCCACAAGCCGCGCCGGACGCAGAAATGCACAGAGAATCACCTCCTCACTTTCGGCGAATCCACGTTGAATGTGAGCCCAGTAGCACGAGTTGCAGAGCGACCCGGTTGCCTGAGGCCTTCCATTTCGAATGACGACGCTCATGTGTGCTTCCGATCCAGTTCGAAACAACTCAGCCCGGGTATTAGCGACAAAGGTATTAGGCGCTCTGCCACTGAGCTACACGGGCACAATTCCCGTGGCAGGATTCGAACCTGCGACCTCCCGCTTAAGAGGCGAAGTAACCCTCGTCTTCACCACCGGCCGAACTTGTTGCATGAACAATCGCCGGGGAACGTGCGAGAGGAGTCGAGGCTAATGGACTCCAGGTACCTTGTACCTCAGGACTACGCCCCCGTCCCTGGAGACTTGTACCTCGGCAGGCTACGCATACCTGCTGTTTATTTGGCGCGAAGTATCTCTTCTCTTCCACCACCGGCGAAACTTTGCTCACTTCTAAAACGAGCCCTCAGGGGCTCAGGCCCGTGAATGGCTTCGCTTCCTGCGGCACGGCTGAAGCCGTGCCCTTCCCAACACCCCATCCTTCGAGACGTCGAGCCTCCAAACATTCTTCGCCATCCTCGTCGTTCGGGCAGCGCGGGCAGAATTGCCCGCGCTGCATTCTGCGTCGCAGCCAGGGAACTGGGATCACGGTTGAGGGCTCGAACCCCGGCCTAGTAACAGGCACGCCACGAAGTTGCCGTGAACTTCACCACTGACTGAATCTCTTCGGGCGCGGCGTTCGCCGCGCGTGTCAACCAAGCACAACCTGGTCAGGGAACAGTCGGCGACGGATTGGGCTTGCACCCTTGAGGGATCGAACCTCACAGCCACGTTTCCGTGGACTGTTCTACCGGAAGAAGTATCCGTAACCTTTCACCGCTGACCGAGTTGGCACGTGTGTAGATTGAGCTGAACTCGAGGGACGCTCGAGAGCGCACGTCCCTGCACTGGACAACTATGCTGGGGGAATGAACGACAGCGGTGTTGTCGAGTTCCAGTCGAAGGAACCGCGGTCTACGCCACCCAGCGCATACTTTGTTTTGTTAGCTTTGCGTTAAAGAGCGTCGGGGACTAACTGACGCGATTGGATGACGCCCTAAAACTGACTCGGCTAATAATTGGCCGAAGCAGCCCGCTAAGCGATTTGTGCGTGTTTTCTGACAAATTTGGGCGTCCTTTCGTAAGGGGATGTTTGAAGATGCCATAACTTTGAGTTTTCTGCAAGAGGAAAAATACATTCTCCGAAGAGAATTTCATTCGGAGCGCCTCGCGCAGAATGTGGACGTGTTCAGAGAAGTTCGAACGCAGGGTAACTCGACGCTAAGTCAACGAATGCCTCGGGAGGTGATCCCGCGGTCACAGGGAAGTAACGTTGGACTTCGCGCTTGAAGTTATCGAGATAAGCCTTCAAGATTTCCGGTTTGTCAGCGTCGGCGATAGGACGCAAACGAACCTTCTGGAGCGTGCCTCCCCTCTTGAGCGTAACTTCTCCCGCAGCTTCGGCATTGCGTACCCATTGCGTTCGGCCGCGCGGCGCAACCAAGTAACGCTTGCCTCCCAGTTCCAGCGGGTCGACTGGAGTGGAGTAGAGCCTGCCGCTTTTGCGCCCACGGACTTGCAGGAGGTAGATGTGAGAGGGGCCCAGACCAAGGCCGACGATGAATCCCAAGGTTCGATTGAGAATTCTTTCGACCATGGTGGGCTTGCGGAAAATCGGGAGAGGGGAACTCATAGAGATGATTATAGTGGCGGTCAGACGTTGATAAATCTCGAAGGTTGTA
>Ga0265338_10002878_pt1 | contig 25114 bp, 22 predicted proteins | sample 42126metaG_FD_193579 | JGI IMG/M metagenome (GOLD analysis project Ga0265338, IMG submission 193579) | Rhizosphere microbial communities from Carex aquatilis grown in University of Washington, Seatle, WA, United States - 4-21-26 metaG | ecosystem: Host-associated > Plants > Roots > Rhizosphere... | reverse complement strand
TGGATTTGGGGAGCACACGCCTCCGGCGTGTGGTTTGCGGCGTCTCGCCGCAAACTTCTTCTTACCATTTTGCCGAACTAAACAATGGGGATAGATAGTGGGTACGAAGCCGACGGCGAGACGCCGTCGGCAGCACGCGAGACGCGTGCGCTCCCCAAATCCAACTGCATCGTTCCGGTTAGATCACGCCGCTCAGCTTCTTGCGGCGATAAACCATTCCGAACAGGGCCGCACCCGTGGCGAACAAGGCCAGGGAAGAAGGCTCCGGCACCACTCCCGGAGAACCCACTTCAATGCCATTCGCCGACGTGAAGGCGCCGTTAACCCCGACTGCGCTGATTTGAGTGAGCGTGGCGTTATTCAGGCCCGCCGCATTGTCAAAGGTTTGACCCAGCGTTGAAGCTCCAAAACTGACGCTTGCCATTTTGGTGCCGGTGGAATCGAAAAGATTCACGCCATCGCCACCCGCGCTGAGTCCCACTCCGGCACCGCCGTAAAAACCGAGAGTGAGATTAGAGGGCAGGTTCGCGCCCCACGCCGCTTGAAAGCTGGAAGTGATAGTCAGGTCCGTGGTTCCGGTGGCATTACCTTCCAAAAATACCGCCAGTTGCCCCGGCGCGAGGCTGGTCGTGCCTCGCATTCCGACCGCCGTGCCAAAAGCCGCCGAACTGTCGTCCATTTTCCAACCGGTCAGATCAACGGTCGTCGAACCGGCGTTGAAAATCTCAAACCAATCTGCGCCATAAGCTGCGGCACTTCCGTTCGCGTCAACTTCAGTAATAAGGACTTGGGCCTGGGCACTGAGAACGCCCGCAGCGGAAATAGCTGCCAAGGCGATGATCTGTTTTCGAGCTTTCATAATTGCAATTCTGAATTCAAGTTTTCGGACGGGCAAAAAACGTCCTTTATTGGCGTGCATCGCAACACAGGGGTCTCTTTCTGTCAACCAAATAGGTAAACGATTGGTTACATCCAGGTTACATTTGCCTGGGACGGGTACGTTCACTCGAATGAGGCAGTGGGCGACGCAATCGCCAAAAAAAAGAACCGCCCTCCCTGGATGGCGGTTGAGAATCTGTTGGCGGCGTTACTTTTATCCCTCAAGTCGCTTTTCAAAAATAGGGCAAACACCCCACCCGATCGGGAATCAAAATTGGGCACAAAAAAAGGCGGCTCCACTCAGAGCCGCCCGAACCTAACTAACCACCATTACAAGGAACCACGCAAACCTAACGAAAGGCTGTCATCAGATAAATGGGGTGTTTACCCCAAAAAAAGCTTCGTTCATTAGAGTCTGTCCGGTGATTGCAACAGCGAGGCGACTCGGGCGAGCAATCGCCCGGCGGCGCCGCCGTCGAGCACGCGATGATCAAAACTCAACGTGAGATTTGCTTCCATGCGCGGCACGAATTTTTCGTGCGCCACATCCCAATGCGGCGCCCGATGCGCGGCGCCCATCCCCAACACCAGCGTTTGCTCGGGCAACGGAATGGGCGTGGCCCAGGTGAGGCCGAACGTTCCAAAGTTCGTCACCGTGGCAATGGAACCGCCGGTCGCATCCACCGGGAGTTTGCGCTGGCGGGCGAGGTCCACGAGTTCGTCGTAGCGTGGAACCAGGTCGTGCAGCGAAACTTTATCAGCGCCACGAATGACCGGTACGAGCACGCCATCCTCCGCTTCCACCGCGAAGCCGATATCAATCGCAGGCGGGTGAACAATTTTATTTCCGATGAGCCGTCCAGCCGGGGCGCTGTTTTCCGCCAACGCCACCGCGAGCGCGCGCAGGGCATAAAGCGCGGGCCCCGGTTTCGGGCGCGAGATCTTGCGATGCGCGAGCATCGGGTCGAAGCAGATCGGCAGCGCGACCGTGGCCAGGGGCCGGGTCCAGCTGCGCCGCATGGCATCCGCCACGGCCACGCGCATGGTCGAGGCCTGGCTCAACACGCTTTTTTCAAGCTTATCAATAAACTTTTCAAAATCCTGAATCGTGACGCGGCCGGCGGCCCCGCTGCCGGCAATACCCGCCAGGTCCGCGGCGTGCAAACCGAGCTCCGCAATGCGCGCTTTCATTCGGGGCGACATGTAGCTCGCGCCCGCCACGTTGGCCGGAACGGGCAGCCCGCGAATGGTGGGCTGAACCTGTTTGCGCTCGCCATTTCCTTCGGATCGTTCCGTCGCGGGGGATTTTTCGGAATCCTTGCCGCTGTGATCGGCAGCCGGAGTGTCCAAGCCGTGATGGGCAACGTCTTCCGCGCTCGCTTCGAGATAACCAAGCACGGCGCCGACGGGATAGCTTTCGGTGATTTTGGCGACGAACTTCTCGATTTTACCCGGGCACGGCGCCGCGAGATTCAACGTCGCCTTGTTCGTTTCCACTTCGATAATGTCCTGGTCCGCTTCGACGGATTCACCGGGTTTGACCAGGAATGAAACGATGGCAGCCTCGGCGATGGATTCGCCCAGCTGCGGCATGATTATTGGAATAACTGGCATGGTACGGGTTGAATCGTAATTGGGTTCGTCATTTTCTCAACACATTCCGCGCGGCGGCGGCAATGCTGCGCGCGGTCGGGCGGTGCGCCGCCCACAAACTCGGATGATACGGCACCGGCGTGTCCTTGGCGTTCAAACGTTGCGGTGGAGCGTCCAGCAATCCAAAACCCTCGCTCGCGACGCGGGCGATGACTTCAGCCGTCACCCCGCCCCACGGCCAGGATTCACCCACGCACAACAAGCGCCCCGTCCGCGCCACCGACGCCATGACCGTGTCGGTATCGAGCGGTTTCACCGAGCGCAGATCAACCACTTCGATCTGGACGCCTTCGGTGGCCAGTTCATCCGCCGCGAGCAGCGCCTCGTGCACCATCGCGCTATAGGCCACAATCGTCATGTCGCGCCCTTCGCGGGCAATGCGCGCCTTGCCCGTGGGCAAGGCTTCGCTGGGCAACTTGTCGGCTTTCAAGTGGTAATACAGCAGCTTGTGCTCGCAAAAAATCACCGGGTCGTCGATGGCCACCGCTTCCAGCAGCATGCTATAGGCATCCTCGACCGTCGCGGGAGTCATCACGATCAGGCCGGGATAATGGGCATAAATGGATTCCATCGTCTGGCTATGAAACGGCCCGCTGCCGGAAGTCCCGCCGCACGGCAACCGAATCGTGATCGGACACGGCACATTCGTCCGCCAGAAAAGCGTCGCGGCCTGGTTCACGATCTGATTGAACGCCACCGTCGAGAAATCCGCGTATTGCATCTCAATGATCGGTCGTCGCCCCTCAATGGCGGCGCCGACGCCCAGACCGATGATCGCGTCTTCACTGATTGGCGCGTCCATGACGCGGCCCGGAAAGTCCGCGGCCAGATTTTTTGTCGCTTTGAAAGCGCCACCGAAGGAACCGATATCCTGTCCGTAAATAAACACGCGCGGATCTTCGGACAAAGCGCGCGCCTGCGCTTCGCGGATGGCTTCGAGATAAGTGATGGGCACGGGTGGGTCGGTTAAATGAGTTAAATGAGTTAAATGAGTGTGGAAGGCATAGGATTAGGCCTCAGTCCTGGGTATTCCTCAAGTAACGTTTCCAGCCAATCGAGTGACTCTTCGGATTCATCGATCTGGTATGGTGTCGAGGACTCGTGGATTTCCAACGACGAACCAGCTTTTCGGTCACGAAGATAGCGAAGGTAGCCGTTCATCAATTTCAGCACATGCCAGCCTGATGATTTCAGTTTCTCCACTTCGGCTGCTGGCAGGTAATTTTCGTCGAAACAAATATTTAGGTCATCGATCAACTCTTCCAACGAACCCCGAGAAATCAGGGTAAATTTGATTTGATCGAGAAAATGATATCGGCCATGACTCTCTGCTAAATTGTTCGTGAGAGAAACTGCCGCCCTGCGAATTTGGGAGGCCAATCCGAATTTTTCAAAATCCGGGAGCATCTTAGCGACTCGGTACATGCCCATGCGAAAACCCCGTCCCGCCTTATAAACCTCCAGATCCTCAAAAGAGCGATAGGTTTGGCCATCCATCGAATTCTCGCCTGACGCATTCATACTCATTTAACTCATTTAACTCATTTAACTCATTTAACTGATTTAACTCATTTAACCCATGTAACTGAGCTAACCAAGTTCCCCCATCCCCTCGCTCAAATGTTTCGAGGACATGGCGCACCAGGTTTCCTTGAACGGATCGGGGCCAGGCTCACGTTGGACCATGGCGATGGCTTCCTCGACCTTCTGAACGGCTTCGGCGCGCCAGGCGGCAATCATATTCGCGTCGGCCCAATTGCGGCATTGGAGTTCCTCCTCCGCGGCTTTGAGGCAATCCCGTCCGAGCGGGGAGGCTTTCAGTTTTGCCAGGACGTAATTGGCATCATCGTGTTCGCCGTGGCCACACAGACGGAGAAGGTTTGCGACCACCAACTGCGGGCCACGTCCGGCGCGGGCAGCATCGGCGACCCGTGCCAGAGTTTTTAGGCAGAGTTCCAAATCCGTGCCGTCAATGGTCAGGCTGTCGATGCCATAACCGGCGGCGCGATCCGCGAGATTGTGGCAGGCGAACTGCCGCTCGTTGGGCGTCGAATACGCGTATTGATTATTCGCGACGACCACGATTACGGGCAGCTTTTCGACCGCGGCCTGATTTAAAGCTTCATGGACAGCCCCGGTGGAAGTGGCGCCGTCGCCGATGCTCGCGGCTCCAATCGCTTCGGTATCCCCACTGAAACGCCGCGCCAGCAGAACGCCGTTGACCACAGAAATCATCGCGCCCAAATGGCTGATCATGGGAAGCAAACCCTCTTTGGGGCGCCCGCGGTGGACATTGCCGTCGCGCGCGCGCATGGGGCCAAGCGGCGAACCCAGGTACGTGCGCACCGCGTCCAAAATCGGCTCGCCAAAGGCCAGGCGCCCGGCACCGTCACGGATCAGTGGCGCAAAGACGTCCCCGCGCCGCAAAACCATGCCGATGGAAACGCTTAAGGCCTCCTGTCCACGCCCAAGGAATACGCCACCGTGGATTTTCCCGGCGCGATAAAGGCTGGCGAATTTTTCATCGAGAACCCTGGATAAAAGCATATAACGATATGCTTTTTGGTAGGTCTCCCGAAAAGTGGATTCACCAACTGCCCCGTGATTGAGCACAGTCTGAAACATGAGCGAAATCTAAGCGTCTTTGGATATGGGTTGCAATGTTTCTTTGCGCCCGGGTTGTCATGAAATCGCCACCGGATGTCTTGTTTTCTGGCAATACTGTGACGGGCGAACCGTCATTTTCCCTCGAGAAAGCTGCCAACGAATGATTTAAAAAATGAGATTGGCTTTGAGGCCCATTTGGTGTCTAATTTGCTCCCATCAAGGCGAATAAAACAGCGGAATGTAACATCGTCCGGTTGGGTATTGCCTAATATGAGTTTGCCTGCATCACGCGTCCTGTTAATCGAAGATGATCCGAAAATGCCGGAAGTCCTGGCTGCGCTCCTCTCCGAAGACAAGATTTCGCTTTCTTCCGCCACCAATGCGGCCGCCGCGCTCAGCTTGGTGCGCCGCGAGCCATTCGACTTGATCCTTCTCGACCTGGGGCTGCCGGACACCGACGGCTTTGAACTTCTCAAGCAGTTTAAGGAGTTTCCCGAAACCCGCACCGCGCCGGTCATCGTGCTCACCGCCTGGAACGGCACTAAAGACAAGCTGCGCGGCTTTGAATTGGGCGCGGTTGACTACGTGACCAAACCGTTCGAAGCGGCGGAATTTCGCGCCCGCGTTTGCTGCGCCTTGCGCGCGAAACATTTGCAGGACGAATTGACCCGGACAAACCGGGAATTGTTCGGCGCCCGCCTCGCCGCCGAGGCCACGGCCCGCACCAAGGCGGAATTCCTGGCCAACATGAGCCACGAGATCCGCACCCCCATGAACGGCATCATCGCCATGTCGGGGTTGCTGCTCGAAACGCAGCTTTCATCCGAGCAGCGCGGTTACGTGGAAACAATTTATTCCAGCAGCGAATCCCTGTTGACCATCACCAACGACATTCTGGATTTCTCGAAAATCGAATCCGGGAAACTGGAACTCGAGAAGCAGCCGTTCAATTTGCGTTCGTGTCTCGAAGACTCGCTCGACCTGCTCGCCGCCAAGGCGGTGGAGAAAAACATTGAGCTCGCCTATCAAACCGACGATGGCATTCCCATCAGCCTCATTGGCGACGGCTCGCGTTTGCGCCAGGTGCTCGTGAACCTATTGAGCAACGCCGTTAAATTCACCTCGGTCGGGGAAGTGGTCGTTCATGTGAAAGCCCTCTCCGCGCCGCAGGAAAAAGGTTCGGAAGATCCGTGGCATTTGCATTTTTCCGTCAGCGACACCGGCATTGGAATTCCGGTCAACCGCATGGCCCGGCTGTTCAAGTCCTTCAGCCAGGCGGACGCCTCCACTTCCCGCCAATACGGCGGCACCGGGCTGGGGTTGGCCATCAGCAAACGGTTGGTGGAATTGATGGGCGGCAAGATGTGGGTGGAAAGTGTTCCCAAGAAAGGCTCCACGTTCCATTTTACCGTGCCGCTCACGGCGGCAACGGACGCGCCGAAAGCCATGTTGAACGGTCGCCAGCCGAAACTGGCCGACCTGAAGCTGCTGGTGGTGGACGATAACCCGACCACGTGCCGCATTCTCACGACGCAAACCGCCCAATGGGGAATGATTCCCCGCGGAGCCCACAGCGCGGAACAGGCGCTCGCCTGGTTGCAAACCGGGGAAACTTTTGATGTGGCGCTGATCGACATGCAGATGCCCGGCATGGACGGCCTCGCGCTTACCGCGGCTATTCGCAAATTGCCCGGTGCCATGATGCTGCCCATGGTTCTGTTGGCGCCCGTGGGCAAACATTGTAACTCGCCGGAAGTCGCCGCGGCTGCGCCCACGGCCTGCCTCGCCAAGCCCATCAAGCCTGCCCAACTGCACGATGCCTTGATGAACATCGTTTCCGGGACCGCCCCGGCTGCGCAAAAGAAGCCGGCCGTGCTCAAGCTGGACCCCAAGCTCTCCCAACGCCTCCCACTGCGCGTGTTGCTTTGCGACGACAATGCGATCAATCAAAAGGTCGCGGCCCGGCTGCTGGGACAGATGGGATATCAGCCGGATGTTGCCGGCAACGGACTGGAAGCTCTCGCCGCTTTGGAGAAGAAGAAATACGACATGGTTTTCATGGACGTCCAAATGCCGGAAATGGACGGACTGGAAGCCACCCGGGTTATCCGCGAGCGGCAGCATGACAAAACGCGGTTTCCGAACTACACCGGTCATATTATTATCGTCGCCATGACCGCCAGCGCCATGCCTGGCGACCGTGACAAGTGTATTTCCGCGGGAATGGATGATTACCTGGCCAAACCAGTCCGGCCAGAAGATATCCGCACCGTGGTTGAGCGCTGGGCGGCCTCGGCCTCCAAGGTGAAAGCTCCGACCGCTTCTCAAACCGAAACCACCACGGAAATGCCGGACTCAAATTTCGAAGCCCAGACGCCGCCCGTCGACATGGATCGTTTGCTCGATTTTTCCGATGGCAGCGCGGATAACCTGCGCGAACTCATCACGCTTTATCTCACCCAGACCACCGAACAACTGGAACAACTCACGGCTGCCGCCAAGGCGGGCTCCGCGCCCGAGGTGCGGCGTTTGGCTCACAGTTGCGCCGGGGCGAGTTCCACCTGCGGGATGGTCCGCATTGTCCCGTTGCTCCGGGAACTGGAACGGCAGGGCGACGAAAAGAAACTCGTCAATGCCGTGGAGCTTTGCCGGCAGGCGCGCGCCGAATTTGACTGCATTCGTAAATTTCTCGACGCGCATCTCGCCAAGCTTTCCTCGCTGGTCGCCCGCACTTAATCATGAAGATTCTGATAATCGAAGACGACCAACTCGTAGCGAACATCTACCGAAACAAATTTGCACACGAAGGATTCGAGGCGGAAACCGCTCCCGATGGGGAGATTGGAATCAAACTAGTCGGCAGCTTTCGACCGGATGTGGTTCTCCTGGACCTGCTCTTGCCGGGCACCACCGGGTTGGAAGTCATGCGTTGGATTCGGGCGCAGGAGGAATTTGCGAAGCTGCCGATAATTGTTTTCTCGAACACGTATCTTTCCCAAATCGTGCAGGAGGCGTGGAAGACTGGCGCCAGCAAATGCCTCTCCAAAGCCAACAGCACCCCCCGGCAGGTTATTGACGCGGTCCGCGGCGTGATCAACTCCACTGGTTCGCCGGAACAAAAAGCGGAGGCCGTCACGATCAAGCCCGTCGCGTCCGCTGCGGACGCCGAGGACGAAGCCAGTTTTGAAGCCCGGCTTCGCGAGGATTTTGTCAGGGATCTGCCGGCCACACTGTCGGCCTTGCGAACGTTTTTGCAGGGATTGACGCGGGCCGAAAACGAGGCGGGACGCCTGAAGCAAATCGAGCAGTTATACCGCCGCATGCATTCCCTGAGCAGCAATGCAGGCGTCGTCGGCGCTGCGGACATCGCGCTGATGGCCGACGCCATGGAAGCGTTGCTCAAGGAACTTCAAGACAAACCGAACAACATCAACGCGTCGACGCTGCGCACCGTGGCGCTGGCACTTGATTTCATGGGAAACCTGTTTGACCGGGCCAGCTCGCCCGCCACGCCTTTTCCACCCGCGGATGTGCTGGTCGTGGATGACGACGCCATTTCCCGGCGAGCCATTACCTACGCCTTGGAGAAAGCCCAGATGAAATCGATCAGTGTCGAGGACCCGGTCAAAGCGCTGGATACCCTGATGCACCGGAAGTTCGAACTGATTTTTCTCGATGTCGACATGCCCAACATGAACGGGTTCGAGTTGTGCACGAAGATACGCACGCTGCCAAAGTACGCCAAGACGCCGATTGTGTTCGTGACCGGCCTCAACGATCTCGAAAGCCGCGCCAACTCGACCATGAGCGGCGGCAATGATTTCATCGCCAAGCCGTTCCTATTTATCGAACTCACTGTGAAAGCTCTGGTTCACGTGCTGCGCAGCCGGCTCACCCCGGCAAAGAAATAATTTCTTCGCGGATCTCAGCCGTAGCTACCACAACTGGATTTTCTCTCACCCTAACCTCTGTCGGTTTTTGCATGGCAACTGAATTTTAGAGCATCGACAGAAAAGATGTAGCGGTGTGCAGCGAGGATTTTTGGTTTTTGGCGAGGCTTCGGCGAAGGAGCAGGTTTGAAAAGCCCTGTGACTGAGCCGAAACGAAGCAAAAAACCAAAAAGACCGCTGTCCACCATTCATAATCACGTCGCTACAGCTTTTATGGAAATGCTCTAAACACAGCGGCCAATATGCAGGCCGCTAACTGGCGGCTCGAATTACTATTTCGTGTTGAATGAATTTCTGCTGAATTCCCACCGTCAAATGCTGCGAGTGATGAGCATTCGGCGAAGCAGATTATAAATTATGTTCAAATTCAAAATGACAATCATATCTGCAGTCGGTTGGTTAGTGATCGCAGTTCAATCTCCAGCCCAAACTACGAATGGATATCCACTGACAATCCTTGAAGCGTGGGAAAATGCGACTGGGGAGCTAGTGGTCAAAGGTGTTGCGCCCATCGGCAACGTCTCATTCGGCTCAACTGCCGTAAATGTGATGTGCAAAGAAGATCATCTTGTCTCTACCGGGAAGAAGCTGTACGGGATTTTGATAGATATAAAATCAAGCGGTGGGGATGACACCACAGTCGTCGATTATGACGAAATGGATGCTTTGCTGCATTCTGTTGATTACGTCAGCAAGGCCAATTGGTCGGTGACTTCGCTTTCCAGTTTCTCTGCCGGATATACCACAACCGCGGGACTGCGAATTTTAGCATTCAGCAGCAAGCGTACTGGCAGGATTGAGTTCGCGCTGCACGGTAGCCATCTAGACAAAGGAATTTTGCTGTCACCCGATCAACTTTCGAAATTCTACGATTTGTTGGCCCAGGCAAAGGCTCAAATCGAGCAGTTGCGTAAAGGGGCCACGGCTGAACGAAATTGATTTGTCCCGGTCGCGTTCGCACGATCAACTGCGGCGCATCGCGAAACCACTCGGAATTTCAGACCTTCATCATTCTCCATCGAGACCTCTGAGGCAACCGGTGGGCGAGCGTCCCCGCTAGCCTGCCCTTGCGGATTCAGGCACGCCAAGGCTCGACGGATTCTCGTCCCACCAAAGTAGCCAGCGCTCCCCCCGGCGGTTTCTTTGACTTTCCCCTGCTCCACCGCTAACCTCTTTTCATGGATCCACTCCATGCCCCGTGGCGGATCGAATACATCCTCGCGCCCAAACCCGCGCTGGATGAAAGCTTGTTTACGCGTATCGCCCAATCCAATGACGACGAAGCCAATTACGTCATTGTACGCGACCGCACCTGTTTTGCGTTGCTCAATAAATATCCTTACACCGGCGGCCATCTGATGGTGGTGCCATACAAACAAACAGCCGATTTGCACGGATTGACGGATGAGGAACTCGGCGATTTGATGAAGCTCACGCGTCGTTGTCAAAGCGCGCTGACGCGGGTCATGAAGCCCGACGGTTTTAACATTGGGATCAACCAGGGCAAGTGCGCCGGAGCCGGAATCCTCGAACACCTCCATATTCACATCGTCCCCCGTTGGAATGGAGACACCAACTTCATGCCCGTAATCGCGGGAACCGGCGTGGTGCCGCAAGCTTTGCACGAACTGGCCGCCCAGCTTCGGGCGGCCCTCGTCGAATGATTTCAGCTCCTCAGTTTTAAATTTCCTCATGGCTACCGAAACACTCCATTTCGAAAACGCGCGCGTCGCGCAGCAACTCTTTAACAACGACACCCGGAATCTCCAGGCGCTCGATCAACAATTGGGCGTGAAGGCCACTTCGCGCGAAGGCTGGATCAAGCTCGAAGGCGAGGCGGATGCCCTGGAGCGTGCGAAACATTTGTTCCTGTCGCTGGAAGGTTCGCTCAAAGCCGGCACGCCCATTCGCAACCGGGAATTCACCCACGCCCTGAATATTGTGAAACACGAAGGCGTTTCGACGCTGAAGGACATCATGGGCGATCGCATCACGACGTCGGAGAAAAAGGGCGGCGTCACGGCAAAAACGGTCGGGCAGAAAAAATACCTCGATGCCATCCGGACCCATGATGTCACCTTCGGCATTGGTCCCGCGGGCACGGGGAAGACCTATCTCGCCGTCGCCACGGCGCTCTCGGCTTTGCGCGAAGGGAAAGTTTCGCGGATCATTTTGACGCGACCCGCCGTCGAAGCCGGCGAGGCGCTCGGATTTTTGCCGGGAGATCTCTACGAAAAAATCATGCCGTACCTCCGCCCCCTGCACGACGCGTTGCATGACATGCTGTCGGCGGAGGAAGTGCAGAAAAACATGGAGCGCGGCGTGATTGAAATCGCGCCGCTCGCCTACATGCGCGGGCGCACGCTCAACAACGCGTTCATCATTCTGGACGAGGCGCAAAATTCCACGACGGAGCAGATGTTCATGTTTCTGACGCGCTTGGGCAGCAGTTCCAAAGCCGTCATCACCGGGGACGAAACCCAGATCGATTTGCCGCCCCACAAACAGTCCGGTTTGCTCGAAGCCCATCGCGTTTTGAAACATATCGAGGGAATCGCGCTGGTTGAGTTTACCAAACGAGACATTGTTCGCCATCCGCTCGTCCAACGGATCATTGCCGCGTACGAGGAACATCGCGGCAAAACATCGGCCAGTCGTTCAGGAGAACGTTCTTGAGCGGCAGTCTGGTCATCACGAACCGGCAGCGCGCAATTCCCATAAACACGCTGTTGCTGCGCAAGATTACCAGGACATTGCTCGCCGACCTGCTTCAACTCGATCAATTCGAACTCGGCATCACCATCGTTCGCGCGCCGGAAATGGCCCGGATCAATGAGGCTTTTCTCCAGCACGAAGGCTCGACGGACGTCATTACGTTCAACTATTCCGAAAGCTCGAAACTCGAAACTCGAAACTCGAAACTACCCTTGCACGGTGAACTTTTTATCTGCATCGACGACGCCCTCGCGCAAGCGCGGCAGTTTCACACGTCCTGGCAAAGCGAACTGGTGCGCTACGTCATTCACGGCGTGCTGCATCTACGCGGCTTCGATGATCTCCGGCCCGCCGACCGCCGCAAAATGAAGCGGGAAGAAAACCGGTTGTTGCAGAAGGCGGCCCGCCTCTTTCCCTTGAGCAAACTGGCCCGCGGCTCTAGACTCGCCGAGTGAAGAAAAGCCTATTAGCCCGCTGGCGCGCGAACTTTTTCACCGGCCTTATCATCATTCTGCCCGGGCTCATTTCCGTCGGCGTCCTCTACTGGCTTTTCGGGTCCGTCACCAATGTCACGGACAAGTTGCTGTTCTTTTTGAAGTATCGGCTGGATCCAAAGGACATTTATCAAAACGGCGTTTCCGGCCCCATGATTTGGTATTGGAGCCTGCTGGCGATCATTCTTTCAGTCATTCTGGTCTGTGTCGTCGGCCTCGGAGCGCGCAATTATATCGGAAAAAAAATGATCGAGTGGGCGGACACCTTGATCATGCGCATTCCGTTGCTGAACAAAATTTACGGCGCCACCAAGCAGGTCAACGACGCGCTGGTCACGGGCAACAAGAATTCCTTTAAGACCGTCGTGCTCATTCAATTCCCGCATCCCGGGACGTATTCGCTCGGATTTCTCACGAGCGAAGATGCGGAAATCCGGGTCCAGCCCGATGAAAAACTCGTTTGCGTGTTCGTGCCGACCACGCCGAATCCGACCTCCGGCTTTCTGATGCTCGTTCCCGAAGGAAAAGTCACGCGATTGAAGATGTCCGTGGCCGACGGCTTGAAATACATCATCAGCCTCGGTGCCATCTCGCCGGAATTTAACGCGCCGAAATCCTGATGCAGACCACCGAGCGCGCCCATGGTTTGATTCTCCGCACGCGGCCGTTCACCGAAACCAGCCTGATCGTGAATTGGCTGACACCCGAGCTCGGCCGCATCAGCACCGTGGCGAAAGGCGCGCGCCGGACCAAATCGCCATTCCGCGGCAAACTGGATTTATTTTACGAGGGCGAGTTTAGCTTTCATCGCAGCCGCCGGTCCGAACTTCACACGCTCCGCGAGATTATGCTGCGCGAGACCAATACCGCCCTGCGGCACGATCTGGGTTATCTGCATCAAGCGTCGTACTGCGCGACATTGATCGAGCAAACGACGGAGACGCAAACGCCGTTGCCGGAGATTTACGAATTGTTCTTTGGTTTTATTCGGGCTCTCCCGCAACAACCGCCCAAGCCGCGAACGGTTTTTGCGTTCGAATTCAAACTGCTCCAGATCCTCGGCCTAACGCCGGACATCGCTGACAGCAAGCTCCCGACGGAAACCCGCGCCCTGGTGAATGCATTAACGGAAACGGATTGGGAAGGCCTGACGAAGTTACGTGCGACCGCACCGCAAGCCGAGGCGATTAAACAATATTTGCACGGCTTTTTGATTTTCCATTTGGGAAAAATCCCCAAAGGCCGGGAACACGCGGCAGGCGGATAACTATTGATAACCGCATAATATAGTGCCAGCAGAAACAAGCTGAAGAATTGGCTATCAACTCGTTGAAAAAAAGAACGTCCTGCCGGACTTCAGCAACCTGGCGGCAGTGAGAATACGCAGCCAACTCCTCTCGCAGTTTGCATTTTCGAATGCTTTTCCCTACATTCGACGGGTCGTTACTCGCAAGATTATGCAAAAGCTCAAGGTTGTCCCGCTGTTTCTGCTCGCACTAGTTGTCTGTCTGAAGGTCCCTGCGCAGACGAACAACTCCGACGAACTGTATGAACGGTTGTTCAATACGGAAAAATATCTGGCGACGGCAAAAACGAACTCGCTTGACATGCAAACCAGAGCGGTCGATCAGAAGATTTATGCCAAGATCTATAGGGTACTCGACACCAAAACAGTCGACTTGTCCGCCGAGCTCGCTGAACTCGACGCCATCTATGATCGGCATCGCGGGGAAGACGCAGAAAACCTGGCGGCGTTGCTGGTTTACAAATATTTCCTCTATGTCAACGTATCGCACCAGCCGGACCAGGCGGTAGCGGTGATGAAGAAGCTGGTGGCGGAATTGCCTGATACCACGCCGGCCAAGGAAATATCACCCATCCTCAAGAATCTTCCCGAGGCACTCAAAGGCAGGGAGTGGTGCGATTCCCTAAAGCGAGGGGATCATTTCCCGGAGTTCGACGAAAAAGATATGAACGGACAGCCCATTTCACTGGCGGGCAATTTGAAGGGCAAAATAGTGTTGTTGAATTTTTGGAACGTCGAGACGGCCCTAGTATTTTTGAGCCCGGATCTGAAAAAGTTCTATGAAAAATACCATGACCGCGGGTTTGAGATCGTCGGCGTGAACCTGAATACAAATGAAGTGACGGTGAGGGAGTTTGTGAAAACAAACGGTATAACTTGGCCGCAGTATTTTGACGGCAAGGGACAGTTCAACAAATTGGCCGTTAAATATGGCACCTTTACTCCGATCCGTGAATTTCTCATCGACACAGACGGGAACTTTCTGACGACGGATATTTATCTTCCCGAATCTCTGGAAGCAGCGGTCCTTGTCGAATTGCGACGGAAAGAGGAATTAAAACACTGACAGCAGCACTCTCCGCGAGCAATTCGAAAACGACAACATCAACAATAGCACCGCAAAAACAAACCGAATGTTTGTTTTGTGGCGCTTCATGTCTTTATTGCCGGTCAGGCGGGAACCGGCGTGGTGGCTATCTCCGGCTCCACCCATTTTCCGTGCTCGCGGATCAAATCCACCAATCGCTCCACCGCTTCCGCTTCGGGAATGTTGAATTTGATGGCCGTCTTCCCCACGTAAAGATTGATCTTCGCCGGGGCACCGCCCACGTAGCCAAAATCCGCGTCCGCCATTTCGCCCGGGCCGTTCACGATGCAACCCATGATGGCGATTTTCACGCCCTTGAGATGCTCGGTCCGCGATTTGATGCGGGCCGTAACGGTTTGCAAATTAAACAAGGTGCGCCCGCAGGACGGGCACGCCACGTAATCCGTCTTGAACGAGCGGCAACCGGCGGCCTGCAAAATATTATAAGCAAGCCTCAGCGACATGCCCGCGCCGGCTTCGCCGCGCACGAGTATCGCATCGCCAATGCCATCCGCGAGCAACGACCCGATGACCACCGACGCGCGCAGCAAGGCAATCTTCGGTTCCAACGGCGCGGATTCGAAACGAATCAAGTCCTTGAGCAAAATCGGATTCTTGCGGCCCAGGCGTTTTAACTTCGCGGCCAGCAAACGAAACGCCGTCACCGCCGGCAGGTTCACGCCGTCTTTCACCGTGACCAATTGCGTGTCGCAATTGATTTCAAAATCCTCCGTGGGATCGATCTCAAAGATATTGAGGTCTTCGTAAACCGCTTCGGGCCGCACGTCGTCTTTCGGACGAATCTTCGGCGCGACTTTATCCCAGGTGGCGCGCGTGACCACCACGCGAATGAGTTGGTCGCCGCCGCATTTGGCGTGCTCGCTCAGTTCAATTTCGGGAGTCTGGCGGCGTTCGAAATGGAAGGGGTCAAAGGGAAATTCTCGATTGCCGATTGCCAATTGCCGATTGGTCAGCATGGGAATCTGCGCCAACAAATCATTACAGACTTCTATTTCGCGCGGGGAATCTTCCGTCAGCGAAACGCGGATCGTGTCGCCCAGCCCGTCGCAGAGCAATGAGCCGATGCCGATGGCGGATTTGATGCGCCCGTCCTCGCCCTCGCCGGCTTCGGTGACGCCGAGGTGGATCGGGTAATTCCAATCCGGCCCTTCCTGCTCCAATCGCGAGACCAGCAATCGATAGCACTCGATCATCACCTTCGGGTTGGATGACTTCATCGAGAACTTGAAATTGTGGAAATCCTGTTTGCGCGCGATGTGGGCAAATTCCAACGCGCTCTCCACCATGCCGAGCGGCGTGTCGCCGTAGCGGTTCATGATGCGATCGCTGAGCGAGCCGTGGTTCGTCCCAATGCGCAACGCGCGACCAAGCCGTTTGCATTCGAGCACGAGCGGCGTGAATTTTTCCTCGATGCGCTTCAACTCCGACAGGTATTGGTCGTCCGTGTATTCCTTGGTCGCGAACTTTTTGGAATCCGCATAATTGCCGGGATTCACCCGCACGACTTCGACCCATTTGACCGCTTCCATGGCCGCGTCCGGTTTGAAATGGATGTCGGCGACGATGGGAACCGTGCAACCGCGCTGGCGGAGTTCCGCCACGATGTTCTGCAAATTCGCCGCGTCCTTCACCGTCGGCGCGGTGATGCGCACCAACTGGCAGCCGACCGCGACCAACTCCAGCGTTTGCTTCACGGATTCCGCCGTATCCATCGTGTCGCACGTGAGCATGGATTGCACGACGACAGGATGATCGCCGCCAATGATGACGCCGCCATTCTTTGGGTCGCCAACGACGACTTCGCGGGTTTTTCTGCGTTTATAAAGATAAGGCGAATCGCAGTAATGCATAGTTACTGGGGAGCCGCAGGTACTGCGGAGCTATTCTGAGGTTCTTCAATCTGACTCTTGTTCTGAAACATTGCGCGAAAAAGTGAGAACCGTTTCAAGTCTGCCGCGGTGACGTAGAGCATGAAACCAATCAGTAACAACGCAAAACCCGTGGTGAGATATTCGACGAATTTTTGGCTCAATGGCCGGCGCCGGATTTTCTCGACGATTGACATCATGATGTGACCGCCGTCCAGAACAGGGATGGGAAGCAGATTGATGATGGCTAGATTGATATTCAGCAATACGAGAAAGCTCAAGGCCAGCCGATAATCCTGGTACACTTGCGCAGCTAGAATCGAAAGAATTCCGACGGGCCCGCTGAGATCCTTTACTTTCACCCCGGTTTGTTTGCTGTGAATCAACGCCGAGATCGTACCAAAGGTTCTCTGCGTCACCTCTTTGACCTGATCCCAAGGCGATGGATGTCTCACTTCATACACACCCGGACTGAAGCTGACTCCAATGCGCGCCCGCTTGCTGGCCGGATCGTAAATTGGGGTGATCGTGACGGTTCGTTTTTCACCTTTACGCAGCAAGGTGATTTCACATGGCGCACCGGCGTTATTGGAAACTACTTCCATCATCCGCTCCTGGCTTCCCGTCGGAATTCCATTTACCGAGAGAATTTTGTCACCGGGTTTAAGGTCAACCTTGGCGGCGGGCATGTCGGCCTGCACCGAACCGATGACCGGATGCTCGCGGGGGTCCAGGTTCAACCATTTGCCGCCAATCGGGCTCACTATAGCGGTAAGGAAGTAAGTGTTTGTTTCTTTGCCACGCTGAATCACAACCGGCAGCACGTTTGTCTGGGCTGTCAAAGTCGCAAACGTGACATCCTGCCACGACTCAATGGGATTGTTGTTAACCATGACAATCCGGTCCCCTTCCTTGATACCCATTTGCGCTTCCGGCGAATTTGCCTCCACTTCCCCAATGACCGGCGGATTCACGAGCGTCGGCAAACCCACAAAATAAATCAGGGTTGCAATGACAAAGGCGAAAATGACGTTCATTGCCGGGCCGGCCACGGCCACGAGGATTTTGTGCAGCGGCGGCGCCGGCGGCACGTTGGTATCGGCGTGGCCTTCCAGCGCTTCGGAGGTGATCATTTGCGGTAATTTCACGAAACCGCCCGCGGGAATCCAACGCACGGAATAAACAATCCCGTTGCGCTTCCAACTGAACATTTTCGGTCCCATGCCGATGGCAAATTCCTCGACCTTCATGCCAAGTTTAAGCGCCACCCAATAATGGCCTAATTCATGGAAGAAGATCGCGGCGCCAAACAGAAGCAATACGCCGCAAACGACATACAGGATGTTAAAAATAGTCATTAAATCTAGTCCGGCTTACCGGTGATGATTGAGAATATAAACGAGAAATGGACTGCTGACAATCAGCGAAGATATCAGCCTATTCGCGCCTCCCGGCGCGCCCAGGCGTCGGATTCGAGGATCTGGTCGAGGGTGGGATGCGCCACCACCTTGTGCGCGTCCATGGTTCGGCGCACGGTGTCCGTAATTTGCACAAAATTCAGCTTCCGATTCACAAATGCTTCGACCGCCACTTCATTGGCGGCGTTCAAAACAGCAGGCAACGTGCCGCCGATCTCCCCTGCCCGGCGCGCCAATTCCAACGCCGGGAAGCGGTCCACATCAGGCTCCTCAAAGGTCAGGCTGCCCAATTTGGCGAGGCTGGTCTGGACCCGGTCGCTGGCCGCGCGCTCCGGATACGTCAACGCGTATTGGATCGGCAGGCACATGTCGGGCGTGGAAAGTTGCGCCAGCATGGAGCCATCGACGAATTCAACCATCGAATGCACCACGCTTTGCGGATGCACCACCACGCCGACGCGCGCCATTTCAATGTCGAACAGCCAGCGGGCTTCGATCATTTCCAACGCCTTGTTGAACAACGTGGCCGAATCGATCGTGATCTTCTTCCCCATCACCCACGAGGGGTGTTTCAGCGCTTGCTCAACCGTGATGGAGGCGAAATCCGCTTTGGGAGTTTTGCGGAAAGGTCCGCCGGACGCGGTCAGCCACATTTTGCGAACGGAATGGGAAGGCTTGCCGTCGAGACATTGGAAAATCGCCGAGTGCTCGCTGTCCACCGCCAAAACGCGCACGCCATATTTTCGCGCTTCGCTCATGACGGTTTCGCCGGCCATGACGAGAATTTCTTTTGAGGCAATCGCGATGTCCTTGCCGGCGCGAATGGCGGCCAACGCCGGTTGCAGTCCCGCCGTGCCGACAATGGCAATCAAAACAATGTCCGCCGCGGGCAACGTGGCAAGTTTGATGAGGCCTTCATTGCCGCAAAACACCTCGGTGGTCGCGCCGAGAATGTTGCGGAGTTCCCCGGCTTTGGCGGGGTCATTGATCGAGACTGCCACCGGCTTATGTTTGCGCGTTTGTTCGAGCAACAAATCGACGTTGTTACCGGCGGCCAAGGCAATGAGCCGGATCTGGTCCGGCAAATCGTCGGCGACTTTGATGGTGCTGGTGCCGATGGAGCCGGTACTGCCTAGTAATACAACGTTTTTCATTGAAATTTACGATCTCTTTGGATTTACGATATACGATATACGATTTACGCGCTCACGTCGTACGAGCCGTTTTGGCTGATGATACAACTATCGAGAGAATCTCATTCGCTTCCTTCATCAAGCCACTCAGGCGAGAAGGCTTAATGATTCCATTATCGACTAGCAACTCCATCCAGAACAATGACTCATCGCACTCTTCCTCAACGATACGAAGCTTGTTAATAAAATCCGAGGTCGATTTCGCGCGGCAAACGGCCCGGTAGTTCGCACCTACGGACGTTCCGCTGCGCAAGAGTTGTTTTCCCAGAGTTTGCGCTATCCAATTGCTCGGGAGTGCTGAACAGAGTTTCACCACTCGATTCGCGTACGTTTTAGTCCGCCCTTTCATCTCCTCACGTGTCATAGATTAAGCAGGCTGAATTTTGAGTGCAGCGCGTAAATCGTATATCGTAAATCGAAAATCCTATCACGGGTGCGTCAGCACGTGTCTCAAATACAAATACATAATGGGCGCATTAAACAGCAAACTGTCGAGCAAGTCGAGGATGCCGCCGATACCGGGGAAGAAATTCCCGGAATCCTTGACGCCGGCTTCGCGCTTGAAAAGGGATTCGATCAGGTCGCCCACCACCGCGCAAACACTCAGCACCACTCCCAGGATCACGGCGTGAATCCAGTTCATGCCGGCGAGCTTATCGCGAAAAAAGTGCGCAAAGAGCACGCTCGCCAAAGTCGACACCACAATCGCGCCGCCGAAGCCTTCCCACGTCTTGCCGGGGCTGATGCGCGGAATCATCTTGTGCTTTCCGATCAGCGAACCCACCGCGTAAGCCCCGGTATCGCTGAACTTGGTCACGACAATGAAATACAGCACGTAATACTTGCCATTATCGTTGAGACGTTCGAAAAAATTGATTTTTTGAAGAAAATTCAGCAGCCAGGGAACATACATCAGGCCGAACAACGTCGTGGAAATCGCCAGGATTCCCGCCGTGTTACTGCGCGAAAAAAACTGCCGCAGGCACAGGCCAAGAACGAAAAGAATCAGAAAGCTGGTTTCAAAATCGTTGACGCGCGCCGGGGATCCATGGGTGCCGATGTGGCCGGTCACTTGAAAAAACGTTCCGATGATGAGCAGTGCGCCGCCAAAAATCCCCCAGTAGTTGAAGCAGACCAGATCGCGTTTGGCCGCGATGCCGTAAAATTCCGCCAACCCGCTCACCGCCAGAAAAACCATCACGACGAGAAACGAATAATCGGAGATCGCCTTGTTCCCGCAAAACAATGCCGTGAGAATAATCGCCCACAACACCACCGTGCTCAGCAGCCGGCGGAAAAACGTTTTCAGCTTGGAGGACGGTTGTAGCGGCGCGTCGGGCATGACAATTTATTTAACCACCCAGACTGGTGCCGACCCGGCGCGCACTCTCAATCCAGGCGTGGTCCTTGGGAACCAGTTTCAGTTTGCCGGCGACATCGGCAATCGGGACGGGCTTCGCGCCATCGCCGCGCGCGGCCACCATCACGCCGAAAACTTTGTCGTTAATCAATTCCACGCACATGGTGCCCAGGCGCGTGGCCAGGAGGCGGTCCGCTGCCGAGGGTGTGCCGCCGCGCTGAACATAGCCGAGAATCGTCACGCGCGCTTCGAGATGTGTCAACTCCTCCAACTGTTTCGACAGTCGCAGCGTGTTGCCCGAATGCCGCGCCGTGAGCACGGTCAGTTCGGTTTTGGCGCGCTGACGTTCAGTCTTGGTCTTGGCGTTCTCCTTGCGTTTCGCCGCCGCCGCAAACGCCGCGGCGTCTTCCTTGGACATGGCGCCTTCCGCCACCGCCACGATGCTGAAGTTCGTTCCATGCTTGCTGCGCAAACGGATGGCCGACGCAATCTCAGACACGTCGTAGGGAATTTCCGGAATTAAAATCACGTCTGCTCCGCCCGCGATGCCCGAACCGAGCGCAAGCCACCCGGCGCGGTGCCCCATCACTTCGGCAATGATGATCCGGTGATGACTGTGCGCCGTGCTGTGCAGCCGATCGATCGCTTCGGTCGCAATTCCCAACGCGGTGTCAAAGCCGATCGTCGCATCCGTCAGGGCGATGTCGTTATCGATGGTTTTGGGCAGCGTAATGATATTGAGCCCCTTTTCCACCAGGCGAAGCGCGTTTTTGTGGGTGCCGCCGCCGCCGAGGCAAACGAGGGCATCGAGCTTTTCCTTTTGGTAATTGCGAATGATGGCGTCGGTCATGTCAACCATCTGGCCGTCCACTTCCATCCGGTGCGGCTTGTCGCGGCCCGTGCCGAGAATGGTTCCGCCCACGGTCAGGATTCCCGCCAGCGCCCGCTTGTCGAGCCGCACTTTCAGGTTTTCGGCGAGACCGCGAAACCCATCGCGATATCCCATGACTTCGATATCGAAACTCAGCGCGGCCTTACCCACGCCGCGAATAGCGGCGTTCAATCCGGGACTGTCACCGCCTGCCGTGATAATGCCGATGCGTTTTGCCATGGGGCAATTTACGATTTACGATTTATGATTTACGAGAGAAATTTTCAAATTACGGTCCAAGATATTCGATTGAGGGGGACGGCTCGCGAGGACGCTCGCCCCACCCACTGTTAGCGTCGGTCACGCAGCCCACTGCCGTCCATCGCTCGGATTAAATTCAAGGCGCGTCCATCGCAAATCGTAAATCGCAAATCTCAAAGCCCTCCAAATCGCCGGTGCCTGCGGGTGTATTCTTCGAGCGCCTCAAAAAACTGCGGCTTGCGAAAATCAGGCCAGAGCGTTTGCGTGACCAAGAGTTCGGTGTAAGAAATCTGCCAGAGTAAAAAGTTGCTGATCCGCATCTCGCCGCTCGTGCGAATCAACAGATCCGGATCCGGCACGTTGCGCGTCCACAAATGCTCGGAAATGACCTTCTCGTTGATATCGCCGGGATCAATCTTTCCTTGCTTCGCTTTCTCCGCGATGTTTCGCACCGCCTCGACAATTTCAATGCGGCTCCCGTAACTCAGCGCCATCACGAGCGTGAGGCCGTTGTTCCGTGAAAGCGTCGCGATGGATTTTTTTAAGTGCTCCTGGACGTTTTCCGGCAGGCGATAGATTTGCCCGATGACTTCGAGCCGAACATTGTTCTTGTTCAACTCCGGCGTCTCGCTCTTGAGATAGTGGACGAGATATTTCATCAAGGCATCCACCTCGTCCTTGGGCCGGTTCCAATTTTCCGCCGAGAAAGCGTAAAGCGTCAGGTATTTGATGCCCAACTCACCGGCCGTGCGGATAATGATCCGCGCCGACTCGGCGCCGGCGCGATGTCCTTCCACGCGCGGGAGATGACGTTGCTTTGCCCAACGGCCATTGCCGTCCATGATGACAGCCACGTGCTTCGGCAGGTTTGCCTTGGCTTCGACCGAGAGCTGTGCGGGGGCGGCGCTCATGGGTGTTGGTTGAGTGGTTAAATAGGTTAAATAGGTTAAATCGGTTAAATCGTTAAATGAGTTCACGACCCGCGCACCCCATTTAACTCATTTAACCCGTTTAACCCATTTAACTCTTTTGGTTGCCCAACCTACACAAAAATCGTCTGATCCCGGCCGGGCCCGATCGACGCGATGAACAACTTGGCATCCGTCAACTCCGCGATGGCTTTCAAATAGCCGCGGCACTTCGGCGGCAAATCCTTCCACGAGCGCGCCTCGTGCGTTGGCGTGCGCCACCCCGGGAATTCAGCGTAAACCGGTTGGCAACGGGCCAGCACCTCGACGTCGTTCGGCATGTAATCGTATTTCTTTTTGCCATCCCGATAACCGATGCAAACCTTGATCGTCTCCACCGTGTCGAGGCCGTCGATATTGGTGACCGCCAGATCGTCGATGCCGTTGACCATCGTGGCGTGCCGCGTGGCCACGGAATCAAACCACCCGCAGCGACGCGCGCGACCCGTGGTGGCACCAAATTCGCGGCCCATCGCGTGCAGCATGTCGGCAATCTCCGCATTCTCCGTGGGCAACGGCCCTTCCCCGACGCGCGTAGTATAGGCTTTCAACACGCCAACCACGCGATCCATGCGATTCGGAGCCACGCCCGAACCCGTGCAAGCGCCGCCGGACGTCGTGTTCGACGACGTCACATAAGGATACGTGCCATGATCGATATCCAGAAAAGTCCCCTGCGCGCCTTCAAATAAAATATCGTCGCCGCGGCGGACCGACTCGTGCAAGAGCGTCACGGTATTGGCCACAAACGGCCTCAGGTAATCGCCCGCCTTGCGATAAACCGCATGAACTTCCTTGAACGAAAGCGGCTTGGCGCCGAAGGCTTTGAGCACTTCGTTGTTTTCCTTGATCTTGATCGCGAGCTTTTCCTCGAATCGTTTCGTATTGATCAAATCAATCATCCGCAATCCCACGCGCGCGGCTTTGTCACCGTAGGCCGGGCCAATGCCGCGTTTGGTGGTGCCGATCTTGTTTTTGCCCTTGAGCACCTCGCGTTGGGCGTCCAATTCGCGGTGATACGGGAAAACCACGTGCGCGGTCTCACTCACGAACAAATTGCCGTTCACCTTGATGCCAAGCTTCCGAAGACCTTCGATTTCCGTGACCAACCCGACCGGGTCCACCACGACGCCGTTGCCGATGACGCAAATTTTCTTTTTGCGGAGAATGCCGGAGGGGATCAGGTGCAGGACGTATTTTTGTTTCCCGATGAAAACCGTGTGCCCGGCGTTATTGCCGCCCTGGGTGCGCACCACGACGTCCGCCTGCTCGGTGAGCACGTCAATGATTTTGCCTTTGCCTTCATCGCCCCATTGGGCGCCGACTAAGATTGTATTGGCCATGTCGTTAAATTGTTAAAGGAAATCGGAAGCGGGAGAGATGCCTATCCGACGCCGAAGCTCTCCAGCAACAAAAATCCCCGAATTTTCATTCGGGGCAAAGCGCACTGTCTTTGCGCGCAGAAAGTAGAAACTCGGTTGCAGAGTGTCAACCATGTATCGCGATTCGTCCGTCTTGCGGACAGCGCTGCCGGAGCGCGGAATTCATTCCGTGAGTCGTTGGATTCTGCCGGAACACGCGAGGTGAATTCCGCACACCGCTTTTTCGGAGCAACGCACCGCCCAGATTCAACACTTGAAACTCGAAACCCGAAACCCGAAACTCCCACCATGGCTTTTCCGCCCGACCTGCACATGCACACGCCGCTTTGCCGCCACGCAACCGGCGAACCCGTGGATTACGCCCGGCGCGCGCTCGAACTTGGTTTCACGGAAATTGGTTTCTCGGACCACTCGCCCATGCGTCAGGACGATTTTGACGATTGGCGGATGCGGTTTGATCAACTGGGCGAATACGTGGAAAAAGTTCGCCGCGCGCAACGGGATTTTCCGCAACTCACCATTCGCCTCGCGCTCGAAATCGATTACCTGCCCGGCCAGGAGGAATGGATTCGCGAACTGGCCTCGCTGCATCCGTGGGATTATTTCATCGGCTCAGTGCATTACGTCTCGGATTCGTGGGCCGTGGATAATCCCTACAAACTTTCCGAGTGGAATAACCGCGATGTGATGGAGGTTTGGTCCGCCTATTTCGAACGGCTCACGATGGCGGCGGAGACCGGCCTGTTCGAGATCATCGGCCACGCGGATTTGCCGAAGAAATTCGGGCATCGCCCGACGCGCGATTGCACCCCGCTCTATGAGACATTTTTGAACGCCGCAAAAAAACATGCCTGCGCGCTGGATGTGAACACCGCCGGGTTGCGGAAAGATTGCAAAGAGATTTACCCGAGCCGGCAAATCCTCGAGCTCGCGTTTCAAAAAGGCATCCCGATCACTTTCGGCTCCGACGCCCATGCGCCCGCGGAAGTGGGAATGAATTTCAAGGAAGCGGTCGAACTCGCGCGCAGTGTCGGTTACCGGCAGTGCCTGCGGTTTGCCGCCCGAAAAGCACAAAACGTGA
>Ga0265338_10002877_pt1 | contig 25115 bp, 26 predicted proteins | sample 42126metaG_FD_193579 | JGI IMG/M metagenome (GOLD analysis project Ga0265338, IMG submission 193579) | Rhizosphere microbial communities from Carex aquatilis grown in University of Washington, Seatle, WA, United States - 4-21-26 metaG | ecosystem: Host-associated > Plants > Roots > Rhizosphere... | reverse complement strand
CCGTGAATGGCTTTTTTGCCCATATCCAACTGACTGACGGCCTGTTGCTTCGGCATGTGCGAGCAAGCGCCGAGAACAAAGGCGAGCAAGGATAGAAGACATAATTTACGCATTGAAATTCCCCCCCCCACCCAAATTAATGCCTCCACAATTACTTAGTAACCGCTTTAGATCCAAGGTCTGACGCGTCAGGAAAAACGTCTCAAGGGGATAGGGCATTCGAGATATTTGGCGGCAGGCCAGGACACTACTTTTCAAACTGGTCCGGAGTTTTAAAGTCCAGAGTCGTGTGTGGCCTCTTCGAGTTGTAATACCGTCGCCACTTCAGCTGAATCTCGAATCGGGACAAGACGAGCTTGTTTAGGAACACTTCACGTGACAAGTACCTTCCTATTAACAACGCCCTATCTCTGACATAAGCAGCCCTACGTCCGCACATCTTTTGCAATCATCTTCAGGCAGTGAAAGAAGGTCGGAGATGACAAAATCGAGTCTCATTTTGAGAACCCTATTCGTCGCGCTTGCCGCGTTCTTTTCGGCTACGAGCTTCGCCAATGATTTTGATATCGTTGGCGCTATGTCCGGGTACAGCAGATTGTCATCCGGCCAAGAACCACAACCCATCAGCATCTTCGATCGGGTGAAGGACCCTGACTGCCAAAAGCTGTGGGCGATTCCACATGCGATAGAAAGTTACTCAACTTTCTTTCCGAGTAAGAACAAGAACAAAAGCTCGTCTATAAAGCCTGAGCTAGATCACTTAGATAAGGTCGAACAGGAAGTTCTTAACCCAATTTTTGTGAAAGAGGTTAGGGAACACTCGGATGAAGTTCACCGATGTTTACAGGCGGTGTATAAACGGGCAATTGCGGAAGTTGACCATCCCAATGATAACTATGTAGGCAAGGCCACTCCCCAGATGGAAAGTGACATTCGGGCCGTGACCGAACAGGTCACAAAACTGGAATACCCCTTGAGCTCGGGTAATGTCGGCAGGTTTGCCCCGCCCAGTATTTTATCCGGAACTACCGCAAATCATTAAGTTCGGGGCTGATCTACTGAAAATCCGGCGCCGTACAATTATACGTGCGACACAACGGCCTCCGCCGCGTTTGTTTGTGATCCGAACCATTAATTAGTCTCTTCCCGCCATTTTTCCGGCGCCTCTTTGATTTTAAGGCTCGAAGGGAGCCTGAAATCCACTCATCAATTGCAGCTGGATAAAATCTTGCGTCACTTTCCCGAAGGCAGCGAGTTTTCTTCGCAGCAGGCAGGTGAGGTTTTGGATTTGCCTGAGACCACGCTGCGCCGGTTTTTGCGATGGGGGATTGAGTGTGGTCATTTGCTGAGATTTGGCTCCGGATATCTTACGAGGTATCGGACTCTCAGTGCGGCAAGGGAAAATCGGCAAGCTGCCTAAAGTAAGCCTTGTACCATCAAAACGCATGACACCACGATTAATCCTGCGTAGAGAAAAAGGCGAAAGCGCTCCGCATTCATCGCTTTCGCCAAAGTATTGCCGCACAGAATTCCTAAAACAATCGCGGGCAGAGAATACGCGAAGAGAATGTTGACGTCTTTCGTCCAAAGACCGGAGAAATAATAACCCAATAGTCCGAGCAGGCTCGCGGGCAGAAAATAGGCCTGAATGGTCGCGCGAAATTGACTGGGCGTCCAGCCTCGCGCGGCACCGAAAATCGCGAGCGGCGGGCCATTCATTCCATAAGACCCGCCGGTGACGCCGGCAAGGAATCCGAAAAGCCAAATGAACCGGTCACTCTTCAAGCTGAAAAAATGAGGGCGGACAAGAGAAAAGACCGAGAAGCCTAATAGGAGCAGGCCCAAGATTCCCTTGGTGATCTCCTCAGGCGCATAGCGCAGGGTCAGTAGCCCGAAAGGCAAACCTACGGCGGTTGCGAGGAGGAGTTTCTTTGCCGAAGAAATGTGAATGTGCTCGTGGTCGCGGATCACAGAAACAAGTGCCACGACAACAGAAGTTAAAACGGCCACCGGGGCAGCCACTTTGATCGGCAGCAAGAGTGAAAGTAGGGGAACGGCAATGAGCGCTTCACCGAAGCCGAATGAGGTGCGGAACGCCGTCGCCACGAAAATGACGATCGAGACCTCAAGAAAAGACCCTAGAGTGTTCATTTAATCGCCTATTGGCAGCGGCGGGCCGCAACGATCTTCACCAGGGCGTTGTACATGGTGCCTGCGGTATAGTGCTTCTTCGCCTCTTGCACATGTGCCGCTTCCATCGCCACGTTGTTGTCCATGAAATAGCATTTGTCTTCGTCGCCGCGGACGCGTTCTTCTTCACCCTCGAGTTTGAGGCCTAAGTCGCTGCCCATAAACGTGACTGAGGCTTGAGTGGAACTAGTGATATGAATGAGACCCGGGTGTTCAAACTGGGTCACGTTTTTCACGATCTGCCAAATCTCCATCATCGAATGCTCATTCAGAGCTTTGCCTGAACACACATCAGTGCATTCGCCGGGAAACTTATTACCCGCAAACGCGTAGGTCGACGATAGCGCCAATGCGGTGAAAAGGATTAAGTGTTTCATGCTCGTATATTTGTGCAACAGTGGCACCGTTGCGAGCGGGAATGTAGGGGGTCCAGAGGTGTCTATTTATTGGACAACGCCGAATTTCGTCTCTTGAAAAATGAACACTCTGATTCGCAGAGCGGTTTGGTTAAACTCCGGCGCTAATGCCGAACTCGTGGATAAAATCAATTATATTTGCCGTGGTGCTCCTCAGTGCGCCGGCGTTCGCGGGCTCTTTGTTTGAAGACTACTTTGCTAAAACGCCGCAAGTGCCCTTTCCGATCAGCGAACTTCGCAAAGCGATTGCCGATCCAACTCAAGAGCCCGAAGCCAACGACTTCGTCTTCATCCCGGACGGCCGCTCGATTCAGCGCGCGAACACCGATCTTTGCCATCCACGCGTTGTCACAGCGGTCGAAACGCCGCGCGGAACGACGTACCTCGGCTACTCCGAAAAGGCGCAAGCCGTGGAAGTCATCAGTTGGAACGAGAGCAAAACGCAGTTCGAATTCCTTCAAATCAAGAATTACGGCGCGAATGGCAAACCCGAACTCACGCACGCCGAAAGAAATCTCTGTCTTTCGTGTCACCAGAACGGGGGACCAATCTTTGCGCGGGCACCTTGGCGTGAAATCAACAATCCCTTCCAAATGCAGAAGTTCTACGACACGTGCTTGACCGGCGAGCAGACCGAAATGATCCGCGGTTCCTACAAACTCTACCAGGGCATCAAAGTGTACGCGGCCTTCGGTGGTAAACGCAGCTCAAATCCCGGGGACGACAACGGCACGTCGTGCATTCTTCCCGGACTTAACCCAGGCTGCCGGATCGACAGCGCGGTGAGGGGGAGTGAGCATCTGCTCCAAGAAGTTCAAGCGTGCCGCAGCCTTTGCGCTCCAGGGGATGAAGCCTGCGCGGACGAGCTGAAACGGTTAACCGTGCCGGCGTCGGCGTTCAGTCCTCTCAATAACGTGGATCAGACGATTTTAAAGCGGTTGGTAAGCGGCGCTCTTCCGACTTCGATTTTGCCGGATCGAAATCCGAATGTGAGCGAAGCGCACGTCTTTCTCTTAAAGAACGGAAAAGCGACCGACCTCAATCTCGATGTCATCAATGGCGATTACCTCGCACACGGAGACGACGCCAAGTGGTCGCATCCGGAAGAAAAGCGTCAACCGGCGTTCGAATTCTTGGGTTTCGATTTTATGAATCTGCCGGCCGCCGATCAAGCTGGCGCTTTGACGAGCCTCGTGCGCACGTGCCTCAGAAAAGGGCCCGCGGCCCTCGTTCCGGAACCCTCGGCCGCCGCGGTCGAAGCGCCGCGCGAGGGCGTCGCCCTGTTCGCCTTTTATTGCGGTAAATGCCACGGAGACACGTCGAATATCCGGTTGCCGCTGACCGACCTGAGCCAACTGAAAACCGTAACCTCCGACTGGGGCGAGACCGCCGAAGAGCTCCTCGCCAATCACGAGATGCCGCGTACGGCGCCCGGTGTACCGCCGCTCCCGGAAGACCAGCGTGCCATTTTGATACGTATGCTCGAACAGAAGTAGTTCTCTCAACTCAACCCGTTTAGCATGGAGAGATGCGGCGGTTAACAGATCGGCAATTTGGCGCGATTTTCACGGTTCTGGTGCTTGTCGGCGGAGTGATTGCCGCCCGTCACGGATATGCGCCGTGGCTCTATGCGTGTCTCGGGATTGCCACGCTTACGATCACACTCTATGTGCCGCACTGGATGGCGCGGCCCAAGCGCTACTCGATCGTCTTGGGCGAAATGGCCTGGAAGCTAAAATCCGCCAAAGTACGTAAATAGACCGACTTGCACGGCAAGGCCCGAATCCGTTGAGGACCCGCCCGAACCGCCCGACGTCTGCGTAAACTTGAATCCCGCATCGGCGCGAACGCAGGTCGGTGTCTTCAAGATAAACCATTTGTACGACGCCATCGGAAACACCGAAATCTGCGAATAATTCTGGCCGCCGGATCCGGCTTGGCCGTAAGTGGCCTCGGCACCTGCGGAGAGGATTCCGTCTACGGGCGCTTTGTTATTGGTGAAGTCGTAGTCGAATTTGCCGCCGGCTGCGAAACTTGTAGAGCTGCTTCCGCCGCCGCTCACCGAGCCGGCATTGAGGATCGCCCCATATTCCATTTTGTTGCCGGGATTCCAACCGTAATAGGCAGACGCCGACATCACACTGGTTGTGGTGCTTGAGCCGGGCGTCTTCGCCGAGGAATACGACGCCGATCCGCCGATGAAGTTGTTGCGGGGCCCTGTCTGCCCGGCCGCGCCGCCGCTCTTGCCGCTAGACGTGGAGTCGGGAAAGTCCAAATCGTCGCTTCCGCCGCCGCCAACTTTGAGCGTTTGACCTTGCGTGATATTGCCGTCAACCGTTTCGACGATGGCGCGCTTACCCTTCACTTTGACGACTTTGAGAGTTTGAGCCTGAGATTGCAGGCCGATCAACGCCACGATAGCTAAGAGAGTCTTAAATAGCATGTTGTACCCCACCCCTGATGTCTTTCTTAAATGATGGAGTTAACGTTTGACTTGGTCAACGACCAAAGAGCCTTCCACCAATTCCATCACAATCTTCGCATACGACGCCAAAGTCGCGCCATCGGTGAGTGTGAGCGACGGGAAGTGAAAAAAGCCGATGCGGGGATGAGTTTCAACCCGGGGATGGAGAACAATTTCGCCGCCGGCCAAGGTGAGGGATTTGTTTAGGGCCGCCGCCAGTGCGACATAACTCTCTTCGTTACAGATATAATTGTTGTGCAGGCGCGGGCCGTCGGGAATATCGAGAGACGTTTTCAACTTGGCGAAGAGCGGCCCCACTCGCTGCGCCAGATCGCGGCGGTCCCACGTCATTGGCAAAGCTTCCGGCAAATCCGGGTCGGGGAGCACCCAGGGACTGAGCTCGCGGTTCGCGGGGTCAACTGAGCCGTCCGAAAAATAGCCAGGAAGACTATCGCTGTCACGGACGGCCCCCGCCTCAAGATACGCTTGATCATCGATGCCCGTCAAAATGACGGCTTGCGGTTGAAAACGTGTCATTTCATTGGCGATGACGGCGGCGGCGTAGTCCCACAAAACGGCTGTGGTGATTAAGCACACGCTGAGGTCTTGGCCATTGGGCATGCGGAAGCTGCGGTTCACGAAGCGCACGTCTTCAAGTTTCTGCAAGTGTCCCAACGGCAAATCGGCCTCTGTGGGCACGACCGGTTCCGCTTTGTCTGCGGGCCAAAACTTCTCCGACGCCAAGTTTGCCAGCACAAATCCCGAATAGTTAAACGGCAAGTGCCGCAGTTGCGCGAAGCCCGCAATGATCGCGCGCGGACCGCGCGTGACCGACGTGCAGGCTTTGCCTGACTTGAGATAACTTTGAAAGCGGGTGGCGACTTCCTCATTGCTGAAGAGTCCAGGGTCTTCTTGCGATTTAAGCGGGAAGGAAAAAATCGCGGCCGGGCCTAAGACAGCAAGGCAGAGGAGGAAGGTCTTCAAGGATGAGAGCAGCCTCATCCTTAAAATCTACCATTCCTCCCCCGGGGGACTCAATTACGAATTGGCAGGCATTTGGGCCAGGTGGACGGTAAAGGTCTTCGGTGCTCCATTACGCAAGACCTCGACCGACGCCGTTTTGCCGGCGCGTATTTGATCAATCGTGTGGAGCAAGTCATGCGTGCTGGAAATCTCAGTGCCGTTGATCTTGCGGATCACATCGTACACTTCGATTCCCGCTTTGGCGGCGGGCGCGTTGTTCATCACCTGCTTGACCAGCACACCTTTTGTGTCTTTCAACTTCAGCATTCCGGCGGCGTCTTCGTTGAGGTCTTCAATGCCGATACCGAGCCAAGCGCGTTCGACTTTACCTTTGTCGGCGAGCTGAGTGACAACATCTTTGGCGACATTCGACGGAATCGCGAAGCCAATATTCGGCGCGCGCGGATCCATGGCGCTATTAATGCCGACCACTTCGCCGCTCATGTTGATCAATGGACCGCCTGAGTTTCCGGGGTTGATTCCCGCCGACGTTTGCAAGAACTCCGAGCGTGCGCCCTCAAGGCTACGGCCCGTAGCGCTGACGATGCCCTGCGTGACTGTATGCGTGTGGCCATAAGGATTGCCGATAGCGAGGACCCATTCGCCGACTTTGGCTTTGGAGCTGTCGCCGAAGGCCACGGCCTTCAGGTTCGGCACTTTGTCTTTGAGTTTAAGGAGAGCCACGTCGGAGGCCTCATCGACGCCTACGATTTTGGCGGGATGGCCCTTGCCATTGTCTTCGCCGATCAGCTTAACCATGATTTCGTCGGCATTGCGGCCGGTCGGGCGCACTACGTGCGCATTCGTGACGATGTATCCTTCATCGGCATTCACGATAAAGCCTGAGCCGAGGGCTTCGCTCTTCATCTGTTGCGGCATCGAGAACGGCGAAAAGCCGAAATATTGCTGCAGCATCTGTTCGTCAAAGCCGGGAGGGAGCTGCGGTTTGCGCGCGCCCGATGTCGTATAAATATTGACGACGGTCGGTGAGACGCGTTCGGCGAGTGCCGAAAACGCATCGCTGAGCGAGCGCACGTCGGCCGTTACGGCGGGTGGAGGAGGGGCTACGGTTTTTTCTGTGCTAATCACTGCGGCGTGAGAGACGGAAGACCACTCCGCGCGCGTGCCGTAAATTGCGCCGGCAGCGAACGCGGCGAGGGTCAGACTGGTTAGTTTTATATGTTTGGACATAAATGGACTCCTTGTTCGCGGAGTCCAGAATAGCTGACTTTAATGAAACCGATCTTAATGAGAGATGAAAAATCGCTCATCTCGAAGCCTCAGATTGAGCTAGGGTAAGCCCTTAGGGCGGCAAGAGATTCCCGGAGTCTGGTAATCTTGCCACAAATTTACATTTCCCGGCTTCTGAGCATCGAAGTCAGACATCGATTGAGCGGCCATTTTGCCGTGCTTTTCAATTGTCAAAAAAATCAAGGGAGTGATCGGGCCGCTGGGCGGACGTACTTCGGAAACGCCGACAATATATTTCGTTGATCCCGCTTTGTAGAGCGTGACATCTCTGTTCGAGCTCACAACGAAATCGTCGTCGACGTAGACCTTGGTGGCGGGCTGCTTGTCAAAGACCGAGCAGTGAACCGTGTAGACGGCAGGTGCGGCGATGGCGTTAACAGTGAACAGTGCGAGTATGACCAATGGCGATTTCATGTTTCTTCCTTATTGAGTGATGCAGGTAAAATTCGTGTTCGCAGTTTCGGTGACCAATTCGATTTGCGAGGGGAATTCATTTTTGACTTCGAGGCGCGCCAAGTTCTGTTTGTTGGTCGCCTTGTTGAAGACTTTCAATTCCAAAACGTTTTTGCCTCCGACATCGTCGATGTAGCTGATCGTGTAGACAAAATCGCCCTGCTGAAAGAGCTCTTTGGATTCGCCGTGCTTAATGGAAACATCAGACTGTGGGGGCGTGCCCGGTTGTACAGCCATGCAGTAGCCTATGTAGGCTTTTGGTGCAGCCGCGAAAGCGCTATTGGCCGCCACAAAGAGAGCAAGGAACGAAACGGTTCGGGTAAACATTGAAACTCCTTTTTTAAACCACGGGATGATTCCCACGTGGCGCACTCTGCCTCACATTGACGCATTCTGTAAATAAAAATAGTCTTTTGAGACAAAAAAATAGTCTTTTAAGACTAAAAATTTCAAATCGCTGAAAACACTGGTATTGTATGGGTCATGGATTCTAATCAGTCGATTTTCTTCGAGAATTTTCCGCTGCAGCCGCGCAAAGGCGACTTACGGAAATTTGCGATCGTGAACGCTGTCATCGCTTGCGTCGCGCGCGACGGAGCCGAGGGCGCGACCCATGGCCACCTCGCCGGACATTTAAAAATCCGCCGCTCTCACGTGATCTATTATTTTAAGGATTCTTATTCACTGATTGTCGGCGCCCTACAATTCATTACGGCTGTCGCGCAGAAGGCCACGATCGAACGAGTGAAAATGGCGGCGTCGCCGATTGATAAGATATTGGCGATCTCCGACGGCGCTTTCGATTGGGTTGAAGCCTATCCCGATCATGCAAAATTTCTTTTATACTTTTACTTTCTGTGTACGCAAGACAAGCGCTACGCCAAACTGCACGGGCAAATTCGCGAGGCCGGTTTCAAGCGAATAAAGGCCTTGCTCGAGGCGGCGTTCGCCCAGCACTCGAGTCCACTCAAGCTTGAAGAACTCGCCAAAATGTTACAGGCGATGCCCACGGGACTCATCGTCGAACAATTCAGCACCGGTGGCCCGAGCGGGCGTGAGGTCTGCCGCAAGGCGTGCCGCGAATGGATGAAGGCCAACTTCAGGAAATAGGGGCGGAAAACGTCACCTTTTGACGGGCAGGAACTCATGGATTGCAAGGTCTCCGCGCCCGGGAATTGCACCTTGTGACCGCCTATGCGTCAGCTTTTATTTGCCTTCACTTTCGCGGCCTTCGCCAGTGGCTCCGTGGCTTGGGCCAAGCTGCCGTTTTTAAACGAGGATGCTGAAGGCAGCTTTCGGCCCTACGTTTATGAGTTTGAAGCCCAGCTCACGCACAGCTACCGTGTACTCGTCATAGAACATGATTCGTCCTATGGCGTGAATTCCCGCTCGCAAGAGGGGCAAGCCATCATGCAGCTAATTTACAAGAGCCGCGAGATCCGCCGCAGCTCGTTCCGTCAAACGATGACAGAGGTTTATCCCGACAAAACGCCCGCGCAAATCGAAGCGATTCTCGATAAGGTCGATGCGAACGATCGCCCGCGCAGCCTACACAGTTCGCGCATCATCGTTCTTGAGGGTGGAGTGCCGCTTGAGCAAGCGCACGTTATCGCTGGACTTAGGCTCGCGATGGACGGCGACAATGGTTTGGGCCTCGAACTCGAAGACGCTTTGCCCGGTTACCGGTACCCGCGCAAGTGGGAGATGCGTATTTCCTTCGGGCGTAAAAGCGATTGGGTCAATCAGGACCATCCCGAGGAACCGGCGCGATTCGTTCAGGTTGAGCCGGCGCATTGGCTAGCCCATTTACCCGAACTGACCGGTGGAACGATTCAGCTCACGAACTTCTTTAACAATGGGGCAGGGACGAATGCGCCCGAGATCGGAGCGCTATTAAACTTCGTCGCGAGTCAGATTTCACTGCGCCGGCCGGAATCGATGCCATGGGTGCATTTGAATCAAACGATGAAGGACGAGTACAACCGCCTTGTCGAGGGCCGCGTTCTCACGCCTGAGTGGATGCAGCTCATGCCGATGGAAGTCGCCGCCTACGCCGATCGGCGTCTCGCCGTGAACTACTACATGCGCGTGATGAAATTTAAGAACGCAAATCCTTCCGGCGAGGCCATTGCGGGACAAGACTATGTCGTGCGTACGTACTTGAGAGATTTCGAGGAGATCTCCCGGAACTCGTTTGTCTACCGCGATGGCCGCAATCGGTTGCATCAAGCGGGGATTCGGCGCATTTGGCGTCCAGGTCAGGAGCATGTCGGGCCCGAGCAATACGCTATCCAGAACGATCGCCCGAAATCGCTAAAAGATTGGTGGACACCTCTTGCGAGCGGCACATGGACTTTGCCTGCCCCACTGGTTAGGTCACATATGGAAAATGCACCCGAACTCGAACCCTTGTTTTGCAACACGCTTTTCAACAAAGGGGGGTGGGGCGGCAAAACCGTCCGCTACCTCAGTCATTTTATCGACATGTCTAAAATGTGAGTTGTTTAGCGCCAAGCCGCGCACGAAGATAGAGTCTGCGAGAAAATGCGGCGAGCGAGCGTTTTACTATTCCCGGCAGCTCATGTTCACTTGCGCTTGAGTGAACAATCCCGTCTGCTTATCCAAATCCACTTGCTGGATCTGTACCTGAAACAGGCCGTTGCCCTGGTCGTTCGCCACTAGGGATAAATATTGCGTTTGCGTCGAGTCATCGTCTTGCACGGCCGTGTACGAGTGAATCGTTTTCGGCAGGCGCGGGTTTCTCTTTAACGGATTGAGAATCGGCACCATATTGCGGCTTGCAAACGTCAAATCGTCGATTTGATTGCCGCTCAAGTTGAGCGTCAACGCGTCGCCCTTAACAGGCGGCAGGTAGCTGATGACCGTTCCATCGATTTGTCCCACGGTGCATTTCAGATGGCTCAAGTCCGCGTGGGCAGACGCAGCAAAAACCGTTGCCAATGCGAGTACGAATTTCATGTTTATCTCCCCCTTTGAGGTTCGGCTCGTACACTAACAGACGCAGTTGCATTCCCAAATTGTAATCCCCGAATAGATACGATAGGTGGAATTTATCTTTTACCGGGAGCGCGCATGCTGGAGATCTCAGGCCTCAGAAAAACTTACACAAATGGCGTTAAAGCGATCGACGGGGTGAGTCTGAAGATCGGCACCGGCATGTTCGGATTGCTTGGCCCCAACGGCGCCGGCAAATCGAGCCTGATGCGTACGATCGCGACTCTACAGGAACCCGACGAAGGCGCCATCAACTTCGATGGTTTTGACGTCTTAAGCGAAAAGGACCGTATGCGCGGCGTGCTCGGATACTTGCCCCAGGAATTCGGCGTGTATCCGAATTGCTCGGCGGAAGATCTGCTGAACCACCTCGCCGTGCTGAAAGGCATTGTCGACGGCAAAGAGCGCAAGCGGTCGGTCGATCGGCTGCTTGAGATGACCAATCTCTCCCAGCACCGCAAGAAAAATCTCGGCGGCTACTCCGGCGGAATGAAGCAGCGCTTTGGCATCGCGCAAGCTCTCCTCGGCAATCCGCGTTTGATCATTGTCGACGAACCCACGGCAGGACTCGATCCGGAAGAGCGCGACCGCTTTCACAATTTGCTCAGCCGGGTGGGCGAGAACGTGAGCGTGATCTTGTCGACGCACATCGTGTCTGACGTCACCGATCTCTGTGAAAACATGGCGATCATTAATGGCGGAAAGGTCGTTTATCACGGCTCGCCGATGGCGGCGGTCAAAGCGCTAGACGGGCGCGTGTGGCAAAAGATCGTGCCGCGGACAGAAGCGGCCGAGTCGAAGCTCAAGGTCATTTCGTCGCGCTTGACTCACGGCCAGACCATGCTGCGCGTGCACAGCGACTCGGCTCCGGCGGCGGGTTTTGAGCGCGCCGCGCCCGATCTCGAAGACGTCTACTTCACTCATATCCGCGGTTACATGCAATGAGCGTCTATTTACAACTCCTCTGGTTTGAGGTGAAGCATCGCCTGATGCGCAAGTCGTCGCTGGCGTACTTCGGGCTGTTTGCGTTCTTGGCGTATATGATTGCGATTGCGTTTGCCGGCGCGTTTAAGGGCGCGTCGGTGTCGCTCGGCCTCTCCAATAAACTGGCGCTCAACAGCCCTCTGGCGCTGAATATGTTGATTTGCCTTCTCGGTTATATCGGCCTGCTGGTGTCGGCGCCGATTTTCGGGCAGAGCATCAATAAGGACTATGAGAGCAAGTTCAATCAGATCCTGTTCGCGACCCCGTTGACCAAGTGGCGGTATTTTTCGCTGAGGTATTTCGGGTCTTTGATTTCTTCAACCGCGATTCTCTCGTCAATTGCTGTCGGTATTTGGATCGCGACGCTCATGCCGTTTGTGGATCAAACGTTGATTGCGCCAAACCATCTTTGGTTTTACGTGGCGCCTTATCTGACGAATCTGATTCCCAATCTGATTATTTTCGGCGGCCTGTTCATCGCAGTTGTCTCATTCGCGAAGAAAATGGCGCCCGTGTACGTCGCGAGCATCGCTGTGTTCACCGGCTGGCTGATCGCGAATAGCCTGACGTCGGATCTTGAAAATAAATGGCTGGCGGCGATGGTCGAACCGTTCGGCCTTGAAGCCACTTCGAATATCACGCGCTATTGGTCGATTGCCGAGCAGAGCACGCGAGTCGTGCCTCTGACCGGCGTCTTGCTGACGAACCGCTTGGCCTGGGGCGCCTTCGGCTTGCTTTTGACCGTACTCGCGTACTGGGTTTTCAATCCCTACGAGTTGGGGCGCGAAAAGCGCAAAGCGGCTCCCGCTGAACCGACGCGTACTTCGGCTGCGCTCGAGCTGCCGCTGGTACACCTCGTCCCGGACTCGTGGCGCGTGCTCGTGAATCTCGCGCGCATGGAGTTCCGCCAGGCGTTTCGCAACATCTATTTCTTGATGATCCTTCTCTGCGGCGTTTTGTATCTGATCGGCGTCGGCACCCAGGTCGGAAAAATGTTCGGCACCGAAACCTATCCCGTGACGTACGATGTGCTGGACACTGTCGGGGGCATGTTCGGCCTCTTCGTTTTGATTTTGATTACGTATTACGCGGGCGATCTGGTGTGGAAAGACCGCGACTTGCATGCGTTTGAAATTGTCGACTCCAAGCCGGTTCCCAACCGGTACCTCTATCTATCGAAACTTGGCGCGCTGTTTTCGCTGCAGGTCTTTTTGGCCTTCGTGACTCTCGTCTGCTGCGTTTTGGTTCAGACCTTTAAAGGCTATCATCACTACGAGTGGGGCGTTTACTTTAGCCACCTGGTGATTTACGGCCTGCCGCCGAAACTTTTAATCTGTGTTCTGGCACTCTTTGTTCACACGATGGTGCCGAGCAAATATGTCGGCCACGCCGTCATGGTTCTCTACTTCCTTTTACTCAGCTGGTTGCCGAGTTTAGGGCTCAATCACGAGCTTTACCTGCTAGGCCATGTGCCACGCGAGATGTACTCGGATATGAATGGCTTCGGAACGGCGGGGTACAAGTTCTTTACGCTCTTCGTGTACTGGGGCTTCCTCTACGGCGCGATGGCCATTGCGACGCTGCTGTTCTGGAGACGGGGCTCGGTCATCACCTTCAAAGACCGCTGGCAGGAGCTGCGCGACCGCTGGAAACCCGTTCACGGCTTCGGCCTCGCGACTTCGCTTGTGGGATTTGCGGCCATGGGTGGATTCGTTTTCTACAACACAAATATTTTGAATCCCTATCACACGAAGGCTTACTTCGAACAGTCGCAAGTCGACTACGAACACAAGTATTCCGCCTTCAACCGCGCGCCTCAGCCGGAAGTGACTTCCGTGACTTTGCATACGGATATTTTCCCCCAGACGCAAACCGTCCATGAATTGGGCGAAATCGTGTTGCGCAACAAGACCGATAAGCCGATTGAGCGCGTCCTCATGCAGATTTCTGAAATCGCGACGGTGGGCGAGTTGAAATTCGACGTGCCGGTGACGATTGAAGATCACGATGAACGGCAACACGCTTGGATCTATCGGTTTAACGAGCCGCTCAAGCCCGGACAGGAGATTCACTTTACGTACCGCACGGCCATTGTGCCGCACGGATTCTCCAATGTGGAATTCAGCAAGATTGTGGTCGGCAACGGCACATTCATCCACAGTGGCGATTTCACGCCGGTATTCGGCTATAACCGCGATCAGGAAATCAGCGACGATAAAACGCGCCACAAGTACAATTTGCCCGAACGGCCGCGGCTCTACGACGTGAATGACAAAGAGGCCCTGCAGAAGACTTATATTTCCCCGGAGGGGACGTGGATTAAATTTGAGGCCACGGTTTCCACTTCGCCGGATCAAATTGCGGTCGCGCCGGGATATCTTGTGAAGGAGTGGACTGAAAACGGGCGCCGCTACTTCCACTACAAGATGGATGCGCCGATTTTAAATTTCTACGCGATTTTATCGGCCCGCTACCAAGTTGTGCACGACAAATGGAAAGACGTGAACATCGAGGTTTATTATCATCCGGGCCATACTTACGATCTTCAGCGCATGATTGCGTCGGCGAAAAAATCGCTCGCGTATTACACCGAGAATTTTTCGCCGTACCAATTCAAGCAATTCCGTATTTTTGAATTCCCGCGCTATGAGCACTATGCACAGGCGTTTCCGAACACGATTCCCTATTCGGAGGCGCTCGGTTTTGTCGCCAAGATTAAAGATAACGATCCGGAGAGCATCGATTATCCCTTCTATGTCACGGCTCACGAGATGGCGCACCAATGGTGGGCGCATCAGGTGATTGGCGCTCCCGTGCAGGGTGCGACCATGCTGTCGGAGTCTCTGGCGCAGTATTCGGCCTATATGGTGCAGGAGCACGAGTACGGGCCGAAGCAGATGAAGAAATTCCTCAAGTACGAGCTCGATAAATACCTCTTTGGCCGCAGCCGCGAGCAGAAGAAGGAATTGCCTGTGGATCTCAACGAGAACCAACTGTACATCCACTATCAGAAGGGCGGGTTGGCGTTCTACGCGTTGAAGGACTACTTTGGCGAGCCATGGGTCAACCGCATCCTGGCGGGCTTTCTGAAGGACCATGCGTTCAAGGAGGCTCCGTTTCCGCGTGCAGTCGATCTGGTTGAGCGCTTTCGTGCGGCGGCTCCCGACGACAAGAAGTACATCGTAGACGATCTCTTCAACACGGTGACCCTCTATAATAACCGTGCGGATAGTGCGACGGCCGTAAAGGACGGAGATAAGTATCAGGTCACGCTTGTGGCGAATTCGCAAAAGCTGCGCGCCGACGAGTTGGGAAATGAGAAAGAAATCGCGATGAACGATCTCGTCGATATCGGCGTTTACGGCGAGGACGGACAATTGATGTATTTGGAAAAGCATCGTGTGAAGGGCGGACGCAACGAAATTCAAGTTACGGTCGACCATCCCCCGGCAAAGGCGGGAATCGATCCGCTCAATAAGCTCATTGACCGCGTTTCCGACGACAATGTGACGAAAGTCACCATTGAGGCCGGACCCTCGCTACTTAACCGTTAGGTTCACGCAATTTTCGCCGACGTCACCGCCGGTATAGTGTTCGTCGCCATCGTGAACCATAAATTGAATGCGGTAGGTATGGCCAGACTTTAGACCCAGTTTGGCCACATCCCAACTGACGACCGTGCTGAAGCCCTCGCTGCCCGTGCCCGGGGGCACGGAGATTCCGGAGCCTACATTTGAATTGTTTGGGGTGGGATCGCCGTCGACCACAAGCTGGACACTGTTCGTTTGATGGTTCACGACGCGCGTTGCCCCCTTCCACGTGCCATAGATGGCGTCGGGGATAACCGGTGTTCCGCCATACTGCCAATCTCCGGCTTGGCTCGTGGCGTTTCCAGTCGTATCGGTCACGAAAACGGCCGGGTAGAGCGGCCGTCCACAGCGTAAAGTCGGATCGCTACACACTGAGGTGTCGGTTCCGGCCTGATCGCCCGAGAGTGAAAGCGCGCCCACGCGCGGATTCGTCACGACATCGGGGCTCGTGCCTTGCGCACTTAATGCATAATCCGTCTCGGACTTATTGCCTGCGCTGTCGATCACGGTCACATGACTCACTCCCAAAGTCATTGCATGTTCGTCGCTATACCAGAGGCTCAAGGTCAACCCCGGTGTCGGAGTTAACGTTTGTGAGGGGCTAACCGCAGTCAGAACATCGCTCTCGTTAAATACTACTTGTGTGGGATTAGCTGCATTGGCCACTTGGTTGTTGTATCCGATCATGCAGTTGCTGGGCGTAAAACTCTGCGGAGGCGATGGAAGTTGCACGATGTTGCCGACGGCGTCGGTGCCGTTCGGTTGGTGTGTTTCATTGCCTCCCGGCCCAGCGATCCCGTCGGAGTTCACTGAGGACTGATCGTTCGTGCCGAAATTGGCGTGAGAGCAGCCCATAAGGAAACATATTAAAATGAGACGCGCGATTTTCATTCCCAGACCCCCACTATAGGTGTGAGCAGGAATGGCGCCGTCCTGGTTCATCTATGGAGTTATTAGGCGTCGACGAGCCAGACACTGTCCAAGTGTTGGGCAGTATTTCTTTCGGCCCCAGGCTGGAACCAGCCTCACCAAATTGGAACCAGAAATCACCGAAATCTTACTAAGAATTCCTTATTTCTGCCTAGTTAGCGAGCAATCCATAAGCCAGACTTTGGTCCGGGTTCAGTGAAAACCCTACCTACGCATGTATTTTTTTCACATTGTTCACGTTTCTGTACAGCCTGGTAAAAGTTTGTCGCCAAGGTAATCCGGGTCGTAGGACAAAACGTTCAGAAATTACAAATTCCCGGGGGGGAAAAATGAAGTGTCAGGGGAAAGTATTCGCAGCAGCAGTCGCAATCATCGCTTTGGCAGGTTGTGGTGCTCACAAAGGTAATGGTTCATTCCAAAATTCAGATTCCATTTTAAATGGAATTGTTAACGGTCACAATGTGACGAAAGCGGATCAGTTTTCGCAGCACACTGTCTTCTTGCAAGTTGTGATGCAAGAAAACGGCAAGCAAGGCGTCGGCGACTGCACAGGCTCGATTTTAGACAACGAAACGATTTTGACGGCTGGTCACTGTATGGCTGGCGCGACTCAAGGCGTGATTGTTTTCGCGAACAATACGCAAAATCCCAAAAACGTGGATGCAAGCTTTGTCCGTAAGATCGACAAAGTCGCAATCTTCCCGAAGTTCCAACCGGAACCCGAAGAAGAAGCAACTCCGCATAAAAAAGGCGGCGGTGACGACGGCGACCAAACGATCCAGGCGCCTCCGGGTCCGGACGAAATCCCGAGCGTTGAAGAAGTTCAGCAAGCTTTGGATCACCAAGGTCAATTCGACTACGACGTGGCCGTGGTTCACTTCCAAGGCGGCTTGCCCGCTGGTTACAGCCCGGTGACGCTCGCTTCGGATGCCTCGGTTGTGGCTGAAGGCCAAACGTTGCAGATGATCGGTTACGGCTTGTCGCAAGTTTTGCCGGTGCAAAAGGTAATCAACGGTCAAACCGTCACGATTCCGCAACCCGTTCAATCGACTGTCGGTCAATTGCGTGAAACGACTTCGCCGGTAGCTGTTTACGACACCAAAATCGGCATGATCCTTACGGACAGCCGCCAAACGGGCGTCTGCAACGGCGACTCGGGTGGTCCTGGCTTTATGCGCGACCGCAGTGGCCAAATCGTGCAAGTCGGCATCGCTGAGGCAGTTGCAACTTCGTACTGCAACAGTGTCTCGATGCACACGGCTGTGTTCCCGTACTTGAACTGGATTAAGCAAACGGCGGCGAAGCTCAAGTCTGCAGCGCCGGCTGTCGCCACCCGCTAATACAAATTCGTTGTAAGCTTTAGCGTGTTTGAGGAGGACTGTGACCCAGTCCTCCTTTTCATTTTTGCAAACCCATTCCCGTGATTTAAGAGCCAAAGATCTTCCTGTATATAACTCTCAACAAGGGGATCAAATATGCACAAATTGGTTTTAGGATTGATGCTGGCAGCCTTCGGTTTTACGGCTGTCGCCGCTGACATTAACGTAAACGAGAAAGTCGTTCGCGAGGAATTGGAAGTATTGACCGGCAAGGCCAATATGACTGTCGATACCGCGTATTACTTCAACGGCACGCAAGCGAACGGCAAAGCGTGTACGGCGCAAATTACCACTCGCTATAAAGACAAACCCAATGTGAAGGACCCGAACGGAACGACTTCGATCGACTTCGAGATCTTTAACGATACGTCGCGCGGCGATGTGTTTGTCGGCTTTGACGGCGAAGGCCCTCCCGAGAAATTCATGGGCAAGCCTTTGAACTCCTATCAAGTCAAAGGCAGTAACGTGGTTTTGAAAATGGACCATCAAGAGGAAGAAAAATTCGCCGAGCACTGGAAAGTGACGATGAATTTCTCGTCAGGTACCAATCTCCGCAAGTTGACTGAAATTTCGTCGTATCAAATTCGCGTCAGCGAAGAAGCAGAGGCGACAGAATGCGCGAAGATGAAGCTGGTGTTGGCGCTCGATAACGAGATGTATGAGACGATCGAAAAAGACATCAACGCCGAGTTGAAAAAGCGCGATCGCGACAGCAAGATTGAAATCTTCAATGGCTGCAACCCGACTTCGGGCGTGGGCCGCAATGGCTCGGTGAAAGTGTCTTGCGGTTTCGCAATTGATGAAGAGAACGACCATCAGGGCACGGCGACGTTTGTTGTGGATTCCGACAACAACGTGCAGTTCGTCAATTTGAAGATGTTGAGTAATTAGCCCCTACAGTCGCGAACATGCCGCGGTGGCAAGCACTGTCGCCGCGGAAATCACCAGAATTTTGGTCGACCGGCTTTTCTTTCCGAAATGGATCAGACCCACGCTTCCCAGAACAATAAATGCGGTCGAAAGTGCCTCGGCCTGGGTGAACGCATAGCCGAAGACGTGATATTGCGTGTTCACGCGAATGAGTTCGACGAGCAGCCGCTCGACGCCACTGAACAAAAGATACAGCGAGAAGAGCCAACCGGCGGCAAACTTGTGTTTGCGCACGCGCCAGAGGATCGCGAAGATCACTAAGCCCGCCAGGCATTCGTAAATCGGCGTCGGATAAACGCCCGGGTAGGGAATGTACTGCTGAGCGATATTGTTGGTGTATTGCTGGGCCCACAGCCACGTCGGGAGCCATGCGGGTTTGAGCGCGAGATTGGAGAGATGGCCCCAATCGCCGTCGCCACTGAGCTGGCAGCCGAGGCGGCCGATCGCATAGCCGAGAATCAATGCGGGAGCGGCGGCGTCGGCGACCGTGCGAATCGGCAATTTGAGGCGGCGGACGAAAATGCAGCCGGCGGTGAATCCGAAGATCAGTCCACCAATGATCGTGAATCCTCCGCGGGAGAAAATCATTCCCATCGGGTCCGCCATAAATTGATCCGTGTTCTCAAGAATGTGAAACACGCGCGCGCCGATCATTCCGGCGACCAGTATGACAAAAGTGAAATCGCTGAGATGCGGACTCAGAGACTTGGGCGGGAGTGACCCGTTGCCTTCGAGACGCTTGATCTCAGAGGAGAAAGCCCGCACGCCGATGAGAGTGGCGATGGCGACCAGCGTACCGAACGTGGGGACAGGCAGGTAAACCGTGCGGCCGAAAAAATAGAACACGACATCGGACAGATAGGGAAAGGCCATAACTGGATTTTAACAGAGCTCCCTTGGAAGTCATTCATAACGCACCAAGTCCCGCGGCGCCGCGGTTTTACTTTAATCACGTCTCCTCGTAAGAGTGGCGTATGAGCACGATCAAAGGCCAATGCTACTGCGGCAAAGTGAAATTCGAATTCGATCCGCCAATAAAATTTATGGCGCACGATCACTGCTCCATTTGCCGCAAAGTTTCCGGTTCGCCTTTCACAACGTGGGTCGGAACGTTTGACGACAAGTTTCGCATCCTGAGTGGCGCTGACAATTTAAGCGCGTTCAAAACTACGCCCGAGGCCACGCGCGAATTTTGTAAAACCTGCGGCAGCCATTTGTTCTTCAAATCTTCGCGCTGGCCAGGCGAAGTACATGTCACGGCGGGGAGCCTTACTACGGAAATGTCCGACGCTCCCCAAGCCCATGTGTTTTTCAGTGATCGTGTGAAATGGATTGAAGTGAACGACGGTCTGCCGAAATATGGCGGAAAGACCGGCCTCGAGCCTTTAAATACTTAAGAAGTCTTCCGTCACCCAGAGTAATCCTCCAGATGAATAAAAGCCCAAGCCCACCGTGTTGTACTCGGAGCTCATAATATTTTTGTAATGTCCGCCGCGCGGGCCTTCATTCATCATCATGGTGTGCACGGTTTGTACGGCGGCACTGTCAGTGCCGCTCGAGTAGCCGATGTTCTCGGCCTCCGCCATGGTTCCAATGCAGATGTCTTGCGGAAATTGATCGTGCGCCATCGTGCGCGTCTTGCCCATGTGCACGGAATGGCCTTCGCTGCCGATGCAATTGGAGTTACCGCTCGACTGGAGGCGGCTGAACTTGAGCGGCGGCAAACGCTTTTCAGCGCGGCTCTCGTTGATTAAATCGAGCAACTGGCGCTCGAGTGGAGAGATGTCGCTGTCCGCGGCCTTCGGGCGCGCTTTGGGAAGCGGAATGCGTTGAGGCGGTAAAGGGAGACCCGGGGTTGAATTGATATCTTCCCCGGGTTGGAGATTCTCTAAAATCGGTTCCGGTGGCGGATTTGAAGCTGGCGCCTCCACCGGCGGGGCTTCAGCCGCCGCGGGTGGAGGAGTTGGTGTAGCCGCGGGTTTCGCGGCGGACACGATCGTAATGTTCGTCGTGTCCTGTGTTTTTGCCGGCGTGGTTTGCGCCGGAGGTTGTGTCTGAGCCGGAGGCGTTTGCGCCTGCGACGGCGTGACAGGAGGCGCGGGTGCAGTGCGCGCGGCCGGTGGCGGCCCTTGGGTCACAGCTATTGTTTTGGAATCTTGTTGGGGCGTATCGAACGCGGTGGTCGTTGGCGGCGCGGTCGTGCGAATCAAAGAACTATTTTGTTCTTCGCTATCGCTAGCCTTTCCGCAGGCCGTGAGACAGAGTGCAAATATAAAGACTACCGACCGATTTCCCATACAAATACCCCCGAGCTCATCGATAGCAAGCCAGAGACCGGGTTCAAATCGAGGGTGGCTGAGATAAAGAAAAACCGTGGCCCATGTTGGTCAGAGAGGTGACCAAACCCGCTTGATAGGACCTATTAAAAAGTATGCTGCGTTGTGACCCGGAAAATGATCCAGGTACCTACAGTAGGTTTTTCTTTGCAAAGTCGTGCATACGCTCCATCAGGCGATAGATTCGCTCTGATGGCGTGAGAGATTCACGAATATCGTGCACGCTGGGATGGCCGGCCACATTCTCGCCACATTTTAAATCCGAACATAAATGAATGCCGATACGGCGATCGGGCGTCACTTGCACCGTCATCAAACTAACGCCGGAGCCGCTGCGCACTTTGTTGCACCATTGGCACATCGCCGGCGCCGCGTCCGACGAGCCGCGCGTGCGCTGAAACACAATTCCGATCGGCGCGCTCGCGGGATCGGCGAACACCAAGTAAACACGGTGGCCCGAAGGCTCAATCCATGACGTAAAATTCTTAACTGGAAACGGAAAGCGAAAATCCGCGGGAATCTGCACCTGATCGCGGTCGATCGGGCGAAAGCTGGAAAGCAATTCATTTTCCGTAGAAAGTTTAATCATGCGTAGCAACATATCCTATTTGCCACGATTTGGGAATGAGGGGCCCGCGTCAAACGTTGCCTTTGCCCCACCGACGCATTGGAGTATTTGGTTCAACCTTAGGAGGGATAAATGCGTTATGTAGGTTACGCTTTCGCGATGATGTTCACACTCAGTGCTTGGGCTGTTCAATTTCCGGGTCCGATGGGCACTTATGCGGGCACAGGCTCTTTGACTAGATTGGCTGACGGCTCGCAAATTTCGTACAACGTTTCGACGACCTTGAGTTCGAGCGCGATGTCGTCGCATTATCACTACTCAAATGGTTTCGACTATACACTGTCGTTTACTTTGGTGGATGCCGACTACGGTCAATTCACGCTCATGTACGGTGGCGTGCAAGCGGGAACCGCCTTTTGCATGGGATCGACTTGCCAAGCTGAAATCGATTTCACGGATGCAACGCTTGGACCTGTGCGCGTGAACATTTCCTTTACGTTCAACGGCAACACTGTGACTACGACTGGCCACAATTTCACGTCGGGCACGATTTTCCAACAATCGTCCACTCTTCAGTAATTTTCTGTTAGCTTAAAGGGATGTTTGCATCTCCTACCTCGCTGGCGAGTGCCGGCGAGGTGCTCACTGTTTTTTTAATCCCATTTGGCGGCGGAATTCCCGCGGGCGTTTTACTCGCTAAGGCGCGCGGGTTGACGTGGCCGATTATGATGTTTCTCTATTTTATTTCGGATGTGATTCTCGCGATGGTTTTTGAGCCGCTCATGCTGTTTGTCGCGAGGCATGTGAGGCAGTCGAAATTTCTACAGGACTTCTTCACGAACTACCGCCAGATGGTCTATCGCATTTATCCTAAGTGGCATGCGGTGGCGCCGGGGCCTTTCGCGTTAGTCATGATTTCCTTTATCATCGATCCGATGACGGGACGGACGGCCGCCTATGCGGCCGGTCACGGATTTCTCACGGGCTGGATCATTGCGATTCTCGGCGACATGATTACCTTCGCGCTCTTGATGGCGTCGACCTTGTGGCTCGATCATGCGCTCGGCGGGAATAACAAAATGATGGCGGCGGTGATCATCATGGCCGCCATGATTCTAGTGCCGTGGCTGATTAAGCGTATTCGCCAGAGCAGGCTATTGCGCCGCTCTTAGTGGTTTCGGAAATGCAAAACGGGAATTCGGCAGAAATTGGTGGCCAGTGTCCGCACCGTATTGGCTTCATTGGCAAAGTCTTCCACGTCCGAATAGTAGTTCACTTGCTCGCAAGGCACGTCAAGACCCAGGACCATTTCAGATAAATTCGCCGTTTCGACATAGCGGCGGATACCGTCGCGATTGACGTCGGAGTGAAATCCAATTTTGGTCGCGGAAGACTCCAAGATGTCGGGCGTCATCGGATAGCTTTCAATCAATTCGGTGTGGGACATTTGTGTTTGGATGGGTGTCAGGCGGAGTTGCCGCCAAACGGAAGGAGTCACGTCGGGAAAGCCCTGCACGACAATGTCTTCGAGACCCCTGCCGTTGAAGAGCTGCACGCGCAACATCACGGGATCCATTTCAGTCGAGCTTTGCTGCAAACTCAAAATCAAACGCGACAATCGCTGCGCTGACGGTTTCGGCTTGAGGCCGAGTGCCGCATAGGCTGCCTCTCGCGCGTAAGGATCCGAGTATGTCCATGGGAAAGGAACACCGAACACGGACTCTTCTAACTGATTACGGCTCATCGTCGCTAGGTTTTTACTTAGACGGTACTCACACAGAACGCGCAGCTTGCTTTCGTTCTCCGCGCCCCGGTCGGCAGTGGCGTTTACACGCAGACACAGGAGCGCCGAGAGAATCAAAATAAGTTTTTTCATTCGGCGCTAATTTGAGCAAGACGTGTGCCGCATTAATAGTCACAATCGTTGACCGCGAAGCCGGTCGTGGGGCAATTTGCCGGCGTATCTTTGGGCGTGAGATGAGTTTCCTCACTCCATTCACCGTTGGCGTTGCAACGTAGGCGCACACAGCCGTCACTCACTTTGTGCCACGCGCATTGGTTGAACGAGCCCTTCGGACTTTGGCAAATCGCTTCGCTCTTTTTGACTTTGCGTTTTGCAACGTCGACACGCGAGTCTTGATCCAGTTCCTTCAAATGCTCGGCATCGATCTTGTAGACGGGGCTCATTTTCCCTTTCTTGGGATTTTTCAAATCGGCGATGAAGTTCGCGCCTTCGCCTTTGCCCACTTCACGCGACTGTTTCGCATCCAAGTCGGTGAAGATCACGCGCCCTTTGAGCGTTTCAATTGTCGTTTTAGTTTCCGCACCTTCGTCTTCAGTGACGACAAAGTCCGTGCCACGCACGCCGGCGATCGCCGACTTCGTCTGCACTTTGTAATACGTGGTCTTGCCGTTGTACTTTTGCTCGACCTGATTGCGGATTTTTCCTTTGATCAGAAAGAGAAGCGCCTTGCGCGAGGCCTCCATTTTTGGATCTTTGAATTCTTTCACTTGCACGGCCGTATCGTTGTGGACGTGCACTTTGTTGCCGCCTTCAAAGTTCACGACCGCGGCGCCGTCGGCGGCCGATTCGACCGTGTCACCCTCGACGATCTCGGTGTCCTTTGTGACGGTCACTTTTTGGCCGTCTTTATGAACGATAGACACGGAGCCTTGGATGACTTTCACTTTGCCCGCTCCCGCGACACCTTCGGTTTCGGGCTCATTGACGGTCGGAACGTCTTTGACCACGACCGGTGCGCGCGGACCGCTGTTCGCGGCCGGAGGATTTGGACATTCATTCGTCGGGGATTCAATTGGAATGCAGAGGGGACGCGCGCAACTCTTCACGCGGCTGTCGTTCGGTCCACACTTGTCGGTGAAGAACTTGATGCTCCTTTGCTCACTGCAAGGGTCGCAACCGAGCTTAGGGCATTCGCAAGATGTTTCGCCAAACGCCGGAGTTGAAGTGAAAAGGCAAAGGAGTGCAACGCTGAGACATCCACATACGTACTTCATAGGGATTTAGTATAGCGACAGGCGGTGGGGGCCGCAACTGGCCCTTTAGCGTTCTATTTTGAGCTTTTGCCGCTCCCAAAGCTTGGACCATTTCAGAAACACCGAATACGCCGCGCCCACGGCGATAATAAAACCTGGCACTCCGTCGAGAAAGCCGCGCTTCCAAAAATATGTCTCAAAAAATTTAACCCAAGGTTTTGTTACGAGATGGAACAGCGAGAACATGCGGCCGGTCCGCTCCAGCTGGTCAGTGCCGAGGCCAGAATAGCGGTTGTTGGTGTTGACTTGGTCGGTGAGATCTTTAAACACCCAATGGAGCAGCGGCGCTTTGAGCCTCTGGACATAGCGCGCCTGCACCTTTTCGTGAACCGGATCGACGCTCCAGTTGGCGGTGGTGCGATTGTAGAGACGCGTCTGCCAGTCGGGATACCAGCCGCCGTGGCGGATCCAGCGGCCCATGTGGTAGCTCAGGCGCGGAAAAGCGAAGGCCTCATGTTGAGGGGTTTGCGACAGCACCACACGGAGCTCGTTCTGTGAGTCTTCACTGAGCGCTTCGTCGGCGCCGAGA
>Ga0265338_10002876_pt1 | contig 25119 bp, 19 predicted proteins | sample 42126metaG_FD_193579 | JGI IMG/M metagenome (GOLD analysis project Ga0265338, IMG submission 193579) | Rhizosphere microbial communities from Carex aquatilis grown in University of Washington, Seatle, WA, United States - 4-21-26 metaG | ecosystem: Host-associated > Plants > Roots > Rhizosphere... | reverse complement strand
AGGGGCCGGGCCCAGATGCTCCTGCTGGGCGCGCTCACCCGTGACTACACTCCGCACGACCTAGCCGCCCTGCTGTCCGACGCCAGGGTGCTGGCCGATGAGTCCATTGCGGCCAGCCGGCGAGAGTAGACGGCACGGTGCGAACTGGCCGTTGGCAGCCAGGAGACGCCGACCGTAGCCGTCGGGCTGCTTGCGCTCTATGTCCGATGCTATGCGTGGATTGCAGGTAACTCGTCGTCTCAGCTGAGCGAGTGCAGATCGGATGATCAGCGCGTCCGGATCAGCGAGCTCTGCATGCCTGCTGTCTTGGCCTGCGGCCTCTACGGCGGCCAGCACGTGTGGGGTATTACTCCTTTCCGGACGGTGTACCAGACGCAAGCTTGGAACGATAGCGGCTCGCCGTTCACGACCGCAGGGACGGCCATGCTCGCGATCTGCCTGATCCCCTGTTGCGCCAGTGCCGCCGAAGGAGCGTTGGTAATAGTCACCGTGCAGTAGTTGATTTTCTCGCCGTGGGCCCACCAGCGGAGCTGCATACCGCCGTAATTGCCGTCTGGGTCGGATATGACCCAGTCGTATGCGGTGCCGCCAAAGTCGCCCTGCATGAGGAAGGCCGTGCGTCCGCCAACGCTAAGCGCGCGTATTTTTGAGGGGTCACTGAACGAGTCATCGGCTGGCGAGATCAAGGCACCTGGTGCGCCGCTACCGCAGTTTTCCGAGGTTGTTGATGGTACATATATGCCGGCTCCCGGTCCGGTCTGAAAGTATTCCGGGATGGCAGAGCTCGGCGACCACAAGTACCCTGCCGCCAGGGCCACTGCGGCGGGCACTGCAGCGAAGCCGATCAGCAGCTTTGTCCTGTGACGGCCCGGCGGCCTGCGGCCACCCTGCAGCCAGTAGTTGAGCTGGACGCCGCCTGTCCCTACCTGCACCCCGTGGCTGCCGCTGACATCAACGCTAGCGTCGACCTCGTGGTGAGACTCCGATTGGGCGCCCGTCGCGTGCTGCTTCCGGTCACGGCCAACCTTGTACCGAAAGAGCAGGCGGTCCGCCCTGTCGAAAATCCGTAGGACACGTTCGTACAGGTTGCCGACCTTGTCCGGTACTCCACCCCGGTGAGGCAAGATCTTGCACCCCCATCTCACGCGAATAGAGGACCCGCAGTACCCAGCCATGGCATAGCCGCTATCCGCCGTGATCCAACGTACGGCACCCAGTCGGCGCATGCTCTCAATTCGCCAAAATCTAATCCAGTTTGGCGACTATACGTAAGACCCTGCAGAGAGCAACATAACGGCACGAACTGACTCGCCTGCAGCTGCGAAGACCGACTTCCTAGCTCAAAGCACGGTTACGCTATCTGACATGCGTAAATTTCACCTCTGGGCAATCGACTGGCGATTGGACCTTCTCCAGGCTTGCTTGAGGACGTACAGGAGGACTTGAGATAGTACAGATTTTCAAATCTGCACGCACTACAAGAAGAGCATCGGATGCGTGGTCTATGCTCCGGGCCGCAGGGTCCGCACTGCGGCGAGTATCTCCTGGAACACATCTGGCGCCTTATCCGTGGCGTTGATGGTGGCGCGTCGGTATGTCGGCGCGTGCTTGCCGGGGAACCCGATACCTGATGTGACGAGCCCTCTGCGGCTTTCGTCCCAGGCAGGCCAGTTCGCCCTCAGTTCAGCTTCCAGGTCGACCTCGAAGACGGCGTATCCGGCGTACGCGCCGGTGGGCGGCCAGTCGTCCTCGTTCGCGCCGAGGAAACGGAGGATTTCCCGGTTGTCCTTGCGGCTCTTGTCGACAGCAGCCTGTATGTCGCTCTCCAGCTTGACCGGGTCTTCGTCTTTTGATGCGTTGCGGCGCTTTCGTTCCTCGATTCCCTTGTCGCCATCGAAGACGATGTAGCACGGTATGCCGAGCAGGGTGAGGATCGAATGCGGGAGCAGGAAGCCGCCCTTGCCGCCAACCGCGACAACGACGATGCCGTCGATGGCAAGCGGCGTACCATCATCGCGCTCCGCGCAGCCCTCGGTGACCGCCTGCTCCGTGGTCCCCTCGACAAGTACCACTGCCTCGGCGAACAGTGCCTCCGGCAGCTTCTCTATACAGACTGAGTCCATTCGCCGCCGCACGTCCACTGGATCCACGAGGCCGCCCAAATGACGGATGAGCCGATCAGGCGTGACATGCAAGATGTCGACGGCCGGAACCTCGCCAACGCCTGCCCTCCGGCTTACCCGGCGGATCTGGGGGAAGTGCGTGGCCTCGATGAAGAACGGGCTGTGGGTCGCATAGGTGACCTGGATCTGCTGCCGTGCATCCTCCGCCAGCCTGCGCAGTACAGACGCGAAGGCCCTGGCCTGCACGGGATGCTGGAAGAGCTCAGGTTCTTCGATGGCGAGGCAGATGACACCCTGCTGCCCGGAAGCCGCGCCGTGGTCGGCGAGCAGCTTGAGCGTGGCAATGAGCAGCACGCGCTGGAACCCGTGCCCCTGGCGATCCACCCTGGTCTCGGTCAGATGGTCCAGAATGCTGACCGAGAACTGCACCCTCTGCGGCTTCGGGCCGGTGTTCACGGTGCTGATCCTGACCGACCGTCCCGGGGTGAATGCAGTTACGGCATCGGACAGCTGGCCGGAGATCACCTCAAGCTGGGGGCCGAAGTGCTCGTCGTGGATCGAGATCTGCTCCTGCAGGTAGCGCGTTGACAGTTCCTGGAGCTTGCCGTCCGCCGCTGCCCTGTCGACAGTGCGCTCCAGGATTCTTCCGAGCAGGGAGGTCCTGGAGTCGTGCGCCTCCTCGCTGGCGCGCAAGTCGGCCGTGACGAGTACGTAGTCGAACAGCCCGGACATGAGTCCCTGGCCCGCGAAGCCGAAGAAGTGAGTGCCCGAGACCTCGGATTCCTCAAGGTGCTCAGGGTGCTCGTGCTCCCAGTCCGACATTGCGGTCTCGGCAGCTCCCGCGCTGGTCCAAGCGGGCAGCGCAAGCTCTGGGCGGGACGCGCGCAGCTCGTTGTACATGGCCTTCTTGGGTGCTGCGCCCGCCAGAGAGCGGATTCCCTCGAACGGGCCGAAGGCCACGGCCTTCCCGGTGATCTTGTCGGTGCCGTCTTCCCAGGTTCGCCATACCGTCACCGTGTCCCGTGCCTCCGGCGCGTACTTGCCGAGCACCTCGCGGTCCGCCGCCGTCAGGTTGTCGAACTCCACCTCAACCTGTATCCAGCGCCGCGCGGCTCCACTCAGCACATCGTCATCAGTCAGGACGCTCCCGTTGAAAAACCAGTCGAGTGCCCGCAGCACAGTCGACTTCCCGACGCCATTCGGCCCGATGAAGGTCGTGACGGAGTCGAAGGCGATGTCAACATCTCGCAAGCAGCGAAAATTTTGGATCCGCGCACGCTTAATCCGCACAGCCCGTCCCTGGCACCGAGTCCATTAGATGAGTCACTCCGCCCATGGATGGCTGAAGTTCGTCAACGATACAACGAGAATGACGGCCATGCCTGGAGCGACACGATAAGCGCGATTTAGCGTCGACCGGGCGAATTTCCATCGTGTGAGGGAAATCGAAAGGCGGCGTACCAAATCTAGCAATATAACCGATTCCAGCAGCCAAGCCGACCGGGAAGCCCCAAACGCCAGGTTGGCTAGATTGCAGGCTGCCCTGAGACCAAGGTTTATCACGCACTGTGAGCAAGCAACCCAGACCACGGACGCGCCGAGCACCGAATACGGTCAGCCGCTCTCGCCCGGACTGTGCATGGAGACCGAGCACGGATTGTCCTATATGGCGCCAACCAGACGACAAGCAGCTCACCCAACCGCGTGTCCGTTGCGTTCCTGCCATATTGTCCCAGACCTCGGCGTTCCGGTCGGGACGCGCGCTCCCTCCCTGGCGTTATCCGGTGACGCCCGGCCGGATCACGAGGATGCCAGCGTCTATGCCTATTGCAGGCGAGTCAGCTACGTTGGTTGCCACGGCCTGAGGCATATGGCGCGTAGGCACGGTTGCGGGTACGCGGGTCCCACACCCGCACCATCATGTGGATAAACAGCGCGAACATCGCCAAGATAGACTGAGGTTGCCCCGCTTTGACGGACAGGGTTGATGGCTAGGTCAGGCTACTCGCCTGACATTCTCGTGATGGCTGTTTTCGTAGTCGGCCGGGCTTTGGTAGCCGAGTGAGGAATGCAGCCGGGTGCCGTTGTACCAGGCGATGTACTCCACGATCGCCCGCCAGGCTCCTGCGCGGGTCGGCCAGGCGCGGGTGTCGATGAGCTCGCCCTTGAGCGAGGAGAAGAACGACTCGGCCAGCGCGTTGTCCCAGCACTGGCCCGTCCGCCCGACCGACAAGGTGACCTCGCACTCGTCCGCGAAGGCGGCGTAGGCAGCGGATGTGTACTGGCAGCCGCGGTCGGAGTGAAAGATCACGCCGGGTTCCGGGTCGCGGGCGGCGACCGCGTTGGACAGGGCGCCGGCGATCAGCTCGGTGCGCAGGTGGCTCGCCATTGGCGTAGCCGACGACGCGGCGGGAGGCGATGTCGATGACGGTAGGGAGAGCCAGCCTTCCCAGGTCGCGATGTAGGTGATGTCCCCGCACCAGCGCATGTTCGTCTTCGACGCGTCGGCCGTGAAGTCCCGCCGGATCCGGTCGGCCCGCGCGGCGGCAGCCGGATCCGGGATGGTGGTCTTCTTCCACCGCTTCGCCGCCCGGCCCCGCAGGCCCTGGTCCCTCATCAGCCGGGCAACCCGCTTGCGGGAGTGCCGCCGGCCCTGGGCGCGCAGCTGGGCGTGGACCCGCGGGGCCCCGTAGCGGTCCTTCGATTCCTCGTGGACCGCCTGGACCCGGGCGGCCAGCTCGGCGTCCTGGCGGGCCCGGTGGGACGGCTCGTCCCCGCGTGCTTGGTAGTAGGCGGACCTGGAGACCTTCAGCAGCTCGCACGCCCGCTTGACGTTGCGCTGCCGCGACTTCTCCGCCTCGATGAACGGGTAGCAGTTCACCGGGTCTCCTTCGCGAAGAAAGCCGTCGCCCGCTTGAGGATGTCCACGTCCTCGCGCAGCCGCCTGTTCTCCCTGCGCAGCTCGGCCAGTTCCTGGCGCTCGCCGCTGGTCAGCCCGCCGTCACCGGTCCCCGCGTCGCGCTCGGCCTGCCTGACCCACTCGCGCACCGCGGTCTCGGTCAGGTCGAAGTCCCTCGCGACCTGACCTGCCGACCGGTCCCCGCGCTGGCACAGCTCAACGATCTCCGCCTTGAACTCAGCAGTAAACGAACGGCGCCGCCGGGGCTTCTTCCCCATGCTCTCCATGATCGGACATCCTTCCGGGGCAGAACCCCTGATGGTGGATGTCCGTCAAAGCGGGTCAGGCTCAGCCTGCAAAGCCCTGTACACGGGTTCGATTCCCGTCTCCGCCTCCCATACCTCTGCGGCCAGCGGAAATCTCCTTTCAGGGTCCGCGTAGACCGCCTCGCGGTCTTGGCCTTCCGGCCCCGCGTCAATTGCTGCTCCTTGACCGCCAGGCGGGGCGATTGCGCCTGAGCCGGCCGTAAGGCACCTGTAACACATCCGTTATCACTCCTACAGGACTCTTACCCGACCTTCGAATCGCTGTCGTTCCGGTTGCGGGCACGGCAAGGTCGATGCCGTCAGAACAAAACGGGCGCGCTTGGGCGAGCGCCGTCCACTGAGGAGGCATCGATGAGCAAGCGCGGAATGCGCGGAATGTCCATGCGGGTACGCGTGGGTGTTGCTGCCGCCGTACTCGCGAGCGGAGGCGCCGCCGGGGCGGTAGTACTAAGTGCCGGTCACGGCAGCGCGGTGAACGCCGAGTCGGCCGGGTTCATCCAGAGCAGCGGGACGCTGAGCTACTCCAGCGCCATCTCCTCGGCGATGAAGACCTGGGACTCGTCGCCGAGCACGTCGCTGCGGACACTCTCGCACATGCAGCAGATCAACAACTACTGGACGCAGTCCTGGCACCACGTCACCCTCTTCTTCCAGCGCGGCAAGGTGGTCGCGACGGGCAAGCACGAGTTCGCGGTCCGGTCCGCCAACGGCAAGCTCGAGGTCTGGCACATCACCGGCAAGACGGCGGTCCTGAACGTCGGCGGCACCTCGATGGGGATGTCCGCCATGACCGGCGGCTCGGTGAACATGCGGGTGCCGTCCTGGTGGGTCATGGACACCAAGACCAGGGGCCTCGCCAAGGGCGACTTCGTGTTCGTCTTCGGCGAGCGCGAGGGCCAGACGCTGAAGGCGCAGCTGGTGCTGTTCGCGGCACCGACCACGGCGCCAGCGCCCGGATCAACGACTACCCTGCCCGCCGCGCCCGCCGCGCCTGCGCACGCTCCTGCGGTCGCGCCGGGCGGCACCGTGCCGACGGTCAGCGGCACGCACTTCTAACAGCAAACGCAGAAAGGGAGGTGGATGAATGCTAACTGGCCAACGGCCGACCATGCGTCAGCGCCGTCAACGTCAGCGCCGCGCTCGTATCGCGGCAGTGATCGCCATTCCGGTGGCGGCAGGCATCGCGATCGGAGCGGCCGCCGCGGTGAGCGGCGGGTCGTTCAACCTAGCGAGCGCGTCGTTCTGGAGGCACCACCACAGGACATTCCCGACGCCCACCGCATCGGCATCGGCATCGGCATCGGGGACGGCGACCGCAACCGCCACCGGGAGCGCGAGCCCCACCACGAGCGCGACCGCCACGGGGAGCGCGAGCGCGAGCCCCACCACGACCACGACCACGGGTACCACGGTGGCGCCCGCCAACTCGTTCGCCGGCGGCGCGCTCGCTACCTTCCGGCTCGGTGACGTGGCGACGGCCCCCGTCGACGGCACGGGCGCGGCGATCAACCTGAACCAGACCGCGGCGGAGGCCGCGGCCTCGCTGAACTGCTCGCTCACCGTGCCGGCCAACCCGCTCAGCGCGGCTGGCCTGGCCACGCCGTGGCAACTCGGTGACGGCTGCTCGATGGCCAACGCCGGCACGGAAGGCGCGTTCGTCGAGGCGACGATCCTGTCACCGAACGGGCAGTTGCAGGTCTACAGCCCGCTCGTCGTCACCGCGGGCACCCAGCCCGCCGTGGCGCCCGTGGCGCCGACCATCGCGGCCGGCTCGGTGGTGGAGATCAGCGTCGGCTTCAACGGCACCAACCTGTTCCTCACGGGTCCCGGCACCGGCGCGGGCAACTGCGTCGACGCCCTCGGCCAGTCGGTCATCGGCCAGGTGTCTGCTTGCAACGCGGTGGCCTTCTACCAGGCCGCGAGCAGGGAGATCGCCAACGGGACGCTCACGGTCCCCGCGGTCGGCACCGCGACCGACGGGCAGGCCTGCGAGACTTCGCGTGACTTCGCCTTGATCGACCAGGACCAGAGCGACAACGTGGTCAGCCAGTACCTGATCACCGCGGGCGGCCAGACCGCGCAGAACTCGCCGGCTAACGCCGCGCAGCTCACCGGGGCCACCGTGCTCGCCAACGGCAGCGACGACGCGCTGCTCAGCGAGTTCGTCGACCCGGCGAACGGCTGCACGCCGTTCACCGCGCCCGACTCCACCTATCCGAAGGCCAATGGCCCGTCGCAGGCACTGAACGAGCTGCAGGCGATGGTCGACCAGAAGGGCACGATCGCGGTCGTCCCGCCGAATGACGAGATGACGCTGGTCGGCGGGCAGATGAGCATCGCCAAGACCAACGTCTACCGCTCGCTCGTCGGCCAGCCGCTGCTCGCGGGGAACACCAGCGCGGCGGCGGTCGCGGCCAGCTACTGCCAGAACATGGTGAACATCGCCCCGGCCAGGAACAACCTGGACCTGACCGCGGACGCCGCCTTCGCCTCTCCGGTGCCGACGGTGGGCAACAGCCTGGCCACGTTCCTCGGCAACCGGCTGTCGATGTCGTTCGTCAACCTGGGCTGCGGGAACGACGGCCTGACCAACCCGGTCAACGTCACCCTGGACGGGAACGGCGTCGCGACGGCGGTCACCTACAACCTGACCCAGCAGACGGCCAAGGGCGCGACGGCGGCCACGCCGAACCCGGCCGCCGGCCAGACGACCGGCACGCAGGCCCGGGGCGCGCGCAGGCACCGGTTCCAGAACCCGGGCGGCATGTAATCTCACCGGACAACCGCTAGCGCTCACGAACGGAGGTCATCAACCACCGTCTGGCCGGCCCCAGCAAGCCTGGGACCGGCCAGACGTGTTTTATCCGTTAGGTGGCGAGGGCCCCGTACAGGGCCGGGCGGCGGCCGGCGAGCAGGGGGCCGGAGTCCTGGGCGGCCCGGGACAGCGAGTCGCGCAGCGGCAGGCGGGTGACGAGATAGGTGCAGCCGTCGGCCGCCGTCTGCTTGCCGCGCGGGGCGGCGGCGGTCACCGTGCCGTCCGGTGCGATGACCTGGCTGCCGCCGAGCAGCGTGGCGCCGCCGTTGTCGCCGTGCTGGTTGGCCATGATCCACCACTGCCCGTTGGCCAGCGCGTTCGCGGGATACAGGGTGTCCCACCAGGGGGCGGCCGCGGTCTCGTAGGCGGATGGCAGCAGCACCACGTCCGCCCCGGCCAGCCGCAGCGCGCGGGCCGTCTCCGGGAAGTCGCCGTCGAAGCAGACGGCGACGCCCACGGTGCCAAGCTGCGGCGTGCGCGCCGTGCTCGCGGCGGCGGCACCCGGGGCGAACACGGCGGGCTCGAGCGGCGGGTAGAGGTGCGCCTTGCGGTGCGCAAGCAGCAGCTCGCCCGAGGCCGACAGCAGCGCCGCGGTGTTGTAGAGGGCACCGTCCGCGCCGCGCTCGGGCAGGCTGCCCGCGCACAGCAGCACGCCTGCCTCCGCCGCGACGGCGGCCAGCAGGGCGACGCGCGGCCCGTCGAGCGGCTCGGCGGCGTCCGCGGCGTCCGCGGCGAGGGTGCGCGGGTCGTAGCCGCAGGGCCACAGCTCGGGCAGGACGACCGCGTCGCAGCCCTGAGCCGCCAGATGGCGGACCGCGGCGACCGCCGTCGCCTCGTTCACCGCGGACTGACCGGGAACGGCCAGCCACTGCGCGACGCCGATCGTGGCGAACTCCGGCGGCCCGGACGGTGAGGCCGGCGCTACCTGCGGCCGCGGCCCGGCCGCCGTCATCAGGCGACCACCGCGGCCGGCTCCGCCACCGCCGCGGCGGGCCGCCGCAGCCGCTTGGCGGCCAGGTAGTACACCGGGCTGATCACGATCAGGCAGATGATCCAGGAGATGTCCACGCCGTTCAGGCCCTTGGCGACGGGGCCCTCGAACATCGTCGTGTTCACGAACGGCACCTCGATCGCGATGCCGATCAGGTAGCACCCGATCGACACCCAGTCGAACCGGCCGTAGATGCCGCCGTCGCCGCGGAAGAACTGCGCCACGTCGTAGTTGCCGTGCCGCACCAGGTAGAAGTCGACCAGGTTGATCGCGGTCCACGGCACGAGCACGTACATGAGCAGCAGGATGAAGTTGGAGTAGTTGACCAGGAAGTCGTTCTGGCTGACGATGGCCGGCACCACCGCCGCGACGTAGATGACGACCGTCAGCACGGCGCGGGCCACCGCGCCGGGCAGCCAGGACGGCTTGAAGGTCTGGCCGATGGCGATCATCGACAGGGCGCCGCCGTAGATGTTCATCGAGTTGGTCATCGCGATGCACACGGTAAAGATGACGATGACCAGGGAGGCCACCGCGCCGGTCTCGGTGTGCAGGCCGCCCACCATGTCCGCGGTGTTCACGCCGATCAAGGCGCCGAGGATCATCGGCAGGATCGAGCCGAGCGAGCAGCCCCAGTAGCTGGCCCAGAAGGCCGGCCGCGCGCCGGTGTCGGCCGGCATGTAGCGGGAGTAGTCGGAGACGTAAGGCGCGTAGGCGATCTGCCAGAGCGCGGCGGCGGTCACCGTGCCGAGGAACCCGGCGAAGCTGGCGTGCCCGAACGAGCCGAAGCCGTGCCCGGCCCCGTGCACCGCGACGATCCAGATGAACGTGAGCAGCAGCGCCGCGCCGGCCAGGTAGGTCATCACCCGGGCGTAGGCGTGGATCAGGTCGTAGCCGAAGATCGTGACCACGACGCTGACCGCGCCGACCAGCAAGATGCCCACGTCGACGCTGATGCCGCTGGTCAGCACGTTGAGCGACTGCCCGGCGAGAACCAGGTTGGAGGCGAAGAACCCGATGTACATGAGCACCACGAGCACGATGACGATCAGCGAGCCATAGGAGCCGAACTGGCCGCGGGTCTGCATCATCTGCGGCACGCCGAGCCGCGGCCCCTGGGCGCTGTGCAGCGCCATGAAGATCGCGCCGATCAGGTTGCCGGTCACGATGGCGATCACCGCGAGCCAGAACGGCAGCTGGTAGACGGAGGTGGCCAGCGCGCCGGTCACCACGGTGAGCAGCATGATGTTCGAGCCGAACCAGAGGCTGAACAGGTCGCGCGTCCGGCCGTGCCGCTCGTCGGGCGGGATCGGCTGGATCGTCTTATCCTCGATGCGCTGCGGCGCTTCGGCTACCGGCATGGCTGCGTCCTTCACGGGAAATGCGGACAGGGTCCTGATGCCGACAATGTGTGCTCACCAGGCTGCTTCTGTCCAATAGCTGATTCCGGTGAAGTTCATCTGTTTTGCTGATAAATGCAGCTCAAGCCGCCAATGCCGGTATCAGTGACGCGCCGGAAACGTAGATTTCACCAACGCCGCGCTATGCCCCGGCGAGGTCCGCGAGCACCGCCGCCAGGGCACTGGCCCCGGCGCGGCAGTCGGCTGCTGAGGCCGTCTCGGCCGGGGCGTGGGAGACCCCGGTCGGGTTGCGGACGAACAGCATGGCGGTGGGCAGTTCCGCGGCGAGCACGCCCGCGTCGTGCCCCGCCCCGGTGGCGAGCACCGGGACCGCACCGAACTGCGGCATTCCGGCGAGCAGCGTGCGCAGCCGGCCTTGCAGCCCGGGATCGAAGGTGACCTCGGGCAGGTAGGACTCCCTGGTGATCTCGGTGCGGCAGCCGTGCCGCCCGGCCGCGACCTGGATCGCGGCGGTGATCTCGGCGGCCAGCGCCCGGGCCGCCGCGTCGGTGTCGCCGCGCACGTCGAGCCAGGCATCCACCCGCGAGGCGATCACGTTGGTGCCGCCGGGGAGCGGGACCACGCGGCCGACGGTCGCCCGGGCGTTGACCCCGCCCGCCGGGTCGTCGCGGGCGGCGGCGATCTCCCTGGCGGCGAGCACGGCGGCCGACGCCGCCACCACGGGGTCCCGGCGCCCCGCCATCGGGGTGGCGCCGGCGTGGTTGCCCTCCCCGGTGAACGTCAGCCGCCACCGGCCGTGGGCCAGGATCGCCGACGCGACCGCGACCGGGGCGCCGATGTCTTCAAGCGCGCGGCCCTGTTCCACGTGCAGCTCGACGAAGCAGCCGAGCGAGGCGAGGCGCTCGTCGTCTCGCCCCGTCCCGGCCGGGTCGACCCCGGCCGCGGCGGCGGCCTGGGCGAACGTGACCCCGGCGGCGTCGGCGCGCGCCGCGATGGCGGCCGGCTCGAGCGCGCCGGTCATCAGCTTCGATCCCAGGCAGGCGAGGCCGAACCGCGATCCCTCCTCCTCGGCGAAGGCGATCACCGCGACGGGCCTGACCGGGGTGAAGCCGCGCTCCTTGAGGCAGGCGACGGCGGAAAGCGCGGACGCCACGCCGAGCGGGCCGTCGAGCGCGCCGCCGCCCGGTACCGAGTCGAGGTGGCTCCCGGTGCCGACCGTACCGGGCCCCGGCTCGCCCCAGCGCGCCCAGATGTTGCCGTTCTTGTCGGGCGCGACGGCCAGGCCGAGCGCCGTGGCGCGCCGGGTGAACCAGGCCCGCAGCTCCAGTTCGGCCGGCTCGAACACGTGCCGCGAGTAGCCGCCGCGCACCGGATCGCGGCCCACGTCCGCGATCTCCGTCAGCAGGTCGACGACATCCCAGCTGTCACTCATGGTCAGGGCTCCTTGAGATGCGGGTGCGGTCCGGGCAAGCGCGGCCGGCCGCCGCCGCGTTGCATCACCACAATAGGATTACTTCTCCCGATGCATCAGCCGGAACGATGCCGCGTACTGATTGAAGCAGAGGGCGGATCGGAGCAGCCAGTGAGCCGTCGGCAGGAGATCACCCTGACCCAGCTGCGCTACTTCGCGACCGCGGCCGAGCACCGGTCCATGACGGACGCCGCCCGCGAGCTGTTCGTCGCGCAGTCCGCGGTCTCGGCGGCCATCGGCCAGCTTGAGCAGCAGGTCGGGACCCAGCTGTTCATCAGGCAGCGGTCCAAGGGACTGGTGCTGACCGCCGCGGGCGTGCAGTTGCTCGGCGACGTGCGGGCGCTCATGCTCGGCCTCGACCAGGCGGTCGACGCCGCGCGGGGCGTGGACAACCAGGTGCGCGGGACGATCAGGCTGGCGTGCTTCGTCACGCTGGCGCCGTTCATCTTGCCCGAGGTCATCTCCAGGTCCCGGGCCGCACACCCGTACTTGAACATCGAGGTGGACGAGGTCGACGCGGAGGAGGCGCGCGAGGCGCTCCGCTCGGGCCGCGCCGAGCTGTCGGTCGGCTACGACTTCGCCTACGGCGAGGGGATCAAGCGGGAGGTGGTCGCCACCACGCCGGCCCACGTGCTGCTGCCCGCCGGCCATCCGCTGGCCGGCCGGGACCGGATCTTCCTGCGCGAGCTCGGCCGGGAGAAGCTGATCCTGCTCGACCTGCCGCACAGCCGCGACTACTTCCTGCAGCTCCTGTCGTCGGCGGGCCTTGAGCCGGAGATACTGCACCGCTCGCGCAACTACGAGACCGTCCGGGCGATGGTCGCGCACGGTCACGGGTTCTCCGTGCTCAACCAGCGGCCGCGGCACGACCTCACCTACGACGGCCGCCGGGTCGCGACGTGCCGGATCGCGGACGACGTGCCCGCGCTGCGCGTGGTGATCGCCACGCTGCCCGGGGTCAGGCAGACGGCCCGGGCGGCAGCGCTCGCCGAGGCGATCCGCGGCGTGTTCCGCGACGCGGCGAGCGCCGGAACAGAAATCGCCTAGCCGCATGCGGGCACCCGCAGTACGCCGCCGACGCCCCGTACCTGACCGAGGCGGGCGCGCTGGCGGGCGGAGCACGGCGCCCGGCTGATAGCAACGGGTAAAGGAATGACCCAGGCAGCGCCGCGATAACGAAATCGTTCATGATCACGAAGAGATTTCCGGCCATGGTGCTGACAATTCTTCGTGATCATGATCTGGGCTGCCACGACGGAGGAGAATTAGCCGGGATTTACGGCATTTGGCCAGCTCCCCCGTTTCCGCGGCGCCCAGGCGGGCCCGGGAATTGACCATAGAATCAACGTTATGACAGACCCCTTCGCAGTCAGGGAATTGCGGATCCGCCAGCCTGCGAGGGTGCTACCAGGCCGTGCGCGCTATGACATCTTCGACTCCGGCCGGACACTGCTCGCCGTCGCCGCGGAAACCTCGCCGCGTTCCGTGCTGCAGACGATGGCCGACCTCGTGCCGCGGACGCGGGTCATCGGGGTGCGGTCCGCCGCGGGCGAGCCGCTGCTCACCTTGGTGAAGCGGGACAGCGACTGGATCGTCGACGTCACCGACCCGGACGACCGGCTGATCGGGCGGATCCAGATCGGCGAGACGCGGCGCCACTACACGCTGCTCGACGAGGCCGGCCAGATCGCCGGGCAGGCGGTCGGCGACCTGGCCGTCAAGCAGATCGTCATCACCGGGCCGCAGGGCGAGCGGTACGCCCGGGTCCGCAAGACGTGGGCGGGACTCGGGAAAGAGCTGCTCACCTCGTCCGACCACTACTCGGTCACCTTTACCGGGCCGATGTCGCCGGACATCAAGCTGATCGTCGTGATGGTGCCCATCGTGCTCGACATGACCAGGTGGGGCCCCTATTAGGAGCCTCCGTGGCCAGGTCCCAGCCGACCGCGGGCAGCCCGGCGTCGCCGGGTTGCCCGCGCCGCGGTGGCGGCCGTTGTCATTACCTGGTTGCCTAACCCGCCGCCGTGCTGGTCGCTGCCGCCGTGGTCGGTGTGGCCGTGGTCGGGTTGGTGGTCGGCGTCGACGTCGGGCTGGTCGTCGGGGTCGTCGTGGGGCTGGTGGTCGGGCTGCTGGTCGGCGAGGTCGTCGGCTTGGTCGTCGGGCTCGTGGTGGGTGACGCCTTCTTGGTCGGCGTCGACGTCGGCGAGGTGGACTGGTAGGTCGTGGGCTGCGTGACCGGGTTGGACGCGGCCGACGTGGAGGGCTTCGCCTTCGTCGGTGTCTGGCTCGCTGACAGCGACGGCGTGGGCGAGCTAGTCGCCGAGGCCGAGGCGGGCTGCGTCGTGTTGCCGGCGAGCGAGTCGCTCGCGCCGGCGCCGCCCTTCCCCCCGCCCGGCTTGTGCGACGTGAGCAGGATCGCCGCCACCGCGACGATCACCACCGCGGCGGCCACCGGGACGAGCCAGCGCCACCGGCGCGCCCGCGACGGCGGCCTGCGGGGCGGCACCGGAGGGATGCCGCCGGAGTTCGGCCCGAGGAGCAGGGGGCCGGAGACCGGGACGAGAGACGTATCCGAAAAGGCCTGCTCAACGCGCGTGGCGGGGGTCGCCGCGGCCGCCCTGGCCCCGATGGCCGGCTCGAGGGTGGTCGGCTCGTAGCCGATCGCGCCGGGCGCGGGCGAGCCGGGAAGGGATGGCGCCGGGGACGCCGACCCGGCTGCGGCCGAGGCGGCGGCTGCGGCGGCCGCCGCCACCACCACCGCCGCCGCGGGCGCCGCGGCGGCCGGCTGGGACCCGTCCTGCTCCTTGAGCGCGGGCGGCAGCGGGGTCTGCGTCGTGGGGCTGTAGCTGCTCATCGACGCAGCGATGAGCGGCGGCAGCCACTCCCCGGTGAGCACCTCGACGTCGTCGCCGAGCGTGGTGAGGATCTCGGTGGGCGTGGGGCGGTCGGCGGGCTCCTTGGCCAGGCAGTGCCCGATCAGCGCGGTCAGCCGGGCCGGAACCCCGGTGAGGTCGGGCGGCTCGCTCACCACGCGGTAGAGCAGCGCCGGGGTCGGGCCGGTGCCGAACGGGCCCGTTCCCGTCGCCGCGAACGCCAGCACGGCGCCCAGGCTGAACACGTCCGTCGGCGCGCCGACCTCCCGCTGGCCCCTGGCCTGCTCCGGCGACATGAACCCGGGCGAGCCCATCACCATGCCGGTGGCGGTCATCATGGACCGCTCGAGCGCGAGCGAGATGCCGAAGTCGATCACCCGGGGGCCGTCGGTCGCGAGCAGCACGTTGGACGGCTTGAGGTCCCGGTGCACCAGGCCCGCCCGGTGGATCGCCTGCAGCGCCTCGGCCAGGCCGGCCGCCAGGGCGAACACGGAGTCGACGGGCAGCGGGCCGTTGTCCTCCACCGCGTCGGTCAGCGACGGCCCTGGCACGTAGACGGTGGCCATCCAGGGCAGCTCCGCGTCGGCGTCGGCGTCGACGACGGCCGCGGTGTAGATGCCGCTGACGTTCCGGGCGGCGGAGATCTCGCTGGCGAAGCGGGAACGGAAGCCGCGCTCTTCGGCCAGGTCGGGCCGGATCAGCTTGATCGCCACGAGCCGCCCGCCCGGCGACTTGCCGAGGTAGACCTCGCCCATGCCGCCGGCGCCGAGCCGCCCGAGCAGCTTGTACGGCCCGACAACCGCCGGGTCACCGGCCCGCAGGTCCTTGATCACCGGAGCTTCCCCCCACGGGTCCGTACCGGAAGATCAAAGCTGCCCAACATAAGCTCTCCCCCACCCAAACGAAGCGCGATATACAGCCATCAGAGTAGGCCGTGGCGTTAAGCGACGCTAGGGCGGGAATTAAGGCCTGGTTAAGTTGGCTATTTCGTTATGGCGCCGTTAGCACCGCGCGAAAGGGCATGGCGCCTGGCGGCCCGCGGTGCGGTCGCGCGGGGGCGGCTGGAGGTAGGACACGCCTCCGTTCGGTATGTTCGGTTTTTGTATTTTTCTATTGATTTTATGCGCCCGAGGCGGCTGTTACTGAGGTGTCCAGGGGGATTACCTTGAACATTGGCGGTTCTTCGGCCGGGGTAAGCGCGGTGACGCTGTACAGCCAGTCGACGAAGCTGTAATCGCGGACGTCCCTGGCGCGGAGGATCTCGTTGCGCCGCTCGCGCTTCTCGCCGTCAAGGTGCCACAGCGCGCCCCAGGCGCGGGACGTCTCCACCACGCGCCGGCAGTGCTCGGGGCGGACGGCCTGGTAGGCGGCCAGGGCCTGGTCGAGGCCGGCTTCCCCCGGGTTCGCGGCCACGTGCTCGGCGAGCACGTAGCCGTCCTCGATGGCCATGATCGCGCCTTGGGCGATGTACTGCAGCGGCGGGTGCGCGGCGTCGCCGAGCAGCGCGATGCGGCCGTAGACCCAGGTCATGACGGGGTCGCGGTCGAACATGCGCCACCAGCGGTCCCGCCACATGAGCGGCAGACCCCGCTGGATGTTCTCGGTCATCCCCGCGTACGCGGCATCGAGCTCGTCCGGCGTGCCCCAGTCCTCCTGGCCCGCCCGGGCTCGCGGCGACTCGAAGACGGCGACCTGGTTGAACATCTCGCCGCCGCGCAGCGGGTACTGCACGAAGTGGCAGCGCGGGCCGACGTAGACGACCACGTCGGTCGCTGAGACGCCGTTCTCCCTGACCATCGCGATCGGCACCGCGCCGCGGTAGGCGACGTAGGCGGAGTTCACCGCCTCGTCGCCGACGAGGCGCGCGCGGGCGGCCGAGTGCAGGCCGTCGGCCGCGACCACCAGCCTCGCCTCGTGCGCGGTGCCGTCGGCCAGCTGGACGCGGGCGCCGGCCCCAGTGTTGTCGTACCCGGTAACGTGCTGGCTGGTGCGCAGGTCGACGCCGGCCTCCCGGCAGGCGCTGAGGAACAGGGTGTGCAGGTCGCTGCGGTGGATGACGATGTACGGCGTGCCGTACCGCTGCTCCATGTCCGCTAGGTCCAGGCTGGTCAGCACGGTGCCGTCCACCGCGTCTTTCATGACCATGCTCGACGGCCGCACGCCGAGGCGCGTCGCCTCGTCAAGCAGGCCGTAGGTGCGCAGGATGCGGGTGCAGTTGGGCGCGATCTGCATGCCCGCGCCGACCTCGCCGAACTCCGCGGAGCGCTCGAGCACGCGCACCCGCAGGCCCTTGCGGGCGAGCGCGAACGCGGCGGACAGGCCGCCGATGCCGCCGCCGACCACGATCACGTCGGGGATCGCTTGACCGGTGCTCACTGGGCGGCGCTCCGGTTGAGCTTGAGCGCCTCGAAGACCGGGGCGTCGCTGAACCGGAACAGGTCGAGGGCCTTGCTGTCCGAGTCGGTGGCGCCGGCCTCCGACTTAGCGGAGAACGGCTGCCAGGACGGGACGACGAACAGGTCGCCGCGGCTCACCGACCAGGACCGGTCCCCGACGGTGACGGTGCCTGAGCCGTCGAAGACCGTGTAGACGCTCGACCCGGTTTCTTGGACGGGTGCCGTCTCGGCGTTCCTCGCGATGCGGTGGAACTCGACGCGGATCGTCGGGAGCACGTCCTGCCCGGATCCGGGGTCGGTGTAGCGGACGGCGGCGTGGCCCGGCTCGACGGTGCCGCCGTAGCCCTCCTTCTCGATCGCCAGCTGGTCGGCGAGCGCGCGGTCGGTCTGCTCCCAGCGGTAGGCGAGCAGCGGGCTCCCCGGGCTGGCGGGCGCGGCGGACGCGGCGAGCGGGCGCAGGCCCGGATGGCCCCACAGCCGCTCGGACCGCGACCGCTCCGGCGTGGTCCGCTCCGCGTCGCTGATCTCATCCCGGCCAGGCTCGAAGAACTGCGCCTCGGTCAGGTACTGCAGCGGGATGTCCAGGCCGTCGATCCAGGCCATCGGCGCGGTGGTGGCGTTGTGGTGCGCGTGCCAGTTCCAGCCGGCCTGCGGCAGGAAGTCGCCGCGGCGCATCGCCACCGGGTCGCCGCCGACCACCGTCCACACGCCCGCGCCCTCGAGCACGAAGCGGAAGGCGTGCTGCGTGTGCCGGTGCTCGGGCGCGTTCTCTCCCGGCAGCAGGTACTGGATCGCCGCCCACAGCGTCGGGGTGGCGAACGGCCGGCCGCCCAGGCCCGGGTTGGCGAGCGCGATCGCGCGCCGCTCGCCGCCGCGGCCCACCGGGACGAGCTCGCCCGCCTGCGCCGCCAGCGCGCGCAGGTTCGCCCAGCGCCACCGGTGCGGCACCGCCTTCGACCGCGGGTGGGCCGGCATCAGGTCGCCGATCTCCGTCCACAGCGGAACGAGCAGCTCCTGCTCGAAGCCCCGGTACAGGTCCTCGAGCGCCGGGGTCACGGCCGGCTGGTCCTCCGCCGCCACCGCCGTCAGGTGCACCGGTGATTCGAAGCCAAGCGAGGTCGTCATGGATCCAGACTGGCCGGTGTCCAGCGCTAGCGAACGAGTAATTCTGCTATCCAGAACGAGAACGGCTTACTCCGTCCGTCAGGACTCCTCTGCCCTGGCGGGCTCAAGCACTGCGCTTGTTGCTGTTATCTCCAGCTCCCCCGCACCGTCCTTATCCCGGGATCATCGTGTGTAGTTGATGGCTGTTTTCCGCGGTTAAGTGCACACGATGATTGGCGGGGCGGGGCGGGGGCGGGGGCGGGGCGGAGAACCTAGCCGGCGGCGCGGGGGCGGAAGGCGGCGAAGGGGTTGGTGACCACCAGTTCGCGGGCGGCGAAGCGGTAGACGGTGGCCGGGCGGCCGCCGGTTGAGGTGGGGCGGGAGACACCGCTTGTCGGCTCGATCACGCCGCGGCGGGTCAGGATGCGCTGGAGGTTGGTCGCGGAGACCGGGTGGCCGAGCGCCGCGGCGTAGGTATCGCGGAGCTGGGAGATGGTGAACGTCTCCGGGGCGAGGGCGAAGCCGATGTTGGTGTAGGAGAGCTTGGCCTGCAGCCGGTTGCGGGCCGAGCCGATGATCGAGCCGTGGTCGAACGCGGTCCGCGGCAGGGCGTCCACCGGGTGCCAGGCGGTGTCGAGCGGCAGGCTCGGCCGCGCCTCCGGGGTCACCAGCGCCAGGTAGGCGGTGGCGAGCACCCGGCCGCGCGGGTCGCGGACCGGGTCGCTGCGCGTCTCAAGCTGCTCGAGGTGCGCGATCTCGGGGATGTCGACCTTGGCGGCGAGATGCCGGCTGGCCGACGCGCCGAGCCGCTCATCGGCCTCGAGCAGGCCGCCGGGCAGCGCCCAGGCGTCCTCGAACGGCGGCGCCGCGCGCCGCCAGAGCAGCACGGTCAGCCGCCTGTCCCGCACCTGGAACACGACGCCGAGGGCCTCGTGGCGGAAAAGGTCGGCTGGCACACGCTCATCGTAGGGGCGGGACGCCACGTCCGGCACCGTCTCTGTTGCCCTGGTCACAAGTTTTCGCCCATGGGTTGTAAACCTACGTGTTTTCGCCCTAGAGTCGGAAACATGACAGACATCATGGCGACGGCACCGGTTCACCCGGTTGATGCCGAGTGGGCCAACCGGGTGCGCCGGCTGGCCGCGATGAGCGACGCGGTGATCCTCGCGCACAACTACCAGCGGGCCGAGATCCAGGAGGTCGCCGATCACGTGGGCGACTCCCTCGCGCTCGCCCGGCTGGCGGCCGCGAGTTCCGCTTCGGTGATCGTGCTGTGCGGGGTCTACTTCATGGCGGAGACCGCCAAGATCCTCTCCCCCGACCGCACGGTGCTGATCCCCGACGCCGGCGCGGGCTGCTCGCTCGCCGACAGCATCACCGCGGGCCAGCTGCGGGCGTGGAAGGCCGAGCACCCGGGCGCCGCCGTCGTCGCGTACGTGAACACGAGCGCGGAGGTCAAGGCGGAGGCCGACGTGTGCTGCACCTCGGCGAACGCCGCCGAAGTGGTCTCGGCCATCCCGGATGACCGCGAGGTGCTCTTCCTGCCCGACCAGTTCCTCGGGGCGCATGTCCGCCGGATCACCGGGCGGTCGAACCTGCACGTGTGGGCCGGCGAGTGCCACGTGCACGCGGGGATCTCCCCGCAGGCGCTCCGCGACCTGGCCGCGGCGCGGCCGGAGGCGGAGCTTTACATCCACCCGGAGTGCGGCTGCGGCACCTCCGCGCTGTGGCAGACGGGAACCGGCGACCTGCCGCTGTCCCGTACCAAGGTGCTGTCCACCGGCGGGATGCTTGACGCCGCGCGCACCACCCGCGCGCCCGCGGTGCTGGTGGCGACCGAGACCGGGATGCTGCACCAGCTGCGCAAGGCCAATCCCGCGGTCAGCTTCGAGCCGGTCAACCCGCACGCTACCTGCCACTACATGAAGATGATCACGGGTGAGGCGCTGGAACGCTGCCTGCGGCTCGGCCAGACCGAGGTCCACGTCGACCCGGCGGTGGCGGCCCGCGCCCGCCGGGCGGTCGAGGGCATGATCGCCGTCGGCCCGGCCCCCGTCGCGGCCGGCGCGCGATGACCGAGGCTGCCGCCACCGGGGCCGGGCCGGGCCGGGCCCGGTGGCGGCGTGACGCGGACGTGGTCGTCGTCGGGTCGGGTGCGGCCGGCATCTCGGTCGCGCTGACCGCGGCGGCCCGCGGCCTGCGGGTCCTCGTGGTGACCAAGGACCTGGTGGGCGGGGCGACGCCGATGGCGCAGGGCGGGCTCGCCGCGGCGCTCGGCGCCGGCGACTGCGCCGCCGCGCACGTTTCCGACACGCTGACCGCCGGGGCCGGGCTGTGCGAGCCGGGCGTGGTGGCGCAGCTCGCGGCCGCCGCGCCCGGCACGATCGACTGGCTGACCGAGCTCGGCGCGCGGCTCGAGACGCGGGACCTGCGGCTGGAAGGCGGGCACAGCGCCCACCGGATCGTCCACTCAGGCGACGACGCGACCGGAGCGGAGGTGCACCGGGCGCTGCTTGCCGCGCTGCTCGCCAGCGACGTGGAGATCCTCGACCGGACGGTGGCGCTCGACCTGGCAAGGCAGTCCGTAACGGACCTGGCCGCGGTGCGGGAGGCCAGGCACGGGGCGGGGGCCGGCATCCGTCCGGCTGCCGCGGCCGGGGCGGCGGCTGCCAACGCCGCCCCGGCCGACCCGCTCACCGGGGACTCAGCCCCCGGTCACCAGGTACCCGGGCAGGTACCCGGCCAGCCGATCCCCTTCCAGCCGGTCACTGGCCTGGTCGCGGCCTTCATCGAGGCCGACGGGCGGCTGACCACGGGGGCGATCTCCGCGCGGGCCGTGGTGATCGCGGCCGGCGGGCTCGGGCAGGCGTTCGGCACCACGTCGAACCCGGCCGGGGCAACCGGGGACGGCATCGCGATCGCCGCCCGGGCCGGCGCCGTGCTGCGTGACCTGGAGTTCGTGCAGTTCCACCCGACGGTGCTCTGGCTGCCCGAGGCGACCGGCCAGTGCCCGCTGATCACCGAGGCGCTGCGCGGCGCCGGCGCGGTGCTGCGTGACCTGGACGGCATGCCGCTCATGTCGGGGCAGGACCCGCGCGGCGACCTGGCGCCGCGCGACGTCGTCGCCGCGCGGATGGCCGAGGTCATCGCGGCGGGCAGCCACTCCGGCCGCCGGGCGGGGCACGTCTGGCTCGACGCGACCGGTCTCGGGCGCGACCTGCTCGAGGACGGGTTCCCGACGGTCACCGCGGCGTGCCGCAAGCACGGGATCGACCCGGTGACGCAGTACATCCCCGTTGCGCCCGGCGCCCACTACTCGTGCGGCGGCATCCTGGCCGACCTGGACGGGCGGACCACGCTGCCCGGGCTCTACGCGGTCGGCGAGGCCGCCTCAACCGGGGTGCAGGGGGCGAACCGGCTGGCGTCCAACTCGGTCACCGAGGCGGTCATCGCCGGCCGCCGGGCCGGGGAGGCGATCGCCAGGGCGCTGGCGCCCCGAGCGAAACCGGGCGCGGGCGCGGCCGCGCCGGCCACGACGCGGGTCGCGTTGCCTGTCCCGCCCTCGCTGACCGTGAGGGATCCCGGGGCGATGACGCTGCCCGTGGCCGCGCGGAACGCGGAATCCGGCCACGCGGGACGGCTGGCGCTCGCGCAGGCGATGTCGCGGTACGCGGGAGTGATCAGGGACGCCGCGGGACTTGAGCGGCTGCTGCGGATCATCGCGGGCGCGGGCTCCGCCAACGGGGCGGCGGGACCGGCCGAGCTGACGCGCGAGACGGTGCGGGCGCAGCACGCACTCGTTCTGGATGCTGAACTTGAGTCCGTTGAAGCGGCGAACCTGCGGACCGTGTCGCTGCTGATCGCGGCGGGGGCGGTGCGGCGGGCGGAGAGCCGCGGGTGCCACCGGCGGCGGGACGCGGGCGCGACGGGCGCCGCGCCGTGGCATACGCTGCTGCGCTGGGACGGGCACCGGCTCGTGGTGGCCGAGGAGCTCGTGGTGACCGAGGAGACGGCGGCGTGACTGCTGAGATGACAGAGGCACCGCTGGCGGCGGCGACCGCGCGGGCGATCGAGGCGGCGGGGCTTGACGTTCCCGACGTGGTGCGCGTGGTGCGGGCGGCGCTTGCCGAGGACTTCAGGTACGGGGCCGACGTGACATCCGTGGCCACCGTGGCGGGGCGCACGCTGACCGCGGACGTGGTGGCGCGCGAGCCGGGGGTGGCGGCCGGGCTGCCGGTGGCGCTCGCGGTGCTCGACCTGCTCGGCGATTACGTGGCGGTGACCAGCGGGCTTGCGCCTGGGGACGCGGGGGCGGCGGCGGGGCTGGCGGTGTCCGGCCGGGCGCTGGTCGCGGACGGGGCGCGGGTCCGGCCGGGGGACGCGGTGCTGCGGGTTGGCGGCGACGCGGTCGCGGTGCTCGGCGCGGAGCGGACCATGCTCAACTTCCTCACCCACCTGTCGGGCATCGCCACGGCCACCCGGGCCTGGGCGGACGCCGTCGCCGGGACCGGGGCCGTGATCAGGGACACCCGCAAGACGTTGCCCGGGCTCCGGGTGCTTGAGAAGTACGCGGTGCGCTGCGGCGGCGGGCAGAACCACCGGATGGGACTTGGCGACGCCGCGCTAGTCAAGGACAATCACGTGGCGGCCGCGGGCGGCGTGGCGGCCGCGGTGCGCGCGGTCCGGGCGGCGGCCCGGCCGAGCCTGGTCGTCGAGGTCGAGTGCGACTCGGTGGCGCAGGTGCGCGAGGCGCTCGCGGCGGGGGCGCGGTTCATCCTGCTCGACAACATGCCGGTTCCCGAACTGCGGGAGGCGGTGGCCGCGGCGCGCGGCTACGACGGGGCACGGCTTGAGGCGAGCGGCGGGCTGCGACTGGGCAACGCGCGTGAGATCGCGGTGACCGGCGTCGACTACCTGTCCGTGGGCGCGCTCACCCACTCCGCGCGGGCACTCGACCTGGGGCTTGACTACAGCGGCACGGGCTGACCGAGCGCACGCCGGGCGCCGCCCGAGCGTGGAAGGCCGGCCGGCCGGCCACGGCGCGGGGACGAGGCCGGCGTCGGACAGCGGGGACCAGCGGGCGAATCCGTGCGCGCTAAACTTCTGGTAGTCTCTCGGGGTGGCGATGAACCGGCCGGGTCCCGGCCAGGATCCCGCCGCGTCCCGGGCGTTTAGCTCAGCGGGAGAGCGCTTCCCTGACACGGAAGAGGCCACTGGTTCAATCCCAGTAACGCCCACCAGGCTAAACAGGGTCGGTGGCCCTACAAATCTAGGCCTCTAGCCCTACAGTTTTTAGGGTCATCCCCGCCTACTACGTCATCACCGACGGTCAGATTCTGAGTGTGTGGGACTTCCAGGGGGCCATCGCTCCCGACAGAGAAGTCCTGCGGGTTGGCCGGGGCGAGCTAGCCGAGAGCTTCAATGATCTTTACTCGCGGTTGAATCCCCGGGCAGCGGCGGCGGCGCGGCAGGCCAAGGTCAGCCGGCTGGAGGAAGCACGGTGAAAATCGCAGCCAACAGCGTGCCTCTCTTGGGACCCGAAGTCGCCCTCGCTCAACTAGTCCGCGTTTCCGGCCAGCGTCACATTAGAACGTCTACCGTCCGGACGGCGTGCCCGTTGCGTGCCCGATCGGACGGTGAACCAGGGTAATTCACGGTCGCTCCCGGACAACGAGAAATACCGCCTGACCTGCGTTTACGCAGGTCAGGCGGATCCGTACCCGCTGCCTTCCAGGCTGGTCATGCGGCGTCTCTTAGGCCAGACTGCTGCCAACCATCCGCAGGTGTCAGGGTGCTCAGATGTCGAGAAAGCGATCCTGGCTACGACCACATCACGAGCACTGATGAAACTCAGCTTCGACCAGAGAGGCCTGCCCGTCATGTCACTTGTCCGCGTGCACAACTTTTCCGTCTCGCTCGACGGCTTCAGCGCCGGCGCCGGCCAGACCCTAGAGGCGCCCTTCGGGCATGCCGGCGGCCGGCTGGTGCGAGCGTTCACAGATACCCGTTCCTTTCACGTCATGCAGGGCCAGCAAGGCGGGAGCGCCGGCATCGACGACGCCTTCGCGAGCAACTGGGGGCCGGGCATCGGCGCGGAGATCATGGGGCGCAACAAGTTCGGCCCGCAGCGCGGACCGTGGACCGACGAGGAATGGAAGGGCTGGTGGGGCGAGGAGCCTCCGTTCCATACCCCCGTCTTCGTGCTCACCCATCACGTCAGGCCCCCGGTCGAGATGAAGGGCGGCACCACCTTCCACTTCATCGACGCCAGCCCGGCGCAGGCGCTCGCAGCGGCCAAGCAGGCCGCGGGCGGCCTCGACGTCCGCATCGGCGGCGGCCCGGCCACGGTCCGCCAGTTCCTCGCCGCCGGCCTGATCGACCACATGCACATCGCGCTCGTGCCGATCCTCCTCGGCCGCGGCGAGCCCCTCTGGGACGGCCTAGAGGGCCTGGAGGAGCGCTTCGCCATCGAGTCGGTGAGCTCCCCCAGCGGCATCACCCACCTCACCTTCACCCGCCACTAGCCGCGCTCAGGCCTGCCTCCCTGGACAGAGGGGTCCGGGCCGGGGCGCCGCCGCACAGCCACCGTGGTCACATCCAGTGCGATCATGCCGGCCCGCCGGTTATCGTGATGGCGCCGCTCCGGCTCTCGGGCCTGGTACCAGCAACTCCCGATAGGGCGCGCCGCGCGCCCCTCGGGAGGGGTACAGGACTAGTGACCCGGATAGTGACTACGGCACCAGCTTTCGGCGGATCCAGC
>Ga0265338_10002875_pt1 | contig 25126 bp, 21 predicted proteins | sample 42126metaG_FD_193579 | JGI IMG/M metagenome (GOLD analysis project Ga0265338, IMG submission 193579) | Rhizosphere microbial communities from Carex aquatilis grown in University of Washington, Seatle, WA, United States - 4-21-26 metaG | ecosystem: Host-associated > Plants > Roots > Rhizosphere... | reverse complement strand
TGCGAGCTTGCGTTTCGATGTTTGGAAGCGTAGTTGTTTTTGAGGCATGGTTGAGTGTGGTTTTCATATACAGGAGTTGTCGCCCGTCGCGACCTCCAACTCAACTCATGCCTTCTCTGGACGTTAGCTGGAGACACTTCCCACGTATGAGCATGGTGCTTTGGATAATTGAGGAAGGTCAGGAAGGGGACAGTTCCACTCCAGACCTTTGGGCGCTTCATCACTTCAGTAAGGAGCTTGACAAGATTTGCGTCGAAGCTGGTGTTTCAAAGCTGACGACTTTTCACGACAATTCGGTGATGGCGGCAGAATTTGACGAAGAGATGGAACCGAAGTTGTCGGATGCATCGGAGTTGCTTGCCTCATTGACCAAAGTTCATGATGTGGTTGTGAATGCCGGCATGCAGTTTGTTTTGGCCGGAGTCGATCGGACGTCGGACGTTTTGCATGACCTCGATGAGTCGATTCGCGTCGGGAGCGACTGTAAATCCAAGGGCAAGCGAGTCCGGTTGTCAGTCATACCATGAATTCTCGCTCAGCTGACAAATCGCTGCAGGCCACGCGCGATGGCTGCTTCCGCCGTCGCTCCCGTCTTCACTGTGTTACGACGCGGCAAGTGGCTATGGCGCGACAGCCAGTAGACGGCGCTGTCTAACAAAATAGTGCAGCCAATGCCGGTTGGCTATCTCAGTTCCGCATTCAAGGTTGACATCACAGTCCCGGCGTGGCTGAGTTTTAGAAGTCAGGCGCACTACGGTTCTATGAAACATTTCATCAAATGGTTGGTGCCGATTTCAGTGGGCGCGGTTTTGTTATCGGTTATCTGGGGCGGTAAGCAGCTTAGGTCAAAAAATATGGAATGGATGAACTAAATTATGAAAAATTCTGCAATCGCATCGCAAGCTTCGTGGTTTCGTTTGTCATTTGCGTGGCTCGCACTGGCAATGCTACCGGTACTGGGGGCAGGTTGCGCGGGCACGTTTCATGAAGTCAGAGTACTTTCCCCGGGCATGGCACCGGCGGAACGGCCCCAGGTGCTGGTTCTTGGGAACGTGGAGGTCACAGACACAAATGTCACCGCGACAGATAAAGAGGTTTATCGGCTGAAATTTCAGGCGGGAGTGGAAGGCTGGTTTGGCAAAACGAACATTTTTGAATCCGTCGTCCTGAGCGGCACGAACGCAATCCCCAATAGCATCATATTGAGCGGTACGATTACAGAAGTGAACAAGGGCAGCGAGGCAGAAAGGTTTTGGGTGGGCATGGGGGCGGGGCAGGCGCGGGTTCAAGGTGAGTTTGAGATTAAAGACGCGGCCGGTCAAAGTTTGACTCGATTTGCGGCGAGAAGGTCTTATCTGGGCGGAGTTGGTATCGGGGGTGCGGGCATGATCGGCATGGATGAATTGACGTCACGGCTTGGGGTGACAGTTGCCGAAACGGTCGCTAAATGGGTGCGAGGGCAAAAAGTCGAATGACCGGATATGAAATTTGTAACATTCATGCCGTTTAGTTTCACATTTGAAGTGCGACAAATGCGCTAGTGGACCCCGTTGAGGTCTGGAAGTCTGGCCGGAGTCCTGGGCGGTTATCAGCATGAAACGAATGACAAAGACTCAACCGGCCGGGCCCCCGTCCAGGCAACTCGCGGGTTTCATCGCCAAATTCGACCCGGCGGTCGCGAGGCTGGTGCGTTCGACCTGGGCGGCTTTGCGCCGGCGGTTCCCGACCGCCATCGAGCAGGTCTATGACAATTACAACTTCCTGGCCCTCGGCTTTTCCACGACGGAACGCACCTCGGATACGATTGTTTCCCTGGCGGTTTCCGCGAAAGGCGTTGCGCTGTCATTTTACCACGGGGCATCGCTGCCTGATCCTCGCAAGATTTTGATGGGCAGCGGAAGCCAGAATCGTTACCTGCGGCTTGAAAGCGCCGCGACACTGGCGCGGCCCGAGGTGCAGTCACTATTGCGTGTCGCCGTCAAGCAAGCCAAGTCGCTGCTGCCTGCGAGAGGCCGTGGGTACACAATGATCAAGTCGGTATTGTCGAAGCAACGACCGCGCCGCTGACAGGAAGGGTGGGGAGGACAGGATGCCGGTCTGGGCGACCTCATTTTAGCGTAATATTCCACAAATCAGACCCGTAACCAAGGCCTCCGTTGGATGTGAATAACTTATTATGGACAAGAATGGAAGCCGGCGTAGTGTCGTAATCAATCAGAAGACATCATCGGCCGGGCGTGGTTGAACCTGGATGCTTGGCGACTTCCGAGCTGGTGATGAGACTGGTCAACAACGAAAAAGCCCCGCCCATGAGACCACCCGGCAAAGCATTAATGGCATTGAGTTTCATCCTGGTCATATCGGCCAGCACGCTGTTCGCGCAGCCGTACACATTTGATGAGAACGGCAACGGAATCCAATACATCGCGTACTTGCCGTTTCCGTTGTCGTACCAGTTGGCACCGGACCCATCGAGGGGGATAACCACTTCGCCGGTGTTGATTTATTCCCTGGGGGAGCCGGTGGTTTCGGGCGATGTGGCGCTCATGGAGTCGGATGGCACCACCATTGCCGACCTGCTCCGCTTCTTTACTCCATTCGGCGGGAGCAGCAGTTACGTGATCTTTTATTCTCGGACGGCCGGTCCGACCCATACGCTGGCTGACGTCGGCATTCCTTTCTCGGCCAATCCGCTGCGAATAAACGAAGGCAGCGGGAACACACTATGGCATCCTGGCGCCAATCAGCCCGGGATGACCACATTGGGTGCGATTCCAGTTTTTGCACATTTTGAGTACCAAATCATTACCGACGTTCCCGAACCCGCTGCGGTGGTTTTGGTGTGGGTTGCCACCGGGGTTGGTTTGACCGTTCGGGGTTCCCGCCGAAAAGGGTTTTCCGTTCGCGAGGTCTCCGGGTCTTAACTTCAGGTTGATACATCCGGCGGCAGCATGAGTCCGGGCACCCTGGCCGGTCTGAATGGCTGTGAAACCAAATTGCCGCGCAGCCACCGGATTTCCTTTGATTGAGCTCCTGGTCGTTATCGCCAGCATTGGCAACCTGGCCGCCGTTTTGTTGCCGGACCCGACACACGCCCGCAGGCAAACTCCGATAAATCGCGAGTGTTTCGCGGGCTGGCTTCGGTAAACTCCGTTCCCACGAGCCTGCGATGCGAGGGGTATTGACCGGCCTGTCACATAAATTGACACGGCGGGACACGGCCGGACGTTGAACAGTCGTTTTTTTACTTTATTCCCTTGGGACATTGAGATTTATGGGTTTTCCTGGTGCCTACATAGCAGACAATTTGGAATGTTAATTGCTGTGAATTCGCTCCACCAGGAGCATGGGTATGCATCTCTTTGAGTCGTTTTCGAAAATGATCGACGAGCTGCCGGCCAAGGGAGTGATCCCAGCGGCAGAACGCGAGCATCAGATGTTGGAGGAAGATCTGGCTCATCAGCGGCCGACGCCAACCAAAGAGGCGCATTCCGTCTTGAGCTTTTGCCGCTTCCTGAGAGCGTTTAAATCCGGTCTTAAGGTTTCCCCGGCAGTCCTGCCCCCGACGGACACGGCATTTTATCGCCGGACGATGGAACGGCTGATTGAGGCCGGGGAACTGCCGGAGCAAGCGCAGGAGCATTTTGACGAGGCATTTACCGTTCCGCTGTTGAAGTCGCTAGTGAAAATCTATTGAGGTTCGCATCGAGCCGGTCTTCGTGCGGCTCCGGCCAGGTGACCGATACGCGACCGGGCGCCGCTGCCGGGAACGCTTGCCAGGGACGGTTCTTCGCCCGTAGAGTTGGCCGGCGATGGACTGGCTCAATAAAATTTCCCAGTTCTGGCCGCATATCGCGGCGGGCTTCGATTTGCTGGCTTCGCTGCTGGCCTCCGCCCATGCGCTGCTGCACAAACGCGATACCCGTGCCGCAACGCTTTGGATCGGCTTCATCTGGCTGATGCCGGCGGTTGGTCCGTTGCTTTACCTCGCGCTGGGGGTCAATCGCATCCGCCGCCGCGCGCTGACGCTCGGCGTGCATAAGACCACCGGCCGCCCCATTCCGGAAGACCTCGGCGAGCCGGAGCATGAAGGCGCGGAGCATTTGAAGCTGCTCGCGCGCGTCGTCAGCAACGTCGTAACCCGGCCGTTGACGCCTGGCAACCACGTGCGGCCGCTGGTGAACGGCGACGAGGCATTTCCGGCCATGCTGGCCGCGATTGAATCCGCGAGGCATTCCATTTCGCTGGCCAGTTACATTTTCGACAACGACGCCAGCGGGAAGCAATTTGCCGACGCGTTGAGTCGCGCGGTCAAGCGCGGGGTGGCCGTGCGGGTTTTAATCGACGCCGCCGGTTCGCGTTACTCGTGGCCGCCCATCACGCATCGCTTGAAAAGCGTGGGCGTCCCGTGCGCAAAATTTCTGCCGGCGTCCGTGTTCACACCCTGGCGCGTGGCGACGATCAATCTGCGCAATCACCGGAAAATTCTGGTGGTGGACGGCCAGACGGCCTTTACGGGCGGCATGAACATCCGTCACGGCAACGTGCTGGCAGACCGGCCCCCAAGCCCCGTCCAGGACCTGCATTTCCAGGTGGCAGGGCCGGTAGTGACGCAACTGCAGGACGCGTTTGCCAACGATTGGGCCTTCACCACCGGCGAAGTTCTCGACGGCAAAACCTGGTTTCCCAGGTTGAGGGGGAATGGCAACATTATTGCGCGGGCCATCATCGACGGGCCGGACGCCGATTTTGAGAAGGCGCGCTGGACGCTGCTGGCGGCGCTGGCCGAGGCGCAAACCTCCGTGCAGATTATCACGCCGTATTTTTTGCCGGACCTTGCTCTCGTTACCGCGCTGAATCTCGCCGCGCTGCGCGGCGTGCGGGTGGATATCATTTTACCGGGCAAAAGCAACCTGCCGTACGTTCATTGGGCATCGCGGGCGACGTGGTGGCAGGTGCTCGGGCACGGCTGTCGCGTCTGGCTCACGCCGCCGCCGTTCGATCACTCGAAGCTGATGGTGGTGGACGGCCACTGGGTATTGCTGGGCTCGGCGAATTGGGACGCGCGCAGCCTGCGCTTGAACTTCGAGTTAAACGTCGAATGTTATGGCCGGGAGCTGGCGCAAACCCTGGCGGCAATCGTCGGGAAAAAACTGCACGGGGCACATGAGGTGACGCTGGCCGAGGTGGATGCGCGGACGGTGTCGGGGAAGTTGCGCGACGCGGCCGCCCGGTTGTTCTCGCCGTTTCTATGATGGGCTACGATATGGCAGGCACAACGGGCAGTCCGTTGCCCGCCATTTGTTCGAATGATTGCGGCGGGCCTGGAGTGACGTGCCCGAAATGAACCGATTTATGAAAACGTTTGAAGGTCTCACCGAACAGGAAATCCTCGCGCTGGCCATCTCGCTTGAGGAGGAGGACGCGCGCATATATGAGGATTTTGCGGACGGGTTGCAGGAGAATTATCCCGAGCAGGCCACAAATTTCCGCCAAATGCGCCGCGAGGAGGACGGTCATCGTCATCGCCTGCTGGAGCTGCATAAAGCCCGTTTTGGCGACCATGTGCCGCTCATCCGGCGGCAGGACGTGCGCGGGTTTGTGAATCGCCGTCCGGTCTGGCTGGTGCGGCCGCTGGGATTGAAGACGGTCCAGAAAACCGCCGAGACCATGGAAGTGGAGACCCGGCGTTTTTACGAGGTCGCCGCCCGGCGGACGACCGATGTTGGCATCCGGCAATTGCTGGGCGACCTGGCGGAGGAGGAGCGCAACCACGCGCACACGGCGGAGCAGATTGCCCACACGAAACTGAGCGAGGATGAAAAGTCACAAGCGAAACGGCTGTTTCTCCTGCAGGTGGTGCAACCGGGATTGGCCGGGCTGATGGACGGGTCGGTTTCGACGCTGGCGCCATTGTTTGCCGCGGCGTTCGCCACGCACAACAGCTGGCAGACGTTCCTGGTCGGCCTGGCCGCCAGCGTCGGCGCCGGCATCAGCATGGGCTTTGCCGAGGCGTTGTCCGATGACGGCAGCCTGACCGGGCGGGGTCATCCGTGGGCGCGGGGGTTCGTATGCGGCTTGATGACGATGCTTGGCGGCATCGGCCACACGCTGCCCTACCTGATTGGGAACATTAAAACCGCCACCACCGTGGCCGTCTGCGTGGTGCTGGTGGAACTGGGCGTGATTTCCTGGGTGCGGCACAAATACATGGACTCCCCGCTGGTATCGGCGGTGTTGCAGATCATGCTGGGCGGTGCGCTGGTTTTCCTGGCCGGGATACTGATCGGGAACTCTTGAAACGCGCTGACAGTTGAAATTCCGATGATTTGCGTGTATTTGTGTGTAGCTTGAATCCGACGCAAAATCGTGCTGCCGCCCTGACCGGCGGTGCCCATTGAATGGAAAAGAAAACGAAGATCTCACTGGAACCAAAAGGTGTCCGGCAACATCTGGTTGAGCTCCGTCGCGCCTTGCTCGACCTGCACAAGGCCCTGATTGACTCCGAGCGGGTCAGCTACGAAAAAATTGTCGGTGAAATTCAGTCACCGAACCATTTCCTGCAGCTGCTCACCAACGACCCCTGGTTTGCCTGGCTGCACCCGCTGTCTGAGCTTGTGGTCGCAATGGATGAAGCCCTGGACGGAAAGGAACCGCTGACGGAAGCTGGCGTCGGCGCCCTGGTGCACCAGGCGGACCGGTTGATTGCCCCGTCGGAAAGCGGTGAGGGGTTTGGCCGGCACTATTTCGAGGCATTGCAGCGTGATCCGGACGTGGTGCTGGCGCATGCTGAAGTGGCCAAACTGCGCGGCCCCCGGAAGCCTTCAGCCTAGGGGCGTTCGCCGCGGCCTTCCCATATCGATGATTTATCGATAATTCGTGGGGCCAATAGACAGGTTTTGCCCTGCTTATGCAATTTGTAACTTGAAACAAATGGCTGTAAGTAGTGTAATGGGTCAATCATCTGGGTGAAGCGTGCATGAAAGCGTTGATTGTCGTGTTCGTTGTTTTGGCGATGTTTCTGGCTGTGCCTTACGCGCGCGGGGATTTCACGAACATTTGTCTTACCGGTAATTTTCTTCAGTTGCCTGTTTCAGCAACGGGCCAGTTTCTCACTACGTCGGGTGGAAAATACAATCCGGCCGGCACGGGCGGGGACGGGGGAACGGATTTTTGGATTTGGGGGACGCCGGTGTACCATTATTCAGTTGGAGTCAATGGAACGGCTTATGTCGACGGAGCTTGGGCCCCGACGGTTTTAGATACAAGTTCCGGTGGCATTAAATCCGCCGTTATTACCGGGAACATCATTCCCGGGCTCTTATATACCCGCAACATCTCCTTCGGGACCAACGCCAAGGCGATCAAGATTGTGGATGTTTTTCAAAATACCGGGTCGGTCGCCTTTTCCAATCTCGTCACTTTGGATTCCGTTGATCCCGATCCGGACATACCTTTCTCTTCCAGTTCGTATGTTACCGCCAATGACGTGGTCAGTGTGATACGGACCAATGACCTGGTAGTTGCCACAGGCCCGGTTTCCCAATTGAGCCTGGGCTTTGGCAGCGAAAGTCCGTTTTGTATTCCCAGCGCGATTGGTTTTGATGTTTCAGATCCCTACGCCTTCAGCGTTTTGTTTGACCCGAACGGGGCCGTCGAAGATATCGACATCAATATCTCCTTCAAATATGGAAACCTGGCTCCGGCGGAGACAACATCCGTTGTATGGTACATGCTGTTTGACAGTTCCTACGCGGAGTTGATATCGGCTTACGGCAAGGTCGCCGCCCGCTTTGTTCTCCTGCATTCATTCACCGGCACCAACGACGGTCTGGATCCAGAGGCCGGGCTGGCATTGGGCAATGACGGCAAACTGTATGGGACAACCCGGGCCGGCGGCGCCAATAATGGCGGGACAGTCTTCAAGGTCAGTCCCGATGGAACGGGGTTCACTACCTACGCCTGCTTCCTGGGATCGAATGGTTTTGCTCCGGTTGACACGTTGGTGCTGAATACGAACGATGGCAATTTCTACGGCACGACTGGTAATGGCGGGGCGGGAGACAAAGGGATGATTTTTCGGACGATACCGACGGGTGGTAGCTCAAATTTGTTTTCCTTCAGCGGCAGTGACGGCGCCAATCCCGCTGCCAGGTTGGTGTTGGGTGGCGATGGCAATTGGTACGGCACCACGCAGCAAGGCGGTTCAGACAACCTGGGCACGGTTTTCAAACTTTCCACCGATGGTACAGACTTGGGCACGGATTTGGATACCCTGGCCACGTTTACCGGTGACAATGGGGCCAATCCTGGACCGTTGACTCCTGGCGACGATGGCAACTTGTATGGCACGACACAATCCGGCGGCGCGAACGGCCTGGGAACCATTTTTAAAATAACCACCAGTGGTGTACTTACGACCCTGGCGTCATTTAATGGCACCAACGGTGCCAATCCCTACGGCGGGATCATTCCGGGCACCGATGGGAATTTTTACGGGACAACTTGTGGCGGCGGCGCGGGGTATAACGGCCTGGCTTTCAGCGGCAATGGCACGGTTTTCAAGACCACTGCAAATGGCGCGTTGACCACCCTGGCATTATTCAATGGCGCCAACGGCGCGCATCCCAAAGCCATCCTGCTGCGGGGCAGCGACGGCAATTTCTACGGCCTGACGCAGCAAGGCGGCGACTACGACCTGGGAACCGTGTTTCAAATGACCCCCGACGGCGGGTTGACCAATTTGGTCGTGTTCAACGGCACCAACGGCGCCAGTCCAGTTTATGGGCCATTGCTGCAAGGGCCGGCCAGAAAGCTCTATGGCCTGACTTCCAGTGGTGGTGCCGGCAATAACGGTGTGATGTTCAGTCTTGCGATTCCCATGACCCCGGTCATGCAATCGGTCGGCACGGCGGGGGGGACGTTTGCTTTCGCCTGGAACGCGGTGTCGGGACTGGATTACCAGGTACAATACAGCACGAATCTGGCGCCCGCCCACTGGTTGAATCTTGGCGGCATCACCACCGCGACCAACGGCGTCATGCCCGTTTCGGAGCTCATTGCAAATGCACAACGCTTTTATCGCGTCATCCTGCTGCGATAATTATCGGCACGAGAACAACGCCGCCGGGTTTCAGTTCCAGAATCCGAATTCCGGTTCCGACCTTCAGCTTTTCCAGTCAAAGGCCTTTTTCTTCACGGCGTAGATATAGCCGGCGAACAGGATCACGAGGAAAGAAATCATCGAGCCAAGTATCAGGTTACGGTATTCCGGGTGTAAAGCATCCGTCAGCATCGCCTTGTAAACGACCGCCCATGGATAAAGAAAGACGACCTCGATGTCGAACAGGATGAACAGCATGGCGACGAGGTGGAATTTGACGGAGAAACGCGCATTCCCTTCGCCGACCGGGGTGGCGCCGCATTCGTAGGGAGAATCCTTGGTCCGGTTGCGCCGGCCGCGCTGGCCGAGAACGGAGGAGGCCAGGATCATTCCAAACGGCGCGGCGATGGCCAGGCCGAGCAACATCAACACCGCGAGATACTGCGCGAATTGCGACTCTTCCATGCGGAAAGAATAGGGGAACGCCGCAAAAATTCAATGGGAAAACCGGAAGGCAGGGAGGATCCTATTTTCGAAACAGCCTGAGAACCAGCGTCAAAACCACGCTCAAGAGCAGGCAGGTCACGATAGGGAAATAAAAGCTGAAATCACCTTTGGAATAGTGAATGTCGCCGGGCAGGCGGGCCAGCCAGTTTTTCCCCATCCCGGACCAAAGCAATGCCCCCACCACCGCCAGCGCCAGGCCGGTCATCACCAAAAGTTTGCCCAGGTCATTCATTTCACACGTTCATCGAGAAACTTCACCATGGCCGCGCCGAACGGAGCCAGGTCGCGCGGGGTGCGGCTGGAGATCAGGTTGCCGTCCACCACCACCGGTTCGTCCACCCAGATGCCGCCCGCGTTTTCGAGGTCGTCCTTGATGCCGCGCGAGCCGGTCACGTGTTTGCCTTTGAGAATCTTTGCGGAGATGGGTATCCAGCCGCCGTGACAGATAAAGGCAACCAGTTTGCCCGATTCGAAAAACTCGCGCGTGAGGGAAAGCACTTTGGCGTCCCGGCGCAATTTGTCCGGCATGAAACCGCCGGGGACGAGCAGGGCGCAGAAGTCTTCGCTGCGCGCATCGCGCAACAACAAATCTGATTGCGCCGGATAGCCATGTTTGCCGGTGTAGGTTCTAATTTCCGGCGCAGCGCATTTCAGGAGGTAACCCGCCTCCTCCAATCGCAACCTGGGATACCAGAGTTCCAGGTCTTCGTAAACATCGTCCAGAAAGGACAGTATGATCCCGTTTTTTTTCATGGCGCAATGTTTGCCAAACTGGTTAGATTGACAATTCAATTCGCCGGCCTCGATGAACGTCTTTAAACCATCGGTACAACCGCCTGGCTGGATGAAATCGCTGCTATGGCTGACGTTCGCCGTGGGATGCTTTCATCTGGCCTATGCCTCCATCGGTTTTCCTGCCGCCGGCCTGTTCATTTTCGGTTATGCCCTTTTTCTGGTCCGGCTGGCGGATCAGCCCACTGTTCGCCGCGCGTTTTATTTCGGGCTGGCGACCGGATTGCTCTGTTACGCGCCGCAACTTTCCTTCTTCTGGCACATCTTCGGGCCGGCGGCGCTTGCCTTGTGGTTTGTCGTGGCGTTCTGGGTCGGATTGTTTGCGGCGATGGTCTGCGGCAGCGTCCGGCGCTGGGGAAAGACCCGGGCGCTGTGGCTGATCCCGGTGATCTGGACCGGGCTGGAATATTTCCGTAGCGAACTGTACTATCTGAGATTTTCGTGGCTGAACATCGGGTATGCGTTGCCGCCGCCGTTCAATGGGGCCGTATCGTTTCACCTTGGAATGTATGGATTGGGGTTTTGTGTCTTTGGAATTATCGCGGCCATTTCCAACCGGCCTTGGATTTTTGACCACCTGAGAAAGATGACCTTGATCAAGCTGATTTTGATTGTTCTCTTTTTGGCCCTGCTCGCGATTCTGGTTCTTCCGGCCAGCGTTGAGCCCGGGCCGAAAGTGACTTTTCTTTCCATCGCCGGCGTCCAGATGGAATTTCCCTCGCCGGGTGTTCTGCCCAAAGCTCTCGACAAGGCCTTGGGTAAAAATCCCGACGTGCAGATTTTTGTGATGAGCGAATACACCCTCGACGGCCCGGTGCCGGATTCATTGAAGCGATGGTGTCGCGAACGCGCGCGCTTTCTGGTCGTCGGGGGCAAGGACCCGGTGGGCACCAATGATTACTACAACACCGCCTACGTAGTCGGGACGAACGGTGAAATCATTTTCCACCAGGCCAAGTGCGTGCCCATCCAGTTTTTCAAGGACGGTCTGCCGGCCCCGAGGCAGGAGGTTTGGGATTCGCCCTGGGGCAAAATCGGCATCTGCATTTGTTATGATCTGAGTTACACCCGCGTCACAGACCGGCTGGTGAAACAAGGCGCGCGGTTTTTGATCGTGCCAACGATGGATCTTGAGGATTGGGGCCGGCACGAGCACGAACTTCATTCGCGGGTCGCGCCAGAGCGTGCGGCGGAATACGGCATCCCCATTTTCCGGCTCGCCAGTTCCGGCATTTCGCAGGCGGTTTCAGCGAATGGCAGCGTAATGGCCAAAACCTCCTTCCCTGGCAGCCTGGACATTCTTTCGGCGCAACTTCGGTTGCCGAGGCAGGGCTCACTTCCCCTGGACCGGGTTCTGGCGCCGGTTTGTAGCGGAATCACGGCTGTCGTCTTGTTGGTCTTGCTGGTTCTCGGCTGGCGCGACCAGCGCGCCCGGACGAAAGGTTGAAATTTTTCTTTCGCGGACCGGCTTTTGCCCTTTCAATTCCGCGCCGTGCCGCGCGATTATGTCATCGAGCCGTTCCGCTCCGAAGTCAATCTGCAGATTGATTACGCGCGCGAATTGAATCCGCAGCAACTGGCCGCCGTCACCGCGCCGCCCGGTCCGGCGCTGGTCATCGCCGGCGCCGGTTCGGGCAAGACCCGCACGCTCACCTATCGCGTCGCCTATCTGCTGGAGCAGGGTATCCCCGCCGATCGCATCCTGCTGCTCACGTTCACGAACAAGGCCGCCGGCGAAATGATGCGGCGCGTCGCCGATTTGTTGGGCCGCCAGCTGCCGTCACTCTGGGGCGGCACCTTCCATTCCATCGGCGCGCGAATTCTCCGCCAGCATGCCGACCAGCTCGGTTACCGGCGGGATTTCACAATTCTCGACCGGGATGACGCCAGGGATTTAATCAAGACGTGCATGGCCGAGGCGGGCATAGAAACGAAAGGCACGCATTTTCCCAAGGCCGAGGTGCTCGGCGAAATCTTTTCGCTGGCGGTCAACACGCACCAGACGACCGATGAGATGCTCGGCGGGCCATACGATTATTTTTCGCAGTTTTCCGCGCCCGTCGCCGATTTGCAGAAACGTTATATCGCCCGCAAGCTGGCGAACAACGCGATGGATTTCGACGACCTGCTGGCGCTCTGGTTGAAGCTGCTCCGGGACCATGCCGACGTGAGCGAACATTACCAGCGCCGGTTCCAGTTCATCCTGGTGGACGAATACCAGGACACCAACCGGCTCCAAAGCGACTTGATCGACCTGCTCGCCGAACGGCATCACAACCTCACCGTCGTAGGCGACGACGCGCAGAGCATCTATGCCTGGCGCGGCGCGAATTTCCAGAATATTTTCAAGTTTCCGGAGCGGCATTCCGGCGCAAAAATTTTCAAGATTGAGACGAATTACCGCAGCACGCCGGAAATCCTCAAGGTCGCCAACGCGGCGATCGCCGCCAACACGCAGCAATTCACGAAGGAACTGGCGCCGGCGCGCAAATCCGGCCTCAAGCCCGCGTTGGTGGCGTGCGTGGACGCCGCGCAACAGGCTGCGTTCATTGCGCAAAGGGTGGGGGAGTTGTTCGAGGAAGGCGTCCGCCCGAACCAGGTGGCCGTGCTCTACCGTTCGCATTTTCACGCGCTGGAGCTGCAGCTGGAACTCACCCGCCGCCAGATCCCGTTTTCCATTACCAGCGGGATCCGCTTTTTCGAGCAGGCGCACATCAAGGACGCCACCGCCTATCTCAAGCTGGTTGCCAATCCGCGCGACGAGATTGCCTTCAAACGGCTGGTCCAACTGCTGCCCGGCATTGCGGCGAAGGGCGCTGAAAAAATCTGGAAGATCTTTTCAGCGCAGATGGAGGAGGGAGGGTTGAAGTTGGAAAATCGGCCGCCAAACACCGATAAATCCGCCCCCCCGACTCCCGACTCCCGACTCCGGCTGCGTCTTGCGCCGGCGCTGCAGGCGGGTGCCAGGTCCGTTCCGAAAAAAGCGGCGGTGGCGTGGGCGCAGCTTGTGGCGACGATTTCCCAGCTGGAGGATGAAACCGTCCGCCAAAGCGCGGCGAAGATGCTGCGGCTGGTGTTGGACGCAGGGTACGACGATTATCTGAAGGAGACGTACGACAATTACGAGCGGCGGCTGGAGGAATTGCAGCAACTGGCGGAATTCGCCTTTCCCTTCGGCAGCGTCGAAGAATTCCTCACCCAGCTGGCGTTGCTTACGAATGTCGAGGCCGAGGATGACCAGGCCGCGAAGTCCGATGAGGAAAAAATCCGGCTGTCAACGATTCACCAGGCGAAGGGCCTGGAATTTGAGGTCGTGTTTGTCATCATGCTGTGCGACGGGTTGTTCCCCTCGACGCGCTCAATGGAGAGCCCCGAGGGCGAGGAGGAGGAGCGGCGCCTGTTTTACGTGGCCATCACCCGGGCGAAGAACGAACTTTATCTCAGTTACCCACTGATCCGCGCCGGCTACGGCAGCACGGGCATGGACGCCATGCAATCGCCGTCGCGGTTCCTGTCGGAGATTCCTCGCGACTTGTTGAACGAGTGGAACCTCCGGTGAACGGAACCGGAAAAACTTGTCCACATTTTTGCCAGCCGTCGCGCCGATTGTCATGTTCCTCGCCAGAATTTCCGGTGTGCAAGTTGCAAGGAGCCGGATAATTTTCATTACTTCTTGACATAAGTCGCTGGCGGGCGCACGGTGAAGTCATTCCAAAAGCGCTGACGTTTTATGCGCCTCGATTCGAGGAAATTTTTTAGCCAGGGGAGGTGGGCCGCCGTTTTGGTTTTTTTTACCAGCGCGACGGTTGGATTCCCGCAGATGCTTGACCTGAACAGCAACGGCATCAGCGACATCTGGGAATGGGTTTACGGCGCCAACGGCATCAATCCCGGCATGGATCCCGACAGCGACGGTTTTTCCAACTTGCAGGAAGCGACGGCAAGCACGAGCCCCTTTGATTCCAATTCCGTCCCGAGATTTTCCTCCGTGGTGTTTTCCGGCACGAACATCAACGCCACGATGCCCGGTGCGCTGGGAAAGTTTTATCAGTTTCAGAGCATTACCAACCTCGGCAACACCAACTGGCTGGTGGAAACCGGCCTGGTCCTGCGGACGGGCACCAATCTCACCCTGCCTTTCCCGGTAAATACGACAACCAGGTTCTTCCGTATCGTCATCTCGGACGTGGACTCGGACGGCGACGGGTTGAATGACTGGGAGGAATATCAGCTTGGCCTCGATCCGAGCAACGCGTTCAGCAACGCCTCGCTCGACGGCAACGGCATTGCGTTGAACGACTACCAATATGTCCTCGGCAAGCTCGCGGCGCAAAATGTCATCACGGTTGCGGCAACCGATCCGGTCACTTTTCAGCCCGATCCCGGACAATCCGCGACGGATCTGGGCATGTTCACCGTCACGCGCGGCGGCTTCCCGCTGAACGCAATCACCGTTAATCTGGGACTGGGCGGGCCGGGAACCGGGTCCGCCACGCCCGGTCTGGATTATGTGGCGTTGCCGTCGTCGGTGAGTCTGCCGGCCGGAAGCAGCGCGGGGACGGTGTTCGTGACGCCGCTGGCGAACACGAACCTGCAGGTGCCGGCCATCGCCCAGCTTACACTTTTGCCCGGCGCCGGTTACACCCTGGGCGGTACCACCAATGCCAGCGTGGTGATTTATCCCTCCGCCACGGCGACCGGCACCGGCCTGCTCGGACAGTATTTCACCAATGCCAGCCTGACTTATGCCAGCGCCACGAATTTCAATCCGACCAACCTTTTCCTGACCCGGATTGATCCGGGGATTGATTTCAACTGGACGAACGGCACGTCGCCGAACCTGAGCAATGGTCTTTACACCGTACGCTGGACGGGGCAAGTGCAACCGCAATATACCGAGACTTATGTTTTCGACACGGTCTCCGACGACGGCGTGAGGCTGTGGGTCAACGACCAGTTGCTGATTGACAAATGGCAGAACCAGAACGGCACGGAATGGACAAACGTGATCGTGCTGCAAGGCGGTACGCGCTACGACCTCAAGTTGGAATATCTCCAGAATGGCGGCAAAGGGCAGGCGCATTTGTCCTGGTACAGCCCCAGCCAGTCGAAACAGGTCATCCCTGGCAATCGTTTGTATCCCACGAACAGTTTTGGCGGAGGTTCGAATGCGCCGGCCGCCGTGACCAGCCGGTTGAGCGCGGTTGGGTTCCTGGGACAACCGTTCGGCTTCACGGTGACGGGCGCGAACACGCCGCTTGGTTTCACGGCCAAAGGTTTGCCGCCGGGTTTGAATTTCAATTCCACGAACGGCCTCATCAACGGCACCCCCGGCCTGGCCGGCGATTATCAGGTCATGCTGACGGCAAGCAACTCGGTCGGCGTCGGCGCATCGATCGTGGATATCACGATCTTCGACACCGGCAGTTCCGTGGTACGCGAAGTCTGGAACGATATTCCCGGCACAAATGTTTCCGACATCCCCATCGGCACCCCGGCCAACAGCGCCAATGCCTTCGGGGCGCTTGAGGGCATCACCGATTATGGTGACAATTATGGCGAACGCGTCCGCGGTTATTTCACCGCGCCGGTCACCGGCAATTATTATTTCTGGATAGCTGGCAGCGACTCGGCGCAACTATGGATGTCGGACGACAACGAGCCGGTGAACAAGGTCCTGCGCGCGTGGGTCACGCCGACGAACAACCCCGTGCCGCCGCCGCAATACGGCACGGCTTCGCGGCAATGGAATGTGCAATCGAGCCAGCAATCCAAATGGCTTACGCTCGTGGCTGGGCAAAAATATTACCTGGAGATTTTGCACAAGGCCGGTGCCGGCACGAATGACAATTGGGCGGTCGGCTGGCTGCAGGATCCGACGGGCACGAACAACACCCCCGCCGGCGTCGTGCCCGGTTATTTGCTGTCGCGTTTTTATCCGCCGCTGCCGGCCAGCATTCCGGGCACGCTGTATTCCGCGAACCTGCTCGCGCAAGGTGCGGCGGTCAGCACAGCGTTGGGCTCGGCGACGCTGCGGGTAAGCGCCGACGGGACCCAGGCGGTCCTCAAGCGATCGTTCAGCGGGCTCTCGTCACCGCTCACCGGGGAACACATTCATAGCGATCCCTATTTGACCCACCCCAGCACAATCCTGTTTGACATCGATGCGGCGATACCGCAACCGGACGGCAGCTATGTCTGGAACCTGGCACCGGCCGGGACGCTTTCCACGGCTGACATCCAGGAAATCATTCGCGAGGGCAAGGCTTACATCAACATTCACACCGTCAATTTCCCCGGCGGCGAAATCAACGGGCACTTTACCCCGGCCACCGGGTCGCAGATTTTCACGCCGCCGCCGGCGCCGCCAGCCTGGGTGGATGATTCCGTGAACAGCAATGCCGCTGCGCGTTTCCTGACCCAGGCGACTTTCGGCGCCAGTTCGAACGACATCGCCGCCGTGCAATCGCTCGGTTATGCCGGTTGGATCAACAATCAGATCGGCCTGCCCGCCACGCACCATTTGCCAGTCGTGCTGGCCCATGTCAGTCCTGACCCGACCGATCCATACCCGAGCGCGGATTGGTTCAACACCTGGTGGCAACAATCCCTGACCGCGCCTGACCAGCTGCGCCAGCGCGTCGCATTTGCGTTGAGTGAGATCACGGTGGTGTCCGAAAATGGCGTCCTGCAGGACAATGCCCGCGCCCTCTCATCCTATTACGACACCCTGATCGACAATGCCTTCGGCAACTTCCGTCCCTTGCTCAAGGCCGTCACCCTGGCACCTGCGATGGGCCTGTATCTCGACATGCGGGGTAACGACAAGGGCAGTATTATCACCGGCATCCATGCCAACGAAAATTACGCGCGCGAAATCATGCAGCTTTTTTCCATCGGCCTGAACCGTGAATGGCCCGACGGCACATTGATTTTGAATTCGCAGGGAAATCTCGTGCCGACTTACAATCAGAATGTCGTCAACGGGTTTGCCGCCACATTTACCGGCTGGAATTACTACCAGACCAACCAGGCGAATGGCCGTCTGCCAACCGGTTTCAATCCGTCCGCAAATTATACCAACCCGATGGTGCTGGTGCCGACGCATCATGACCTCGGCACGAAGTTACTGCTCGACAACGTCATGCTGCCGCCCGCCTGGGGCAATCAGGCAAATTCGGCGTTCACGAATTTCGACCTTTATTGCTCGCAGGACCTGGAATCGGCGCTGGACTCGATTTTCTACAACCAAAACGTCGGGCCATTTGTCTGCCGCCAGCTCATCCAGCGGCTCATCACCAGCAATCCCAGCCGCGATTATGTCTATCGGGTCACGCAGGTCTTCAACGACAACGGTTCCGGTGTACGCGGCGACCTGTCGGCGGTTATCCAGGCGATCCTGCTCGATTACGAGGCGCGCAGCACCAACCTGCTTTCGGTGCCGACTTATGGCAAGCAGCGCGAGCCGCTCCTGCGCGTGACCGCTACCGCGCGGGCTTTCCCGCCGCCGCCCACCACCGCGGGGACTTACAGCGAAAATGGCGACCGCCCCATGACGATCACCACCCCGGCACCGCACCGGTTGAACAACAACGACACCGTGCTGTTGAATTTTACGGACACCTCGGGAAATCCGGCGCCGCCCAACCAGGCTTACAGTGTGACGAGCACCGCCGGCGCGAACACGTTCACCGTCAATGCGCCAAACCTGCTGGCCGGCTCCTACACCCAGACCACCAACACCATCACGGTAAACATTTCCGGCAACGGGCTGCAGCCGGGCAATGCGGCCTACCTCGTGTTCACCACCGGTGGCGCGGCCAACGGGCTTTACCAGGTGATCGTGACGAATTCCACGTCGTCCTTTACCGTAACCACACCGGACGCAGCCACGCGTTCCGGGAACTGTCTGTTGCCCCGGATCGCCGCCAGTGGTTTCACGCAAACCGGCACGAATGTCACGGTCAGTTGCGCCGGGCCGCACGGGTTGGTGGTGAACGAATCCCTGTTCGTCAATTTCAACACCCTCTCCCCGGCGGACGGCCAGTATCAGGTGGCCACCATTCCCGATACCACACACTTTACGATCAATCTGACCACCTCGAGCAACCAGACCCAAAGCAGCTTCAATATTTATCCGCTGGGCCCGCCGGTCCTGACCCGTTCCGGCAACGTCGTGGTTCAATGGAGCACCTGGAACCTGGGCTACACCGACACCGGTTCGAGTTCCAGTTTGCTGCAATCGCCGCTGCGTTCGCCCACCGTGTTCAATTTCTTCTTCCCGAATTACGAATTCCCCGGCGCGCTGGCCTCGGCGGGCCTGACCACGCCGGAATTCCAATTGACCTCGGACACCGGGGTTGCCCTCCAGATGAATTTCCTCTCGGGCGGCATTTTGAACAACACGGGAAACACCAACGGCTTGAGCAGTTTTACCGGGGGCGACGGTGACCTTGTCCTGGATGTTGGTCCGTGGATGACGACGAATTATACCGCTGCCGCCGGGGTGCCCGGCCTGGTGGACGGCCTCAATACGCTGTTGCTGGCGGGGCAATTGTCCGCCGTCGCGAAGACGAACATTGTGAACTATGTCACCTCGACGAATTTCCCGTTCGGCACCCCGCCGACCCAGACCCAGATCCGCGACCGCGTGCGCGCCGTCGTTCATCTCCTCATCAATTCGCCGGATTTTACCATCCAAAAATGATTTTATGAAGAAGAAGGATTATTCCGTCATCACGCGGCGGCAATTCATCCGCCGGGCCGCCTGCGCCGCCGTTGGCACGGCGGCGATGACCTCGGCCATCCGCGACCTGCGGTTCATGAACGCCGCCGTGGCGCAATCGAACATCACGGATTACAAGGCCCTGGTCTGCATTTTTCTCGCGGGCGGCAACGATTCCAACAATCTCATCCTCCCGACCCTCCAGTCCGAGTACGACAATTATTCCGCCATCCGCACGCCCGTCCTGGCCCTCCCGCAGAGCGCCATCCTGCCCGTCACCGCCCTGAACAGCGACGGTCGCACCTACGGGCTGCACCCGGCCTGTCCGGAACTCCAGACGCTGTTCGGCGAGGGCAAGCTCGCGTTTTTGTTCAATGCCGGCACGCTGGTTTTTCCCATGACCCGCGCCCAGTACCTGGGCGGCATTCTGCAAAAACCGCCGCAGCTTTTTTCACATGCCGACCAGGTGACGCAGTGGCAGACTTCGATTCCCGACCAGCCGCCGCTCACCGGCTGGGGCGGACGCTGTGCCGACCTGCTTAATTCCGTCCAGCCCGGCGCGCCTATTTCGTTGTCCGTGTCGCTCGCGGGGGCGAATACGTTCGAAGTCGGCAACATTGTCTCGCAATATTCCGTTTCCACCAGCGGCGCGATTTCGCTGACCGGCGTGAGCGGCGCGCGTCTGGCCGCGTTGACAAACGTTCTCGGCCTGCCGTATCCGAACATGCAGGCGCAGGCTTACGCGGGTGTGGCTGCGCATTCCATCAACACCGGCAGCCTGTTGAACAATGCCATCACCAACACCGCCGGCAACGCTTATTGGACCAATTCCTTTCCGCTCACTGTCACCACCCCCACCAGCGGGAGCAAATTCAACTCCACCCTCGCGCCCCAATTGCAGATGGTGGCGCGCCTGATTGAGGCGGGTATCCGCGCTTCCGGGAACCCCAACAATGGCTTCGGCATGAAGCGGCAGATCTTTTTCTGCCAGGTCGGCGGTTATGATTTGCACAGCGGCCAGACGCCCGGCCCCGGCTCGACCAACATCGGTGCCCACGCGAACCTGCTCGCAGAACTGAGCCAGTGTATGTATGCCTTCCAGCGAGCGATGGAACAGCTCGAACCGCTGTATCCCAACATTTCCAGGAGCGTTACCACGTTCACGGCCAGCGATTTCGGCCGCACGTTCCCCAGCAACGGCCAGGGCAGCGACCACGGCTGGGGCAGCCATCACCTCATCCTGGGCGGCGCGGTGAAGGGGCAAAAAACTTACGGCACCTTTCCCACGCTCACCGTCAACGGCCCCGACGACACCAACACCGGCCGCTGGATTCCGACCACGGCCATCGACCAGTATTTCGCCACGCTCGCCACGTGGTTCGGTGTGGACAACGGCAACCTCGCCACGGTCTTCCCGAACATCGGCCGCTTCGCCACGGCGAATCTCGGGTTCATCTGATGAAAAAATTCTGGAGCATTACCCTGGTTTTGCTCGTCGCTGTCGCACTGGTTCTTTTTCTCAAGTCCAGCGCGTCAAGGAAGCCGGGACTGGGGGCGTCTTCTGCCCAGGGCCCCTCCGCCGGTCAACCGGGAAATTCATCCGCCTCCGCGAATCCGTCCGGAACGGCCGCTTCGGCTTCATCGCCGGGTATGGATGCAACTACGCCACCGAAGCCACCTGCGAATCTTGCGGCCAATGCCGGGATGGTTGAACCGGTGATCGCGACGGCGCCACCGGACATTTCCCCGGAGATCGCCCTGCAAAATGTCCGTCATGCCATCACGCAGTACGGTGCGATGTTCGGCGGCAATCCGGTCGGCACAAACCCGGAAATCACTGCCGAGCTCGCCGGCAACAACCCGAAGCGGATCAACTTCATCCAGCCGGAAGCGGGGATGCAAATCAACAAAAGCGGAGAGTTGGTGGACGGCTGGGGTACGCCGTTGTTCTTCCATCAGCTTTCGGGGACCGACACGGAAGTCCGCTCCGCGGGTCCGGACCGGAAAATGTGGACCCCGGACGACCTGGTGACGAGGTGAGGTGGCGCGAAATATTACGGCGTTTTAAGCCGATAGAAGCCGTTGCTGCCGGATGACGGGAGGATCACCTGGTTCTGTAAATGGATAAGATCGAGCGTTGGGGCGTCCGGCACGTCCGTCCAGTTGGCCCTGGTCAGGTCTGGATTTTGCTGCAACACGAAATCTGTCGACGGGACAATCCATGCAAGGTTGAGATTGCCGTTCGACGATGTGACGTTCAGCTCCGGAGTGGGGATGGTTTGCGAAGAGTACAGATTGCCGGGCATGGCTCCAGCGAACAACCGGCATCCGTCGGCTGATGAGGCAACCCCAAAGTAAGCAGCGATGGGTATGTTATTTGTCGTCCAGGTTGCGCCTGAGTCGGTTGAGGTATAAATCGGGGATTGCGTTGCGCTTCCTGCCACGAGTTTGGTTCCGTCGGCAGACGATGCTACAGTTCGCCAGGATGTGGCGGGTGCATTCGATTGCCATGTCCAAGTCGCTGCTGAATCTGTTGAGGTATAGATTCTGCTTGGGGAAGCTGAGGCTGCGACCAATTGCATGCCGTCGGCTGACGAAGCAACGGAATACCAACTGAAGCCGGGCAAGCCGGTCAGTGTCCAGGTAGCCCCCGAATTGGTTGAGGTGTAAATCCCGACTCCCGTGCCATGACCGCCGCCAACCAATTTGGTGCCGTCGGCCGATGCAGCAATGGACCACCAATTTGCCGTTGGGGCGCTGCTGGCTGTCCAGGTGCCTCCGGCGTTTGTGCTGTAGTAAATCAAGCCGCCATCACCTCCAACCACCAGCCTGGTCCCATCGGCTGACGAAGCGGTGGAACGCCAGTTTCCAACCGGTACATTATTTGTCATCCAAGTTACGCCCGAATTGGTCGAAGTATAAACCCGGTCGTCACTTATCAATGTTGCCGCCACCAATTTGCAGCCGTCTGCCGATGAGGCAACCGAATACCATCCACGCAAGGGAGCATTGGTTTGCAGCGTCCAAGTGGTTCCCGAATTGGTCGAGGTGTAAATTCTGCCTCCACCAAAATCCACCGCTGCCAATTTCTTGCCATCCGCCGAGGAAGCAACTGACATCCAGGCGGTATTGGTCGGCGCGCCGGTGAGCGTCCAGACCTGGGCGAACAGGGGATGGACAACGGCAAACAGGTTGCCAAGAATGACCCCAAGCACTAGTAGGAATTGTTGTTTCATGAACACAGTAATAGTAATTCATCTATATTGTGAAAACAAAAAAGTGACTTGAAGAGATGGTTTTGGGACGGGATTTTAAACGATTTTTTGGATTGGCCCGGCGCCCGCGGGATGCCGGGAACCCGGAGAGGATCTACTTGGTGATGCCGCGTTCGCTGGTGCGGACGAATTGGGCGAGGTGTTGAACCTCCGGCAGCGACGGCAGATCCTTTTCAATTCTTGCCAGCGCGTTGGAAGTGGTCAGGCCTTCCCGGAACAGGATTTTGTAGGCCTGGCGCAGGGCCGTTTGCGCTTCCTCGGAAACCCCGTTGCGTTCCAGGCCGATCTTGTTGATGGTGCGGGTCTCGGCGGGATTGCCGTCCACGATCATGTAGGGCGGCACGTCCGACACCACCTTCGAGCAGCCAGCGATCATCGCCATCCGGCCAATGCGGCAAAACTGATGCACCGCCGCCAATCCGCCCACCAGCGCGTGGTCCTCCACGATCACATGCCCGGCCAGCGCCGCCATGGATATGATCACCCGGTTTCCCATGACCACGTTGTGGCCGATATGGCTCCCGGCGAGAATCGTGTTTTCCGAGCCGATGATGGTGGCCTCGCCGTCATTCGTGGCGCTGTGAATGCTGACGTGTTCGCGGATGGTATTGTGATCGCCAATTTCCAGCCGTGTCACGCCGCCCTTCCATTTCAAATCCTGCGTCTTCAACCCGACGCTCGCGAACGGGAAAATGTCGTTTTGCTTTCCCAGTTTCGTATGGCCGTCGATGACCACGTGCGAATGCAGTTTGCAGCCGTCGCCGAGTGTCACGTGTTCGCCGATGATGCAATACGGACCGATTTTGCAATCGGAACCAATTTGAGCCTTCGGGTGAATGATCGCCGTTGAATGAATCATACGATTTACGATTCCAGATTTACGATTTACGAGTCCTTCCACCATTGGCCGCCCATCTGGCAAAGGTCATGTAAATCCTCAATTCATAGCGGATCTCGAATCATGAACGTGACCTGGGCTTCGCTGACAATCTCGCCGTCAACCTTGCAAACGCCATTGGCCTTGCCGATTTTCCCGCGCGACTTGGTCAGCTCGACTTCGATGAGCAGCACGTTGCCCGGCAGCACCGGTTTGCGCCATTTCACTTCCTCCGCCGCCATGAAAAAAGCCAACTGCCCGATGTTTTCCATCTGTCGCAACATGAGGATGCCCGCGACTTGCGCGATGGCCTCCAATTGCAGCACGCCCGGCATGATGGGATGCCCGGGAAAATGCCCGGGAAAATACGGCTCGTTGTTGGTGACATTCTTGAAGGCAGTGATCTTATTGCCCTCCATCTTCAACACGCCATCCACCATCAGGAACGGGTAGCGATGCGGCAGAATTTGCATCACCTGTTCGGCGTCCAACACGCCACCCTGCGCCATTTGGGCCATCAGGGCGTCTCTTTGGCCGTCGTTTTTTTGCGTTGGGACCGGCGGCGGTCCGAAAGTCTGCGCGGCGCGCAACGGCTTTTGCATTTGCGCCGTGATTTGACGGACAAATTCGCAATTCGTCGCGTGGCTCGGCTTCACCGCAATCAGATGCCCGCGAATCGGCCGGCCCAGCAGTGACAGGTCACCCACAATATCCAGCATCTTGTGGCGCACGAATTCCTCCGGGTACCGCAGCGGTTCGGTTGTGAGCACAGCGTCGTCGCGGATGACCACGGCGTTTTCCAGGCAGCCGCCTTTGATGAGGCCATTTTTGATGAGATATTCGATTTCCTCGAAGAAACAGAACGTCCGGGCATGGGCCAGTTCCTTTTCCCAGGTGTTTGGCGTAACTTCCGTGCTGTAAAACTGGGTGAACCGGCCCTTTTTGTCCGCGCTGGTGCAGGTGATTTTGAAGGCCTCATCGGGAAACAACGTCATCGTCGTCTCGCCCGCCTGCAATTCAATCGGTGCGGTGGGAGTGTACGGCTCGCGTTTTTCCGCCTGGGGCGCGAGCCCGGCTTCCTGGATGATTTTACAAAAATCACGCGAACTGCCGTCGGCGATGGGCGGTTCGTTCGAGTCCAGTTCAATGATCGCGTTGTCCACCCCAAAACCGGCCAGCGCGGCGAGCACGTGCTCGACGGTATGGACCTTCAGATTGCCCTTGGCCAGGGTGGTGGAGCGGTTCGTCTCGCCGACATTTTCCACGCGCGCCTCGATTTCCGGTTTGCCTTCGAGATCCACGCGGCGGAAGCGCACGCCGCTGTTGGCGGGTGCGGGCAGGATGGTCATGTTCACCCGGTTGCCGCTGTGCAGGCCGATGCCGGAGAAACTGGCCGGACGATTAAGCGTCTGCTGGTTGAGCACAGCCAGATTAGACAAAACGCCCGGGCGCTTGGCAAGCCAAGTTGGATGGGGCGAATCGGAGCAGGCGCGCTTTGAAACGTGTTATTGCATCAACCGGAAGAATAAATTTCCTGTTGGAGGCGGAGTGATGGAGGTGCTTTCGTTTGTGCCGTTGGCGGTGGAAATGGTATTGCCGGAAGACGCCCAATTCGTGGTGGTCAAATCCGAATTGGTCTGGAGCATAAAGCCGGTCGAAAACGATGACCAGGAAAGGACGACGGTGTTTGGGTTGGTGGATTGAATGGTCAGCATCGGTGGCCCAACAGTCGTTTGCGTCAATACGGTCAGCGTGCTGTCAGCATCATTTGCGCAGATCAAATCCAATTTGCCGTCACCATCAACATCCGCTGCCACAACACACATTGGCGTACCGCCTACGTTAAG
>Ga0265338_10002874_pt1 | contig 25138 bp, 26 predicted proteins | sample 42126metaG_FD_193579 | JGI IMG/M metagenome (GOLD analysis project Ga0265338, IMG submission 193579) | Rhizosphere microbial communities from Carex aquatilis grown in University of Washington, Seatle, WA, United States - 4-21-26 metaG | ecosystem: Host-associated > Plants > Roots > Rhizosphere... | reverse complement strand
TGGGGGTATGATGGCCCACGCGTCTGTCGTTCCGGACGTGAGGACTTCGCGCTGGAACGGGAGGGCGGCCGTTTCCGCGGTGCGGATCAGCCAATCCTTCACCCCCACGTGGGCCATCATGCCCCCATCCTTAATTTTGACAGCGGGGCCCGCGCCGAGCTCGACGGCCATGGGAGCGCACTCCGGAGTGTCTCCGGTGAGGGTGACGTCGACAGCGAGCGCAATCTCCGGCTCGACGCCATATCCTGTTGTCGTGGCTCCGCGCAGGCCCACCTCCTCCTGCACGGTGAAAACGAAATAGAGCTCGTGGGGCGACTTTTCCAGCTCCTTCAGGACCTGCAGGAGCACCGCGCACCCGATCCTGTCATCCATGGCCTTGGACACGATCCGTGTGCCGGCAGTCTCGCACACCCTGTGGAAGCAGGCCACATCACCCACTTTCACCGGGCAGTCGGCGGGGCCACGCGCGCCCACGTCGATGTAGAACTTCTCCATGGGAGGAATCCTGGACGCGTCTTCCACCTTCTCCAGGCCGATGACGCCGATTGTTCCATTGGCAAACCGCACCCTGCCGCCCATCAGGGGAAGCACGCGCACTCCCCCGACACCCCCGAATCGGAGGAAACCACGCTGGTCCACGTGCGTCACCACCACGCCGATTTCGTCCATGTGGGCTGCCAGCATGACCCTGCGTCCGCCGCCCGTTCCCTTCTTATGCGCGATCAGGCTGCCCATGGCGTCCACCCGTGTCTCTATTCCCCTGGGGATCTCCGCGCGCACCAGCTCGCGCACACCGGACTCGTACCCGGAGGGGCCAAAGCATTCTGCGAGCTTCTTTATGAGTTCGTGCACACGTCCCTCCCTATGCCTGCAGCGCCTCGGGCAGGCGCATCAGCGCCTCCCGCGCAAGCCTGAGCGCGTTCTCGAAATCGCCGAGCTCCATGATGGCCGCGGGGGAGTGGATGTAGCGCGCCGGCACAGAAAGGACGATGGACGCCACGCCCTCCCGCACGCGTTGGATGGCTCCTGCATCGGTTCCCCCTATGTTCGGCTGCTTGTACTGGTGCGGGATGCCCTGTGCGCGCGCCACGGCGCTGAAATGCTCTACGAGCCGCGGATCGGCGATGAAGCTGTTGTCCCGAATAGTGATGGAAGGACCCAGCCCTATCCGTGTCGAAGGGCTGACGTCCTGCTTCGCGGGCACCTCGTTCGCGCCGGTGCATTCCAGCACGATGGCCGCGTCAGGGTTTTCCGCGTAGGCGGCAACCCGGGCTCCCCGAAGGCCCACTTCTTCCTGGACGGTGAACGCGGCAGACAGGTCGAAGGGGAAACGCTCCTTGAGCAGCTCGGCAAGGATGGCGCAGCCGGCACGATCGTCAAAGGCCTTGCCCTGTACGGTCCGCCAGGCGGAGCCGGGCCCGGCCAGCGCGCGGAACTCCGTGGCGAACACGACGCAGTCACCCCGCTGCACGAGCTTTTCCGCCTCCGCCCTGCCCGAGGCGCCGATATCGATTGTGAGCTGCTTCCACTCGATCACTTTTTCCCGCTCGCCCTTTTCCGTCAGGTGAACCGGCTTGATGGCGATCACACCGGGCACTCGTTTCCCGCCGACCAGCACGGCGCGGGCGGGAAGCACACGGTCATCGATGCCGCCGACCTTGGCAAAGCGCAGAAGGCCGTTGTCCTCCACCTGGGTGATCATGAGCCCGACCTCGTCCATGTGCGCGGCGGCCAGCACCCGCAGTGTCGAGCCTCCGGTGCCCTTCTTGCGGGCAATGAGGTTGCCCACTGCATCGACGCGGCATTCTTCGACGCGGCCCCGGATTTCCTCGAGAATGATCGAACGGACTTCCTCCTCGTGGCCCGAGACGCCGTGCGCCTCCGAAAGCCGCTGAAGAATCACGAGGGGCTCCCCGGCAGCGGAGCGGCGGCCGCAGACAGCGCGTCCGGGGTTGCCAGCGCAGCGGCAAAGCCGGGCTCCAGCCGGCAGATGAACTCCGTGAGGAGCTTTGCAGTCCGCTCCACATCCCGCAGGCACACCGTTTCCACCGGCGTGTGCATTGAACGCACGGGAATGCTGAGAAGGCCGCAGGGCACTCCCTCCCGGCTTACCTGGATGGGCCAGGCATCCGTGCCGCTTGCCCCGGCAATGGCTTCCACCTGGAAGGGAAGCTCCATGGCTTTTGCCGTGGCCGCCAGGCGATCGTGTATGAGCGGATGAAAATTCGGACCGAGGGCGATGCAGGGGCCGGCATCCATTTTCACCGCTTCCGCTGGCGAAAGTCCCGGCTGCATGCCGAATGTCACGTCCACTGCGACGGCGATGGTCGGCCGTATGCTGAATGCCCCCGAGACGGCTCCCACGCTTCCGACCTCTTCCTGGACGGTGGCAACGGCGTACACGTCCCAGTCATGCCTCCGCCGGGAGAGCTCCTCCAGGCACAAGACCAGCACCGCCACCGCCGCCCGGTCATCCATGGACTTGGACGCGGCGTACCCGCCGGCAAGCGGGGTCCACCTGCCGCGAAGGGTCACTACGTCCCCGACCCGCACTGCCGCCTTCACTTCTTCCGGCGGAAGACCCACGTCGATGAAGAGCTTTTCCAGGGGAACCGGCTTTTCCCGTTCTGAAGGATCGGTAAAATGCGGGGGCACGCTCACGACCAGGCCGGGAAGCTCCCGTGTCCCGTGTACGACCACCTCCTGGCCGAAGAGAACGCGGGCATCGAACCCGCCGATCTGTGTGACCCTGAGAAACCCTTTTTCCACCTGGATGACCATGAGGGCGATCTCATCCATGTGGCCGGCCAGCATCAGGGAAACGCGCGTGTCCCCTGCCTGGGATCCTTTGCGCAGGGCAACGAGGTTGCCCATGGGGTCCACCCGTATCTCATCCGCGTGCTGCTCGAACCGCTTCCTGACCACCGCGCGCACCTCGGCCTCGTAGCCCGAAGGACCGCGGGCTTCGGTAAGCTCCTTCACCAGGCTGGCGGTTTCCATGGCAGAAGGATAGCAGGGGCAGGTGGCTTGGTAAAGAAGTGCGGCCTCGCCGGTTGTTGATCAGACCTGGATCGGACGGGCGGCCGGCAGCAGCCGCTTCCCGAAGGCGGCAAGGACAACGATACCCACTATCGGGATTGCGGCGTACGACAGGAACAGCACGACGAAGCCGTGCGCCTCCAGGATAAATCCCCCCGCCACGCTTGCAAGAAACGAGGGCAGGCCGATGCCCACAGCATTGTAGATGGCCATGCCGGTGCCCCTGCGGTCATGTTCGATCTTGAGATTCACGTACGCGACCGCGGAGGTGTGGAATGTTCCGAATGTGAAGGCATGAAGGAGCTGGGCCAGGCACACCACGAGGAGTGATGGCGCAATGACGAAGAGCCCCAGGCGCGCGCTTATGGCCGCAAGGGAGACCACGAGCAGGACCCGCAGGCCCCACCGCCGGATGAGCGCTCCGGAAAACCACATCGTGGCAATCTCGGCGACCGAGCCGATTGCCCAGAAGATGCTCACACCGGAGCGGGGGAATGTCTGCTGGAGGAACAGGGAAAAGAACGAGTAGTAGGCGCCGATTCCGAACCTGCCCAGGAAAATGACGGCTATCACGGCCCAGAACCTTCCGTCGAATCCATCGTAGAGATGCGGCCGGGCGCCCGCCGGCTCCTTTGCCGCAGCATGCCGGGGCCGCGGCGAATCCGCCTGCGGACTGCGGGGGAGCGTTCCGACCACAAACGCCGCGCACACGGCCGTGGCGATGAACGCAAGCAGGATGGGCAGCGAAGACTCGCCCGTGACCAGGCCGGTAAACTGGAAGAGCAGGGATACCAGGATGAAGCCGACGCTCCCGGCGATGCGGAACTTGCCGTATTGCCGCGCGGGATCGGGAAGGATCCTGCTGACAAGGGAATCCAGCAGCGGAGTGGTGGCCCGGTAGGTGAACCCCATCATGATGACGCACGCCAGGAACAGGGGGAAGCGCGTGGTGAGCTCCATGGGGATGAAGGCGATGACGGGAACCAGGATGCAGCCTGCAAGCAGCCCCTTGTACGCGGAGCTCCTGTCTGCCAGCCTGCCCAGGAGAATCGGCCCGGCAAGACCGGCCACCTCCAGACAGCCGAGGAGCACGCCGATGCGTGACGCGGACATGCCCCGCGCCTTCAGGTAGAGCTGGAGATAGGGAGCGAGTATCGCGTACGTGATGAAAAGGAAAAAATAGTTCGCGAGGAATGAGGCGCGGATTGGACGTGATGGCATGGAGGGCACACTGTAGCAGAACACTCCTGCCCGGTCGAGTGCCTCGGGAGAATGGCCCGCCCCGGGCAACTGCCCGGGGCGAACCGCGATGGACTAGAGTGCTATTCTCGCGTTCAGGGAGCCGCCGAAAGAACCCGTGGAGAAGTCGTATCCTCCGCCGAGATCGAGATAGAGGATGAAAAGGTTGAGTGAAACGCCTCCGAAGGCGCGGAAGGCGAGTGCAGCCCCGTTCTTTGCGCTGGCGCTGATGCCGAGTGATGAAAGATCGGGGGGAGTCTGACCTTGAGACTTGTAGTAGGCCGTGATGTCGGCAATCTGCTGCGGCGTGATCGGGTTGCCATCATATTTGAGTTGCGATGTCACGCTGCCGCTCGCGGATGAGCCGAACGAGAGGGCCGCGCCAACGCCAAGATACGGCGTGATGAATATGAGCTTCTTGCTTATTTGCGCCTTCAGCTCCACGACGTTCGTGCTCCAGTCAAGTCCGAAATCGGGGTTTGCAAGGCTAAGGGTATGATTGGAAGAATCGCTCGGGTTATACACTTGTGCAATAGTGACGGGGCCTCCCAGGAATCCGGGCACAGCCACGCTTGCCTTCATGTGATTGTAGCCAAGCCCAACGGACAATGCGGGTGAGAATCCTTGATCCTTGAGCAGGCCGTAGCGGAAATCTACTCCAAACAGGAGGTAGTTGACGTCCACGGTCGGAAAAGTGCCCGGCGGTATGTAGCCCAGCTTCAACCCGATATCGAACGGCAAAACAAAGCCGCCGATACGCGCGTCGATGGTGTAGCCGGGAAGAGGCAATCCGTACTTGCTCGCATAGCTGAAATTAGAAGGAAGCGTTACGCCCATTGCATCCGCAAGGGTCTGTATCGCCCCGGCTGATATCGTGGTCACGCCTGCGGTAACACCCAGGCCGAAATGCGGGAATTGACCGATGTATGCCTGCGACCACCCGAGACCGATAGACGAATTGAAAGGCGCGCCATTGGCCAGGTCCTGCGCAAACTCGTTGAAGCCGGACTGGAAAGTAGAGTAATTGACGGCAAAAACGGCTGTCGCCGAGAGGAGGACAATTATGATAAGGAAAGCTCTTTTCATTTTCAACTCCTTCAACCTGCAATGATACCCGTCTTGAGAGCGTTTATCAATTTCGCCTGGCGTCAATCGGGTGGAATAGCTCGATATATTTGATATTTCTTACATATTTTGTATTTTTGGTGAAAATTCCTATGTCTTCCGGCGGGGCGGCTACTTCTTTCCGGCTGTCCGGGACAACTCGTCGATCCTCGCAAGCTCCTGCTCTGAAAGGCGGACAGCCATGGAGCCTGCACTCTGTTCCGCCTGCGCGGCCTTCGTGGCACCGGGGATCGCCACCACAGCATCACCGTGAAAGCTCACGGTCCATGCCAGGGCAGCCTGGGCCACGCTGATGCCATGGGCGCGGGCGATCAGCCGCAGCTCGTCCACGAGCGGACGAGATCGGGCCAGTCCTGCCGGGCTGAGCCGGCCCATCATCCGCCGCATGGGTGCCAGCTTCTGCACAAGGGACGGATCGTCGTGAAACCGTCCCGTCAGCGCACCCTGGGCGAGGGGCGACCAGGCGATAATGGTGACCCCGAGCCTTTTGGCGGCTTCCAGCAGGCCGTTGCGCTCGATGCCCCTGTCCAGCAGGTTGAACCGGACCTGGTTGGACGCAAGGACAATGCCTTCCGACGCCAGCGCGGCGTGGGCGCGCTCCATCTGGCGCGCCGAGAAGTTGCTCACACCGATCGAGCGGATTTTTCCGGCCCGCAGCAGTTTCGCCATCTCCTTCATCTGGGCGGGGATGGGCGAATAGCTCCATGGCTGGTGGATCTGGTAGAGATCGATGGGATAGCTGCCCAGGCAGGCCAGGCGCGTGTCGATGGTGGCAGGGATGGAGCGCGATGTGCGGAAAATCGGGAACCACTTTGTGGCAACCACAACGCTTCCCGGCTTCACTCCGAGCTTTGAAAGGGCGGCGGCCAGCATCTGTTCGGACCTGCCGCTGCCGTATGCCTCTGCCGTGTCGAACCAGTTCACCCCGCCTTTGAGCGCGGTGTCAACGATTGTCGTGATCGCCTCCTGGGGTACGGTGTCCCAGACCTTGGACATCCAGTTGGCGCCCTGGGAAAACTGCCAGCACCCCAGACCGATAGGGGTGATCTCGATATCCGTCCTGCCGAGCCTCCGTTTCTGCATGGAATCTCCTTTCAGTCCAATATACAGGCAGAAAGGTGGCCGGGAGAAATTTCGCGCAGCGGTGGACGGGCTTCGCGGCATTTCGGCACGGCATACGGGCAGCGGGGGTGGAAGTGGCAGCCCGCAGGCGGATTGATGGCGCTTGGGATTTCTCCCTTGGGCAGGTTCTTGTCACGGCGCGCGGCGGGGTCGGGCACCGGCACGGCGGCCAGGAGCGCCCGGGTGTAGGGGTGGTGCGGTCTCCCGAAGAGCTCGTCCCGAGACGCAAGCTCCACGATCCTTCCGAGGTACATCACCGCGATCCGGTCACACAGGTATTTCGCCGTTGCCAGGTCGTGCGTGATGAAAAGGTACGTGAGGCCCATGTCCCTCTTGAGCTGGCGCATGAGCTGGAGGATCAGCGCGCGCACGGAGACGTCCGCCATGGCAATAGGCTCATCTGCCACGAGGAAGTCGGGCCGCGTGACGAGCGCCCGGGCCAGGACTACTCTCTGGCTCTGGCCGCCGGAGAGCTGGTGCGGGTACTTGCGGCAAAGGAAAGCCGCGGGGGAGAGCCCCACTTTCTCCATGAGGTCCAGCACCCTCTCCTTCCGCTGCGAGGGTGTGCCGATGTGATGGATCTGCAGCGGATGGGTAATGGCCTGGCCGACGCTCATTCTCGGGCTCAAAGAGGAGTTGGGGTCCTGGAACACTATCTGTGCCTTGGCGCGGAGCTGTTCCAGCTCACGCCGTGAATAGCTCGTGATTTCCCTGCCGCGGTACTCCACATGCCCTGACGTCGGCTCGATCAGGCGGAGGAGCAGCCTTCCCGTCGTCGACTTTCCCGAGCCGCTTTCTCCCGCGAGCCCCAGGACTTCTCCTTCCTCGATCGCGAAGCTCACCCTGTCCACTGCGTGCACGCTGCTCCGCTTCGGAGAGAGAATGTCGAAGAGGCTCCGGCGGAGCGGGAACTCCTTGACCAGATCACTTGCCCTTACGAGGATCGCCATGGATCAGCCCTTCCCTGCAGACGCTGCAGCGTCCCCTCCGGACGCTCCAGTCTCTGTGCCGTAGAGCCAGCAGGCAGCGGCGTGCGCGGGGGCGTGCTCACGGAGTGGAGGCGTCTTTTCCCGGCAGACGGGCATGACCCTCGGACAGCGCGGGGCGAACCTGCAGCCCTTCGGAGGGTCTACGAGGTCCGGCGGGCTGCCCTGCATGGTCACGAGCTCTTTCTGGTCGAGCAGGATGTTCGGCACGCAGTCGATGAGGCCCTGCGTGTAGGGGTGAAGCGGCCGCGCGAATATCTCCACGCTGGATGCGATCTCCATTATGCGGCCGGCGTACATCACGGCAATCCGGTCGGCTATTTCCGCCACAAGGCCGAGGTTGTGCGTGATCAGGATGATGGACAGCTTGTAGAGCTTGCGCAGTGCGGCCAGGAGCTCGGTAAAACCCGCTTCCACGATCACGTCCAGGGAGGTCGTGGGCTCGTCTGCTATGAGGATGTCAGGGTTCATGATCAACGCCAGTCCGATCATGATCCTCTGGCGCATCCCCCCGGAGAGCTGGTGGGGGTATTCCTTCAACCTTTTCTCCTCGATACCCAGGGTCTGCAGCATCTTCCGTACGGCTGCCAGGGCCGCGTGCTTCTCCATTGCCGGATCGTGGTAGTGGATGGTCTCCAGGAAGTGCCCTTCTACGGTGATGAGCGGGTTCAATGAGGTGAGTGGATTCTGAAAGATCATGGAGATATTCTGCCCGCGCAGCTTCAGGAGGGAATGAGTGTCGAGGGTGAGGACGTCCTTGTCACGGTACAGGATTTTCCCCTGCGTCACTTTCCCGGGCGGTCTCAGCAGGTTGAGAATGGAGAGGCCGAGCGTGGACTTCCCGCAGCCGGATTCTCCCACCAGGCCCAGCGCCTCGCCGTCCGCCAGGGTGAAGGAGACATCCTCAACGGCGCGTACCACGCCGATGGATATCGGGTAGGCAATGGAAAGGTGCTGGACCTCGAGGATCGTCTTTTCCGCGGGCATCATCTCTCCAGCAGCCGGGGGTTGAGGATTTCCGCCAGGCCCTCACCGAGCATCGTGAAGCCAAGGGCGAGCAGCACGATCATGACGCCCGGGAAGGTGATCATCCACCAGGTTCCGGAGGGCAGGAACTTCTTCCCCATTGAAAGGTCCATTCCCCAGTCCGGGATGCCGGCGGGAAGACCAAGTCCGATGTAGGAAAGGGCGGCTTCCGTCATGATGGCGTCCGCAATATTCAGAGAGAGTATGACGACCACGGTGGCAATGACGTTGGGGAATATATAGCGGCTGAGGATCGTGCCGCGCCGCGCGCCGATGGCGCGGGCCGCTTCCACGTACACTTCTTCCTTTATGGAGAGAGTCTGGCCGCGCACGAGACGGAAGTGGGTGGGGATATATACCACTGCCACCGCCAGGGTGATGTTGATGATGCCCGGGCCGAGCATCGCGGCAAACGCGATGGCCAGGATCAGGCCGGGGAACGAGTAGACCGAGTCCATGATCAGTGAAATGACCCGGTCGAATACGCCGCCCACGAAACCCGACAGCAGGCCCAGGGGGATGCCGATGATGGCCGAAAGAAGCGCCGCGGCAATGGCCACCCCCAGTATGGTCTGCGCCCCGTATACCATCCGCGCCCAGATATCACGGCTCAGGTTGTCCGTGCCCATGATGTGCGCACGGCTGGGCGCGGTCATCTGGCCGCCCGCCTCCTGGTCAGTCGGGCTGTAGCGGGTGAAGAGATGCGGCGCGATGGTCATGGTGACGATGAATCCGATCACGACCACCCCGGCAATCATGATCCACCATTCCGTCCGGTATTTCCGGCGCGCTTGGGAAAACCAGCGAAACAGGGAAGCCATTCCCGCTGCGGGGGAGAAACGAGCAGCGTGCACATTCGGGCGCGCCGGGTGGTTGCTCATCAGTATTTCACCCGCGGGTCGATGGCCGCGTACAGGAGGTCCACCAGGAGCGACACGGCGCTTACAAAAAGTGTGTAGACCACGATCACCCCCTGAATCGTCGGATAATCGCGGAGATAGATCCGCTCCAGGAGCAGGCGTCCCATGCCGGGCCATGAAAAGGTGCTCTCCGTGAGAATGGCCCCCGCAAGGAGCAGGCTGAACTGCAGGCCCAGCATGGTCACGATGGGGATGAGGGCGTTGCGCAGCCCGTGATTGTAGACAACCTTCCGCTCCGGTATGCCCCGGGCGCGCGCCGCCAGGATATAGTCGCTTTTCAGGACGTCCAGCATGTTGGCCCGGGTCAGACGCACAAAGATGCCCGACAGCACGACACCGAGGGTCAGGGAGGGGAGCACCAGGTGCCACATCACGTCGCCGAACGCCGCGATGTTTCCCAGCCGTAGCGTATCGACGATGTAGAATCCCGTCTTCGAGAAGCTGGACACCTCCAAACGGGCGCTGGTGCGCCCGGCAACGGGAAACCATCCCAGCCAGACGCCGAATATGAGCTGCAGCATGAGGCCCATCCAGAACACGGGGATGCAGTAGACGACGTTCGCGTACAGGCGGACGGCAAAGTCACCGCCGGACCGGCGTCTGCGGGCGGCAAATACGCCCAACGGGATGCCGAGCCCCAGGCTCATCAGCATGCCGAACAACGTGAGCTCGATGGTTGCGGGCAGCTTTTCGATGATGGGCTGGCTCACCTTCTGTTTGAAGATCATCGAGTCCCCGAGATCCAGCCGCGCCAGCTTGCCGAGGTACTCCACATATTGGACGACAATGGGCTTGTTCAGCCCCAGCTGCTCTTTTTTCTGGTCGATCACCCGTTGCGGCGCGTGGGCGCCGAGCATGGCGGAGACCGGGTCACCGGGCATGACGCGGAGCACGATGAAAACAATGGTCAACATGATGAAGACCATCGGGATGGCCATGACAACACGGCTGACAATGTAGCTGAGGAGATGTCTCATCAGGGAGGGAAAAAAACCGGGTCCCCCGCGAGGGGGGACCCGGAAGTATGTCCCGTGACTCCTTATTTCGTCAGCTTGAGCTGATCGTAGTTGAAAATCAGCGTCGGGCCGATTTTCACGCCCGTCACGTTCTTTTTCGTGAACACGTACAGGTTGCCCTGGTAGATCGGCGCGGTGGGGACCTCGTCGGTCCACATCTTCTGCATCTTCCCAAAGGTCGCGTTGCGCACTGCGTCCTTCGTCGTCTGCTGCTCCTGGATGAACAGATCATCCCAGGGCTTGCTCGTGAAATAGATGCCCATGCCCTTTGAGCCTTCTGTCTGGGCAAAAGGCGAGGTGTAGTCGTCCGGATCGATGTAGTCGGGATACCATCCGAGCAGGAAGGCCGGCATCTGCTTGTTGTTCCACTGCTGCTTGTACGTGGCCCATTCTGCGGATTTGATCGTAACGTTGACGAGCGGGGTCTTCTCGAACTGGGCCTTCATGACTTCCGCCATGTTCACTTCGGGGTCGCCGTAGTGGCTCGGGGTGTACCAGAGGTCGAACGTGAAGGGCTTGTCCTTCGTGTACCCGAGGCCCTTGAGAATCTTCTCCGCTGCAGCGATATTCCCGTCTCCCCAGGCTTTCTTGAAATCCTCCGTATGGTAGCTCATGCCAATGGGAATCATGGAATACAGGGGAGCGTTCTGGCCGAGGTACACTTTCTGGTTGATCGCGGGCCGGTTGATCAGCGCTGCCACCGCCTGGCGCAGCTTCTTGTCCTTGAATACGCTCTCCGAGGTCTCGAAGCAGAGATAGCGGATCTGCGGGCCGGGGATCTTGAACGCGTTGTACTTGGGGTTCTTCATCAGGTCACTGACGTCCGAGGGGTTCATGGACTTGAAGGCCAGGTCGATCTCGCCCTTCTCGAATGCCAGCCGCATGGTGGTGGCATCCGCGAAATAGCGGATGATGATCTTCTTGACGCCCGGTTCCCTGCCCCAGTAGTTGGGGTTGGCTTCGAACACCGCTTCCTCGTCCCGCTTGAACGACGTCAGGCGGTAGGGCCCGAGAGCGACGATCTCTCCGCCGTTCAGCTCTCCCACGTCCTTCACGATCTTGTCCGCGGGATACACGCTCGGATCCATCGGGAAGTAGGTCGGGGTGGCCACGAGCGCGGGCAGGTACGAGAGGGGGCCATTCAGCACGAACTTCACCGTGTAGTCATCCACGACGTCCACGGACTTGACGTACTGGGTTACGAGGGCTGCCGGGTCGCCATTGAGCTTCGCGACCCTGTCGATGCTCCACTTCACCGCGGCTGCGGTGAAAGGGGTGCCGTTGGAGAACTTCACGCCCTTGCGGAGCTTGAAAGTGTACTCGTCCCCGGCGGCGTTGACCGTATAGCCCGTTGCCAGCGCGGGTACGAGGTTCGTGGTCCCCGGCGTGTAGGCTAGAAGCCCGGAGCTCACGTTCTGGAAGATTTCCCACGTATGGAAATCGTATGCGCTTGCCGGGTCCATGTCCGTGACCTTGTCCGTGGTGCCGTAGACGAGTGTCTGCGCCCCCAGGGAAGACACCGACAGGGCCAGACAGGCCACGAAGAATAATACGAACAGTCTCCTCATAGTGGTCTCCTTTCTCTTGGTGAACCAAAAAAGCATACGGAGCCCTCAGATAGCTGTCAAGCGTGGCCAGCCGGGAACGGGGTGGTGGACGATCGTCAGCGCGGAGAAAGGCCGCTGCACGGTAAGCCGGGGCCGCTGCGCGGCGGCCCGGGACCTATTCCCTCTTCAAGAGCCTGTGGTCGAGCTGGAAGATACCGGACGAGTTGGGTGGAATCTTCTTGAGCAGGTCGAGGATCTGCGACGCGTTCTTCTCTTCTTCCACCTGCTCCGTGATGAACCACTGGATGAACACCTTGGTGGGATGGTCGTTCACCTTGTCCGCCTGATCGGCAATGCCATTGATCAGGGCTGTCACCTTCTTCTCATGCTCGAGGCTTTGCTCGAATATCCCCAAGGGCGAAGGGAAATCAACCGGCGGCTGGGCGATGGCCTGCAGGACGACTTTCACTCCCCGGTCAATGAGGAACTGGAACATCTTCTTGCCGTGCTCCGTCTCTTCCGACGCCTGTTTGTACATCCAGTGGGCAAAACCTGCGAGGTTTTCTGATTCACACCACGCCGCCATGGACGTGTAGAGATACGCGGAGTACCATTCGTTCTTTATCTGGTCCTGGATAAGCTTCTCAAGCTGTTTGTCCATGCTGGATCTCCTTTTGCTCTGCTTAGACGAGCGTCAAGACTTGCGAGTTTTCCCACAAGCCATGGATATTGCAGTAGGAGGAGGCCATGATCGTGCCCGATCTCTCGGTCTTGAAGGAGCACACGACGCTGGGATTGGCGTAGACCGTGCTCGTGTCAGGACCATCGGGTGACTCACCATGAGCGGTGAAGTCACAGCGCGCCACCTGGAAGGGGAACTTTGCCCCCTCGGGCTGAAAGAACACCTCGATCCACCTGATATGGTGCGGGGTGGTGTTGGGGTGGGCGATCTCCTTGCCGACGCTGACTGCGATCTGGATCATCTCCCCTTTTTTCACGGCCGCCGGCGCCTCGATGAAGGGTACGTGCTTTTCCTTTTTCCAATCTGCTGCCTGGTAAAGATCCTTCATTTTCTGCATGCTTTTTTCCTCCCGATTCTCAATCTACTCAATGACCCCGACTACTTCGCTCACTTCAGGAACTTTCTGCATGAGATGCTTCTCGATCCCCAGCTTCAACGTCTGCATGCCCATGGGACAGCCTCTGCACGCGCCGGTGAGCCTGACTTTCACAACACCCTGGTCCGACACATCGACCAGCTCCACGTTGCCGCCGTCAGCCTCGAGTGAAGGCCTGATCTCATCCAATGCGGTCTCTACCTGCTCTTTCAACATTTTTGCGCTCCTTCCGGTCCTGGCGCCTCAGCGAGGGGATTTTCGCGCCTGCAGGCGCGATATCAACGTAGCGAAAATCTGGCGCGAAGTAAAGCGGACCCGCCGCGCGACCCCGGGCCGACGGTCTGCCGCGGCGCAGGTGACTCTCCGGCAGCCCTTCCGCGCCGGGCAGCTGCTCACTTGATCTCCCGTCTCCGGACACTATAATCAGTCCATGTACGAGTACGCGATTGAGGGCGGATTTCCGCTGAAAGGGCGTATAAAGGCGAGCGGGAACAAGAACGCCGCGCTGCCGTGTCTTGCCGCCACGCTCCTCACCGACCAGCCCGTCGTCCTCTCCAATCTCCCCGAGATCGAGGACGTGCACGTCATGATCGAGATTCTCAAAGTGCTGGGCTGCTCGGTTGAGAAGGTCGGCCACAACGAGTACCGCCTTCAGACGCTGGACATCAAGAGGGAGGAAATCCCCCCTCACCTGTCTCAGAAGATCCGAGCCTCCATCCTCCTTGCAGGGCCGATGCTGGCTCGCAGAGGCCGCGTGCTCCTGCCGCCCCCGGGCGGCGACGTGATCGGACGCCGGCCCCTGGACACACACTTCCTGGCGCTCATGGAGCTGGGGACCCGCGTGGAAACAGGCACATTTTTCGCCCTTTCCGCCAACAAGCTCAAAGGCGCGGCGATTTTCCTGGATGAGACTTCAGTCACCGCGACGGAGAACACCCTCATGGCAGCCGTGCTGGCGGAGGGAACCACCGTCATTGAAAACGCCGCCTCGGAGCCCCATGTGCAGGATCTCTGCCGGATGCTGGTCGCGATGGGGGCGCGTATCGAGGGCATCGGTTCGAACATCCTCACGATCCAGGGCGTGACGAAGCTTTCCGGCGCTGCCTTCAGGATCGGCAGCGACTTCATGGAGGTGGGCTCTCTGATCGGGCTGGCGGCAGCCACCCGGGGGGAAGTCGAGATAGAGGACGCGGCGCCGCAGAACCTGCGCATGATGAAGCTCGGGCTTGCCAAGCTGGGAATCTCGTGGGAGACCTCCGGCACAACGATCCGTGTTCCCGGGCCCCAGAGCCTGAAGGTGGTCCCCACCATGGGCGGCCAGATCCCCAAGATCGACGACGCTCCCTGGCCCGGATTTCCGGCGGATCTCATCAGCATTGCCCTCGTGGTGGCCACGCAGGCGGAGGGCACCGTGCTTATTCACGAGAAGATGTTCGAGTCACGGATGTTCTACGTGGACAAGCTGATCGGCATGGGAGCGAAGATCATCCTCTGCGACCCGCACCGCGCCGTGGTGAACGGCCCCTCCCGCCTGGGAGGCTCGGAGCTCGTTTCCCCCGACGTGCGCGCGGGAATGGCCATGCTTATTGCAGCCATGTGCGCCCAGGGGCGGAGCACGATCCAGAATGTCTACCAGATCGAGAGGGGCTACGAGAACCTCGTTCAACGCCTGCAGTCACTGGGCGCCCGGATCACGCGCTCGGAGGATTGCCCTTGAAGATCCCTTTCTGGCACGTTGACGCGTTCACCGATGTTCTGTTCGGCGGCAATCCGGCAGGTGTCTGTATTCTCGACCAGTGGCCGTCAACCGGCGTTCTCCAGAAGATCGCGGCGGAGAACAATTTCGCTGAAACGGCATTTGTCGCCTGCCGGGGCGAGGTCTGCGACCTGCGGTGGTTCACCCCCGCGGTGGAAATGGACCTCTGCGGGCATGCCACCCTTGCCGCCGCGTACGTGCTCTTCTCCCGCCGAGGCTGGCCCGGCGCTTCAATCCGGTTCAACACGCAGAGCGGGCCGCTGGTTGTCGAGCGGAAAGACGACCTGCTGGTCATGGACTTCCCGTCGCGCCCCGCGCTGCCCTGCCAGCCGCCCACGGTCCTGCTGAGCGGGCTTGGAAAGGAGCCTGTCGACGTGCGCGGCGCGCGGGACTATCTTGCCGTGTACGCCACGGAAGAGGATGTGCGCGCCCTCGCCCCCGACATGACCCTCCTTGCGCGCATCGACCGCATGGGCGTCATTGCCACCGCCCCGGCGCGCGATCCCCGGGAGGCGGATTTCGTCTCACGATTCTTCGCCCCCGGCGTGGGCATTCCCGAGGATCCTGTCACCGGCTCCGCGCACTGCACCCTCATTCCGTACTGGTCGCGAAGGCTCGGGAAACCTCTGCTGCGCGCGCGCCAGGTCTCCGCGCGCGGCGGAGAGCTCATCTGCGAGGACGCAGGGGACCGGGTGAAGATCGGCGGCCGCGCCGTCCTGTACCTTGAGGGAGAGATCGAGGTGTGAAGCGCCCCGCCGGCTACTCCGGGACGCCGCTTGCAAAAAAGCTCGGCATCAAGCCGGGGATGACGGTGGGATTGATCGGCGCACCTCGGGAGTTTGCCGGGGTGCTGGGCGAGCTTCCTGACGGGGCCAGGCTGAGCGCGGGCGCCCGCGGACGTGCCGGGCTTCGCATCTGGTTCGTACGGCGGGAAACCGAGCTTGCCGCAGGCATCGTGACGGTCGCACGCCTTGCTCGTGAGGGCCCCCTGTGGATTGCGTGGCGCAAGAAGACGGCCCGGTCCGCCCCTGTATCCGGGCCCGACGAAAACGCCGTGCGGAACGCCGGTCTCGAGGCCGGCCTTGTGGACTACAAGGTGTGTGCAATAGATGAAACGTGGTCCGGACTGCTCTTCGCCCACCGCAAGTCGACCGATTGAGTTTGTACTGCTTCTTCAGAAACCCCGCTCGCGCCTGATCTCTTCGTACGCTTCCTGGATAGCCTTGAATTTCTCCTCGGCTACCCTGACGAACTCGGGGCCGAGGTTGGCCACCTTGTCCGGGTGATTCTGGAGGGAGAGCTGACGGTAGGCGCTCTTGATTCTCTCCACGTCTGCCTCGGGGCTGAGGCCAAGGATTTTCCACGCACGTCCGGACTCCTGCAGAAACTCGGCACGCACCTGGTGGTAAATCTGCTCTGCCAGTCCCAGGAGCGAGGTGATCCGGCGGATAAGGACCTCTTCGGTCCCCGAGATGCCCCGCGCGTCCGCGCGCGCAATCTGGAACAAGAGGCGCAGGAGCAGTACGCGGCCCTCGAAAGTGGACACCGCCGCGTAGTATGCGCACAGCCCCTGGATATCTATCCGGGTGCGGTTTCTGTACATCTCATCGATGAGCCGCTGAATGACATCCTGGTCAACGGAAGGGAAGCTGAAGTTCCTGCGGAAGAACTCCCTCATTGCATCGATGTGGGAGACTTTCACTTTTCCGTCCGCGTCCGCGACGGAGATGGAAAGTCCAATGAGGCAGGTGAGGAAATTGACCTGCGCGCTGGACACCGGGTCGCTGCGCGGGATCCGGGAGCGGGATGCCGTGCCGAGGAATTGCCGCTCCTCCGAGGCTCGGTCGAACAGGTGCCCGATGAGGCCGCCGAAGAGTGTGCCGAACGGCCCCGCAATGGAGCCAATGAGGGCGCCGATGAGCTTGCCGGTGATTGCCATGACCGGCGCCTAACGCGTCGACTGCCCGGCGAGCACGATGAGCGCGACCACGAGCAGGACCACTTGAAGGGCCGCGAGCACGGCCAGCGCGGCAGTGAAGCCGAATGCAAGAACCGTGAAACCGATAATGACCCGGTGGGCGTGCACGTACAGGAGTGAAAGAACGGAGAGCACGAGCGGCACCAGCGGCATCATGACGATGGCGATGAAAGACAGCCTCCCGAAATAGCGCGCCCGAAACGCCCAGCCCAGGGAGAGGGAGAAGATGGAAAGGATCAGAAAGACGCACGGCATGAGCATCTTCATGGCCATGTCCACGGTCAGCGTTTCCCGGGACAATCCGAATGAGCCGAGGTCTCCGCGCATCCTCCACAGCTCCGCCAGGCCCAGCACGGCGAGCGCGTCACGTCCGAGGGACAGGGAGCGCATCTGCTCCACCGTGGGCCGCAGGGCGAGGAGGTTCATCTCAGCGGGCGCGCGCGTTCCCTGGACATACCGGGGAAGGAACCGGACGCGGGTGTCCGTCCTGTCCACGCAGTTCATCAGGATCGAGCCCCCCTCCCTTCTGCCGAACGGCGCCCCGAAGTGCCATGTCACGGAGCCCGCCGCGTCATAACGGACAGCCTCGATGTCGTAGAAGTATGCGTCCCCCTGGGCCTGCTCCACCATCTTGCCGATGTAGACGGCCTCCGTTGCGTCCTTTTCCGTTCCGTTGAGGAACAGGATGTTCTGCGTTCCCGGCAGGGTTTCCATCTTGCGCGCATCGTCGAGGAAGAAAGTGGTCTTCGCCACCTTGTCGCTGGCGATCCCGAGGTACGTGGCAATATCCGAATCTCCGGGATTCTCCTTCTGGAGCTCGAGGAAGCGATAGTAGGCGGCCACGACATTGCCGCCGATCAAAAGATCATATGCGCCCTTCTTCTGGCGGAACAACAGGGCGCTTTTCGCGTCCTTTTCAGACTCGATGATTGCCCCCAGCTTCTCCGCGGCTTGCGCGGCAAGGCGGAGAGCATCGGTCCGCCGGGGGTCCAGCGCCGAGGCTGACTGTGCATAGTAGTGGGCGGAAAACCAGTCCTGACGCTCGGAATAGTACTGCGCCTTTTCAACAAGTTTCTGCGCGCTCGTGTCCGGTGAGATCGTTTCAAGCCCGGCCACTGAGGGCCCCGGGGCCGGGGCTGACTGCCGGGCCGCCCTGGCCGAAAGTTCCAGCCGCTTGTCCGTGGTCTCTTTGTCCGACGGATTGATGGCAAGGTAGCGGTCCACGGCGTCGAGGCTGGCCCGATAGTCGCCCTTCTTCAACGCGGCGTCTGCCTGGCTCATATACTGCCGGGCCAGGCTGCTGCGGTACTGCATGTCGGAGAGTCCCCGCCGCGCGCCCGGGTACAGCCCCTCGTACAGAACGGTATAGCCCGCGGTCAGCACCAGGAACGTGACGAGCGTGGATGACACCAGCTTGTTGAACGGCTCGGGGGCTACGCCGGGCTCTCGGCGGGCCTGTGCCACGCCGGCCAGGGATGCCCCCACGGCAACGGCTGCCGCGTGGACAGGGATCAGGTAATCCATGAACAGCACGAATCCGCGTTTCAGGGCATACTCCCAGCGCATCGAGGGCAGGAACTGCGTGGCAGAGAATGTGAGGAGCGCGTACGCGAAGAAGGCGAGCAGGCTCAAGACGTAGAACGCGAAAAGAAACGACGCGATGCGGCTGAGAAGGGACCTGTTCATACGGTTTCCCTCGCCGTCCATCGGTCCGCGGGAATAAAGAGGATGTCCACGAGGACCAGCACCACGCCCAGCGCGGCCAGCGCAGCGGACGGGAACAAGCGCACAAAGAACGGGTCCGCGACCGCTGCTGCCACCTGCGGAGCGGCAGTGGTGGCAAGAAAGTGATAGAGGGAGAAATAGCCGCGCACGGCTATCACGAGCAGCATGATGTTCGCGAGGGGCCAGCGGGTGAGCCGCAGCAGCGCGAGGGAAGCGGCGCAGAGGAAAAGGAGCGCCATGCAGGCGGCGAAGAACCCGCCCAGGGAGCCGTCACGCAGCTTCTCGAAATCCGTCGAAAGCGTGTGGATGTCCCTGAGGAAAAGCTCGGTGAACCGGTCAGCCGCAAAGACACCGGTCCACGAAGGGGCAGGGCTGCCGGAAAGGGTGACCTGCGGCCCGCTGGTCGTCACGGTCAGGACGCCTCCGCGGGTGGAGGCGCTGCCCGCAGGATAGACCGACAATCGATTCTCCGCCCGCGCCGGATCGTACACCACAATCCCCCGGATGGCGCCGCCCGCGAGCGCGCGCGCCGAAAGCACGGAGTCTCCGATCCTGATGAACGTGGAAGGCTGGATGTACTGGCGCGGCACCTCCGCCGGGCTTTGAGATTTTGCGCTCAGCGCGCGAATCCAGATCATGCCGTTCACGAGTGCCGCGTAGCTCACGACGAGCACGATCACCAGCCCGAGAAAACGGGAGAATGGCCTTCTGGCCATGCGCAAACCCAGGAGCATGATGGAAAGGACGACGGACGGGATGAGCGTTTCGGACATGCTGCGGGGAAACCTCTGCACGACATAGGCAAGGTTGAAAGCCCCGTTTGCTGAGTCATACATACCCCAGGTGTACAGCACGTTCAAGGCGGAAAGGACGAGGGTGACGCACAGAATGATGAAGAGCAGGATGAATGGCGCTTTCAGGGGCTCGTTCACAGGCGCTGATCGTAGCATAAATGACCTCACGGCACCATGTACCCCTGGCCGCGCACGCACAGGATGAACCGGCCCGCCTCGCGCATGACGCAGCGGACCTTCTTTCGGAGCGCGACGATGTGCACGTCCACGGCCCGGCTGACGCGGGAAGAGGGTGCGTCCGCAATGGAATATGCCAGGGCTTCGCGGGGCACCGGGAGTCCTCGATTGCGCAGAAGCGCCCTGAGAATGCGTGACTCGTGGAGCGTGAGGACCGCCACCCCGCCCGGGGTGCGCAGGTCCTTGCCTTCAAAGCAGACCTCTCCCCAGGCAAAGCGGTAGCGTTTCTCCGCGCGGGATAGGGCGGCGTGCGCGCGCAGGTCGAGCTCCTCCGGCGTCCAGGGCTCCTTGAGGTAGTCGTCGCAGCCGGCAAGAAACGCGCCGCGCATGAGCTCCGCGGGGCCCCACGCAATCACCGGCACGCCGCGGCCGGGAAGCCCCTGCCACTCCGCGGCAGGCACTACGTAGAGCTCTGCCTCGTCTGCCGGGACGGGCTCTTCGGTGGTCAGGACATGAAAAGGGCTTCTCCGCAGAGAAGCCCTGATACGCTCGCACATAATGGGGCTGCAGCCGACGAGGTTGATCGTCCGCTCTCTCTCACTTCTTGTCTTTGTCTTCAATCTGGCCCATCTTGGCCTTGAGATCCTCCAGGAGCTTGTCGGAGCTCTGGTCGGAGGACTCCAGCTCCTTGAACTTGTCTTCCAGCTTCTGGTCCGCCGTCACCTCGCCCAGCTCTTTCATGGCCTCTGCTTCGGCCTCGACCTGGTCCACCTTCTGCGCCATGCGGTCGAACGTGTCGAAGGAGGAATTGGCGGACAGCGAGCCCATGGTCTGCTGGATCGTCTTCTGCGCTTCCGCCCTCTTGGCGCGGGCAACGAGCAGATTCTTCTTGCGGCTGGCCTCTTCGATCTTGGCCTGGAGCTGCCGCAGGGCGTCTTTGAGCTGTTCGACGGCGGCGTGCTGGCTGTCGAACTCCTTCTGGAATGACGCCGCGTAGCCGTCGTATTCCTGCTTGCGGACCAGGGCCTCTTTTGCCAGGTCATCCTTGCCCGCCTTCACGGCGAGCATGGCCTTCTTTTCCCAATCCTCTCCCTGTGTCTTGTTCTCCAGCGTCTGCCGCTCGAGCTTTTTCTCATCCGCGATGGCCATGGCCACCTGTTTCTTGGCCTCGAGAAGCTGCTCGTTCATGTCCATGATGAGCTGGTTCAGCATCTTCTCCGGATCTTCGGCCTTGCTGATGAGCGCGTTGATGTTGGCTTTGAGGACAGTGCGTATTCGATCAAGAATCCCCATGGATTCCTCCTGCTATGCCTTGACTCGGTACTTGGAGAGGGGCCGATAATGCTGGGCAAGGGCGAGCCCAATGGCGTCGATGGATGCCTCGAGCTCTTCCAGGTCCAAGGGCTCAGCTTCCAGGGTGTCGATGATCACGATATTCTTTCCGTCCAGGGCGTACGCCCCATGCACCATGTCCGTGGCGTTCAGCCGCAGCAGCTCCTCGAAGAGCTTCTCCTTGCCCACGGACGGGATTTCCATGACGTGAATGCGTATGACGACAAGCGGCTCGGTAAGAACAATCAAAAGGTTTTCCAGGCCCTTCTGCGAGTCCCGTACCACCCATGTGTTGGGAGCAACGGCCTGGAATGAGAGGTTAAGTTTGACGAGGTAGCTTTCGATCTTGTCCCGCGGGCTCATCCCGACTTCCTCAACCGAGGAATACCTGGCCCGCGTTGTCGATGGCGAGAATGGTCTTGCACTCCGAACAGCGGAACCGTCCCGGCTTGGAGGCCTTCAGCTTCTTGCTGCAGATGGGACATTTGAATATGCGGGGGAACGTGGCGCCCTTTCCTTCCTCACCGCGCGCGGCGAAGAAGGAGACCGCCTCGTCGAGATTCTCCTTGATATTGAAGAACTGGGAGAATCCGAGGAGCTGGAAGACCTCGTAGACCTTGGGCTGGATCTCCAGAAGAACCAGGTCGCCTCCGCGGGGTTTGACGGCCTTGAGAAACGCGGTGAAGGAGCCTATGCCCGTACTGGAGACGTAGTTCAGGCCGCTGCAGTGGAAAATCAACTTGATGAAGGAGGCCTCGATGGCCTTGGCCACGCGCTTCTGGAAGTAATTTGAATTGTAGGTATCGATGTACCCGGTGAGATAGAGCACGAGGCACCCTTCCGTGTCCTCGATCTTCTGGAGGCGTATTTTGAGGCTGTCGTCCTTTTCGTCGTCGAACCCTGGAACAATCTCGTTGTTACTCATGGCGCCCCTTTGCCTGCAATAATTCCCCTTGGCCCATTATAGTATAGTCCTCACGGGTATACGCCGCAAGGGCTCCAATCCACGGAAACCCCCTGGTGATAATCAGTAATTTTACGGGTTTTCGTTTTTTTTGTCAAATATGAAGGGCACGAGCGGGTCCTCACGGATCGCCGCCTACCTGTTCGGGTCCCATTGAAGGGAAAAGCTGCCGACGTGGTACGCGCTGGACCAGACCCCGCTCGAAGGGCCCAGAGGCAGGCGGAACTCGCCTATGTAGTGCGCGCCCAGGAGCCATTCCCCCATTCGGCTGGAAAAACCTGCCGTAAAGACATACGCCTGCAGGGAGTCCTGTGTATTGTCGGCAAACTCCCAGCGGCCGGCGGTTCCTGCTTCAAGGGTCGTGCCTTTCACCACAGTGAACGCCGCAGTGGCTGCCCCCCTCAAGGCCGTGGTATCCTTGGGAAACCCTTTCGAATCGAGCTCGGGAAAGCTCATGCCCTTCACGCCAAGGAGGTAGCCGAGCTTCCATGCTTCCCCCACGTGGAAGGTCCCGTCCTGCTCGAGATCGAGATATGAATAGTCTCCGGCCTGCAGGTAATAGTCCTTTGCCGAGCCTCTGAGCGTCAGGCCGAAGGACGCCGACTCCACGTCTTCCTTCACGCGCATGCTCACCGTGTTGCGCAGTGAAGAAGGCTCGAGGGTTTCGTCGTCCGGGTCTTCACTGGCGCCCTCTGCCGCCTCGTACTTCAGCGTCACGACAGGCAAGTCCCAGTCCAGGAACCATCCGGGCAGACAGGCGAACAGCAGGGGGAGGATTATACATTTTTTCATGTGTGCGACCTTTGACGCAGTTAATTATCGGACGTCCCCCGCGGGGAGACAAGGGTTTATCGAGCGGCGGAGTGACCGAGGTCATGGCCGCGCAAATGCCGCCGGATACCGTGGCCGCCATGGGCAACCTGTGGTCCTTTCGGCTATTCTGAAGGTCATATGAGCGGGCCCGGAATGCCGTGGAATACCACGGCCGCCAAATGCCGCCTGACTGCGCGGAGTACGCGGGCACGCGTTCCGCGCGAACGCGGTACCGCGCAAGATACGGCGGCGCAATGGATGTAAGGATCGTGCTGGTGAGACCGCGGGACCCCCGGAATGTCGGGGCAGCCTGCCGCGCAATGAAGAGCATGGGATTCGCTTCCCTGGCCATCGTCATGGACGAGCCCATCGATCCGCGGCAGGCGCGGACGGTGTCGCACTACGCCTCTGATGTACTGGAAAACGCGTTGATCTGCACAGACCCGAGGGACGTCATTCAGGGTGCCGTGCTCGTGGCGGGAACTACGCGCCGCAGGGGAAGAAACAGGAAGTACTTCACTCTTTTCCCTGAACAGCTCGGCCGGCGCATTGCCTCAATAGAGAAGGGAACCGTGGCCGTGCTTTTTGGAAACGAAGAGACAGGACTGACCGATGACGAGCTTGCCCTGTGTAATGTGGCGGTCACCATTCCCGCCTCACCGGATTTTCCTTCGCTCAATCTCTCTCACGCTGTGCAGGTGATCTGCTACGAGATCTTCCGCGCCCTGGGCGCCGATCACCTCACTCCGTTTTCCCCGATCACCGCACAGTCCGTGGACGAGCTGGTGTCGGTGATCACCGGGTCTCTTTCGAAGATCGGGTTTTTCACGATTGTGGGACCCGAGCAGATGGGCATATTTTTCAAGGACATCCTGGGGCGTGCAGGCCTTTCCGTGAACGAAGCGAAACGGCTCGGGGTCGTCTTCCGCAAGATCGCCGGGCTCGTGACGAAGAGGCATCCTTCACTGCTCTCGCCCGCGAAGGGAATTGACCCGGGTGCGGATCCTCCATAGTATGGGCGCAAGGAGTCGCTCAATGCGCAGATCAGTTCCGCTCCTCGCATGCGTGATTCTCCTCCTTGGCGCCGTCACGCTCCCCGCCCTTTCCCGGAGGGACTTCGACAGGGTCGTGGATTTTTCCGTCACCTTGAAAACGCTCGCCGCGGCCGCGGAGGGCAGGACGCCCCTCCCTGCCGGAAGGATGCTCCTGCTTTCCGGCACGGTCTCCGACGTCACTATTCTCAACAAGGACCCGCAGAGCTTCAAGGTCAGGATCGAGCTGATTGCCGGCGAATGGATCGGGCTGGAAGACGTGAAGGCATACGCCTGCTACGTCGAGTTCAGCGGGCCAGAGTTCTTCAAGGTCTTTCCCGCGCGGGCGCCGCGCACGGCCATCGCGGACGTGATCACCCTCAACTCGCGGGTCGTCGTGGTCTGCAGCCCGCTTGATATCGTTGATACCCCGCAGGGGGAGAAGCACGTGCGCGCCGCCGGCGCCTACATCAGGGCCATTGAGTAGTCGGCTCCCGGGGTCCTGGTCGGCTCACTGTAGTCAATCGAACGTCACGTCACGGGCGCTGATTGTTCCGGAGTCTGCGGATAAGGCGGCCCTTTCCATCACATTGCGAAGCTCGCGTATGTTTCCCGGCCAGTCATGGGCGCAGAGTTTTTCCCGCGCCTCCGCGCCGATGGCCCCCGGTCTTTTCAGGAGCAGGAGAAAGTGCGCCGCCAGAATCGGGATGTCCTCCCTGCGCTCCCGCAGCGGGGGGATTCGGATGGGCAGGACGCCGAGCCTGTAGAAGAGGTCGGCGCGGAACCTGCCGTCCCCCCCGTGCCCTCTCAGCTCCCTGTTCGTCGCCGATACCACACGCACGTCCAGGGGGATCGGGCGGCTGCCGCCCACGCGCGTCAGCTCCTTCTCTTCGATGACCCGAAGAAGCCGTGTCTGCGCGGCCGGAGACATTTCTCCGATCTCGTCCAGAAAGAGCGTCCCGCCGCTGGCCTGCTCGAAGCTGCCCGGGCGGCACACGGCATCTGTGAATGCGCCTTTCTCCGCGCCGAACAGCTCGGTCTCCAGGAGCGTTTCCGGCAGCGCGCCGCAGTTCAGGGCAACGCACGGCCCGCCCCGCCGCCGCGAGGCCTCGTGGATGGACCTGGCCACGAGTTCCTTGCCTGTCCCGCTTTCTCCCAGGATGAGAACAGGTGAGTTCGACGGCGCATAGCGAAGGATGAGCTGCTTCACTTCGCGCATGCAGGCGCTCTCCCCGATCAGCGATTCCAGGAGTGCCCGGCCTGCCGCGGACGCCGCTGCCCGGCGCGCATCCGCGCCGCTCACCGCGCTGCGCAGCGTGCCCAGGAGCTCCTTCAGCTCGTATGGCTTGACGATGTAGTCGCACGCGCCGGCCAGGATTGCCTCCTTCACCAGGCGGGGGTCGGTGAGCGCCGTCAGCATCACCACTGGA
>Ga0265338_10002873_pt1 | contig 25138 bp, 19 predicted proteins | sample 42126metaG_FD_193579 | JGI IMG/M metagenome (GOLD analysis project Ga0265338, IMG submission 193579) | Rhizosphere microbial communities from Carex aquatilis grown in University of Washington, Seatle, WA, United States - 4-21-26 metaG | ecosystem: Host-associated > Plants > Roots > Rhizosphere... | reverse complement strand
TACGACCTGTGGAGACTTCATCAGCTTCGGCAATGCCAATGGCGCCCTCTATGAGCTCATACCACTTGATACCAATTTCAATGTCATGTCGCCGAGTGTGTTTGTTTCTTCAGTCCAAAAAATTACAAGTATAGATTCAGTATCTCCGGATCATGCAATTGCGGGCGACACAGATCTTATTTTAACTCTAAGCGGATCAAATTTTTCAACATCTTCCATAATAAAATGGAATGATAGTGATCTTCTGACAACATTTGTTGACGAGTATACATTGACCACTGTAGTTCCAGCACTCGATATATCATCTGTTGGAACATCCTCGGTCTCTGTATTTGATGAAAAAACAAATATATCTTCAACCAATTTGATCTTTAGTATCTCTGAAATTATACCAGGACACCGTCGCACAAACACCAGTAACAATATACCGTCAGAAAACAGTACAAGTACAAATAATACCCAAACCCTTCAGGCGACAACATCGATCATAAACTCAGTTTTAAGTGAATCAATCTCTGCACCGTCAGTGAGCATCCCACAAATAGGAGAAGTCTTGGGTGCTGAAAAATTTTTATTCCTGAACAATATGGGTTATGGATCAAAATTAAGTCCTGATATTTTTGAATTGCAAAAGAGACTTATCGATGAAGGACTCTTTCATTACGGAACATCTACAGGATATTTCGGTACTATGACGAAGATCGCAGTCATTGCATATCAGGAAAAACATAAGGATACGATACTTCTTCCTCTCGGTTTGGAGAAAGGTACTGGTTTTGTCGGTCCTTATACGAGAGTTGAGCTGAACAGATGATCTTATAACGTACATATGAAAGTGTTCATTTTGGTTTATAATTGCACGTATGAAAAAATGGCTTAAGAATTTAATATCATACGTAAATACAGAAAATACAAAAAATATAATAATTGTCATTATATGCATTGAAGCTATATTTTTTTTAACACCGAAATTTTTATCAAATTTTCAACCAGCGACAGTTTTTGTAAGTACGCTTGGAGATCTTACAAATAATGAAAGAACAACTCATGATCTGCCGACATTAAATATAAATCCTTTACTCACGAAGGCTGCACAGATGAAAGCGAATGATATGGCAGAAAATAGTTATTTTGCCCATACAAGTCCGAGTGGTAAAGCGCCGTGGTATTGGCTTCGTCAAGTTGGCTATATTTACAACTATGCGGGAGAGAATCTGGCCATTAATTTCGCCAATACTGAGGATGTTACCGCTGCATGGATGAATTCACCAGCACATCAGGCAAATATTGAAAAAGCTGCTTATACAGAGATGGGAAGTGCTATTGCTACAGGCACGTATGAGGGTAAAGAAACTATTTTCATTGTTCAATTATATGGGAATCCGATCGTGCCAGAAATTCAGAATAGAAAGACAGAAGAATTGGCAACAGCGACAACGAGTGGGGAAGTCTTGGGAACTTCAACAAACAATGCAGCAACAGATACTTCCAAAGTAATTTCTCAAATAGATGAACAAAAATTGACACAGCCGATAATTCCGGAAATAAATCCGACAATTGATGCGTTGTTAATATTATTGGGAATCTTAATTTTTATTTTATTATTGAACAGCATTGTCGAATTTCGAGGGACATATCATATAGCCATAAGAAACATTCTTTTTATCATGATCGTCATTATTCTTACGTGGCTTATCAATATTCATTTTCTCGGTAAAGATATGATCACGAACGGATTTGATTATTCAAAAGAGCAGGTGAATAGACTTTAAAATTATTTTTGTGGGCGATACAAGATTTGAACTTGTGACCTCACGAATGTGAATCGTGCGCTCTAACCAACTGAGCTAATCGCCCTTATATATTACTATTTTACTTTTTCCACACTCAAACCCATGATACTTTTTACTAGTCAAGACAGTTAATCATCCTTTAAAAATACAGCTTGCCTAACCAAAACAACTAATCGCCATTATATATTACTATTTTACTTTTTCCACACTCAAACCTATGATGCTTTTCACTAGCCAAGACAGTTAATCATCCTTTAAAAATACAGCTTGCCTAACCAAAACAACTAATATTCTCTAGTTTCTTTGATTTTTCCTATCTTTTATACTATACTTTGCAAACTTATGAAAGGGCCGCTAGCTCACTTGGTAGAGCGCTTCCATGGCATGGAAGAGGTAACCGGTTCGATCCCGGTGCGGTCCACAAGTATGAAAAATAAAAGTATAATTTTTACAAGCACACGAAACAATCGAGCCAGGATTTCATTCTGGGACAGTATAATCGCCGGACTTGCAAGTGATGGTGGGCTTTTGGTTCCAGTAAATTTTCCAAAAATTTCCAGATCTCTTTTAAAAAGTAAAAAGTTTTGGTCAGATTCCAGTGCATCAGAATTCGCCATCTCTATAAACCGTTTATTTGTACCTCCAAATGAACTTACCACAGAAGAACTTTCCAAAGGGATCAAAAAGGCAATAAATTTTAATTTACCTCTTGAGTATATTGACAAAAATATTTTTGTTTTACGTATAGACAGAGGCCCGACCGCAAGTTTCAAAGATATCGCCGCGAGAACACTAGCTTTCTTAATGGACCAATACGCCTTAAAGTTTGATAAAAAGATAAATATCATTGTTGCAACTTCCGGAGATACCGGTGTTGCAATAGCCGATGCTTTTGGCAACAAGAAAAATATTTCTGTTACGGTTTTATACCCGAACAAAGCCGTAAGTGAAATACAAGAAAAACAGATGCTGGAAGTTCATCATAAATATGAAAATGAACAAGTTGTTCCGATCGATGGGAATTTTGACAATTGTCAGGATATTGCAAAGTTGTTGCAAACTGCCAGAAATATCGACATAAACGATGAAGTTTCCAAATCAAAATTTATTGACGATGTAAAAATAAAACTAAATTTAAAAATATCCAAAGAACAGGTAAATAATCTCGCATATTTAATAAAGGATTTGAATCTGTCGAGTGCAAATTCAATAAATATTTGGCGGCTCATACCGCAGATGACGCAGTATTTTTCCGCTTATGGACAGCTGGTCAAACAAAATAAAATAAAGCCAGGCCAAGAAATCATATTTTCAGTGCCTACCGGTAATGCTGGCCATCTTTTAGCGGGTATTTATGCAAAAGAGATAGGTTTACCAATAAAAAGGTTTATACTTGGAGTAAATACCAATAATATTTTAGCAAATATAATAGGAAGCGGAATTGTAAGGCATAGGCCATTTAAGAATTCATCGTCCCCATCTATGGACATACTCGATCCAAGCAACCTGGAAAGGCTTTTGGATTTTGTGGCAAAAAAGACTTCTTCTAAAAAACCTATCGATTATGTATCTATGAAAAATGACATTAAGAAAGTAAAAAATGAAAATGAATCCTTTTCTCTTTATGAATATGGTGTGACGAAAAAAATGCTTTCATATTTGCAAGATCTTATATGGATAGAAGATGTTGAGACCGATGAGGAAGTCTATGGAATGATGGAGTATGTCTATAATAAAACAGGTGTGCTTTTGGAACCTCATGGCATTACAGCATATATTTCAATATTGAGAGCTCAAGCAAAGGGATTGATACACGATAGGGATGTCATGGTAATGTTTGAAACTGCACATCCAGATAAATTTAAAAATTCTCTTGTAAGATCCGGACTGGAAAATGCAAAGAGATTCAGGCATAATACTCTTGAGCGGTTAAAAAAAGTAAGTATTAAAGATCTGAACAAATCAAAGGTTCAAAAGGCAGATATTATCCAAATTGCCAAAAAAGTAAAATCTATAGCAAAATAGACAAAATATTGCTAGATTGTTTTAACGAGGGCCTATAGTATAGTGGTAGTACGCGTCATTCGCATTGACGAGACGGCAGTCCGATTCTGCCTAGGTCCACAAAATTTTTTAACTGCTGGGTAGCAGTTAAAAAATTTTGTGGAAGCCGGAGCGCGACGGCGCGAGCCGGGTGAGCTTGGGTTGGGACCCAAGCGCAAGACCTGTGATAGTTTTATATGAGCGATAGTGAAATATAAAACAGAACAGGTGTACAGATTCTGTAAGAATCGAGCAAATTTTCAGCAGAAAATTATGAGTGACCACATAAATAGAAATTAATAGAACGGGATATAGTATAACGGTAGTATTCACGATTCGGGTTCGTGAGATCCGAGTTCGAATCTCGGTATCCCGACAATATGAAAAAATCCCCCTCATGGGGATTTTTTCATATTGTCGGGATATTTCAAGCACTATAAGGTGCTTGAAAAGAGATTCGAAAGCCGGAGTATAATTTTTTCAGCAGAAAAAATTACGAGGCGGGGTCGCGACCTTTTCTGAGCGACGGCAAAGAAAAGAGTTGTGACAGAATCTCGGTATCAAACAAAATGAGTTTGACATTCCCATGGAATAACCTAGTATTTGTAATTAGAGACAATTGTTCGTCCAAAAGATAGTAAAACATCCTTGAACAAGGAGGGTAATCATGTCCGCACTCGTCATCAATGGTCGCGAAATTGCAAGAGTGATTCGTGATCGGTTAAAGGACCAGGTCACGGGAATTCAGTTACAGATGGGAATCCAGCCAAAGCTCGGGATCCTTTGTTCAGATGCGTCACCAGCCTCAGTTTCCTACCAGGAAGCACTTCTGAAGAATGCGGACTCAGTTGGAATACAGGTTGAACTGGCCCGTTTTCAAGAAGGCACGCCTCAGGAGGATCTTGAAGCAAAGATCGTCGAGTGGAATAAGGATCGGAATATGCATGGCATATTCGCATTGCAGCCGCTCTTTGCGGGGATCAATGTGGATGAACTTCGAGTGTTGCTCCATCCCTTGAAGGACATCGAATGTGTTCATCCGTACGATTCAAGCCTCAAGTATTTCTCAACGGACCATGTGGGATCATGCACTGCGATGGCAATCATGGAGATATTGCAGTTCATCAAAGTTCCGCTTGAAGGTGCTGAGGTGACAGTTGTCGGGCATAGTCGCATTGTCGGGCAACCGGTGAGCAAGATGCTCATCGAAAAAAATGCTACAGTCACTATCTGTAACAAAGCGACATCAGACCGAAATCTCCTCCGCAGACATGTGGAGCAGGCTGAGATCCTTGTCGTCGCCATCGGAAAGCCGAACTATATCCCGGGAGATTGGATACGGGAAGGCGCCGTGGTGATCGACGTCGGTGTCAACGATATCGGCGATGAAAAATTCGTTGGCGATGTAGAGTTCGAGACGGCACAGGAACGAGCCAGTTACATTACGCCGGCAATTGGTGGTGTCGGCCCAGTTACTGCGATCATCGGCATGAGACAGCTGGTGATCGCTTACAAATTACAACAAGGATAAGTTGTTCAGGTATACAGCTCGCTTACTCAAACCGTTTTGGTAAGAGTAAACGAGCTGTTTTTTATTATCACTTTCAAATAGACATAGTTATAATACTATGTGATAGTATCAATAAATACTTTACTTGTTAACTATTAATTAGTATACTGGTTAACGATATGAACACCATTTTTAAATTACGAAATTTTTTATTCTCTTTTATTCATACAGTAGGAAGATCTTTTCAGGAAGAGCTTGATGTTGCTTTGCCCCAATTTATGATACTGAGCGCAATAAGCAGTAATCCTATGGGGACTCAAGCTGTTCTCGCTGAAGTCAGAAAGATCACTCCGGCGGCGATAAGCAAGCAAATGAATATTCTCCTGAAGAAGAAATTGATCATAAGAAAAAACAGTATACATGATAAACGTGAACATTCGATAATTTTAACCCCAAAGGGCACAAAAGTGTTTGAAAAAGGTATGAGAATCTTTAAAAAACACCAAGACGAAGTTTTTAAAGATATTCCGAAAAGATCTGCAAAAGAATTTGATCGTACGCTTGATGCATTGCTCACGCATGTTGACACAAGTTTTATGATCAGTGGTAAATAAGAGCTTCACATTATATAATTAATTAAATACACATTGCATATGAAAAACTTTCTTACAGAGATATTTTCCAAAATAAAGACTTTTGCAAAAAATAACAAATGGTGGACATCTTTGATCATTTTTGTCCTTATCATCTTACTTTTTGTATTTTTAGGTAAGAAAAAATCTTCTACAATAGAGATGATCACCGTTTCAAAGCACGATCTCACTGAGGAGGTGAGTGCAACAGGAAATGTCAAAGCTCTTTCTGATCTCGATCTGGCCTTTGAGACAAGTGGACAGGTTTCAAATGTCGCTGTTTCTGTGGGAGATAGAGTATACCAAGGAGAGTATCTCGCCTCGCTTTCAAATGCCGATCTTGCTGCTGCGGTAGAACAAGCAAAAGCCGGACTTAAAGCGGCTCAAGCAAAACTGACTGATATACAAAATGGCACTCGACCTGAACAGTTGGCGGTTGCGCAAAATGCTCTGAATGACAGTATTACGACAGCTTACACAACCTGTGATAATGCAATACACAACGACATTGACCAAATGTTCCAGAATCCAAAGACCTCATCACCAAAAATTACGCTTCCAATGAATGACTTTCGATTGCAGAATACCATCAATAGTGACCGCTATACTATTGAGATGACGCTCAACAAGTGGAATACTGATACCTCTGTCTCTGCGACGTCTGTACTTGCCTTTATCGATACCGTAAAGAATTTTGTTGATGAGGTCACGAGTGCGCTCAGCGGACTTTCAGCAAATTCAAGCATTTCACAGGTCACCATCGATCAATTGAAGGCGACTGTTTCTGCCGATCGATCATCAATAGATCTTATTCGTTCAAACATCACCTCTGCCAAAGCAAATTATGATCTACAGCTCGCTGGTAACACCTCGGCATCTATTGCTGGGCAGGAGGCAACCGTAGAACAGGCCCAGGCCAATGTTGATGCTGCCCAAGCTCAGTTTGCAAAATCGATCATTACTTCACCAATAAATGGCGTCATTACAAATGTGAACGCAAAAGCTGGACAGACAATGCAGTCCGGTGCTCTCGCTATATCTGTCATTTCATACGGACAATATGATGTTGAGTCATACATACCTGAAGCTGATATTGCAAAAGTAAAAGTTGGAGATGTCGCTACAACGACACTTGATGCCTATGGTTCAAATACTTTTTTCCCGACGAGTGTTTTGAAGATAGATCCCGGAGAGACGATCATAGAGAGCGTACCGACATATAAGGTCACTTTGAAATTCGCCTCATCATCTGATGCGAGAATAAAGTCCGGCATGACGGCAAATTTGGATATTCTGACGAATCAAAAGAACGGTGTTTTGGCTGTTCCGACCCGATCAGTCTACTCGATAGATACTCAAAAATATGTAAAATCAGTCGATCCAAAAGATCCAAAGAAAACAATAGAGACAAAAGTGGAAACCGGTGTGCGAGGTGTCGATGGATATGTTGAGATCATTTCAGGACTAAAAGAAGGTGATATTATTGTAGCTTCACCAAACATCTAAACCGTGAATATCATAGAAATAAAAAATCTGTGGAAGGTCTACGATAATGAGGGGACGAAGACCGAGGCTTTGCGTGGCGTATCTCTTGATATCAAGAAAGGCGAGTTTGTCGCCATCATGGGACCATCGGGAAGCGGTAAATCAACATTGCTTCAAATACTTGGACTTCTCGACAATCATACTAACGGCACGTATGTTTTTTCCGGCAAAGATGTGGGTTCATATGGTCAGGAGGAAATTGCTCGAATGCGCAATGAGAAAATGGGCTTTGTTTTTCAGGCTTTCAATCTGCTACCTCATGCCTCAGTCCTTGATAATGTGAAATTACCGCTCATGTATTCGGATATTCCCGAGGAAGAATGGGATGTTCGCGCCCAAAAGGCAGTTGTTGATGTCGGACTTGAACATCGTATGTATCACCAGGCAACACAACTTTCAGGAGGTGAAAAACAAAGAGTTGCCATTGCACGAGCGCTCGTAAATGATCCAGAAGTTATTTTTGCCGATGAACCGACAGGAAACCTTGATTCAAAGTCTGGAGAAGCAGTCATCGATATCATTCAGAAGCTCAATACCGAAATGGGACATACGATCATATTGATCACTCATGAGACATATACCGCAGAATATGCTCAGAGGATCATTCGACTTCATGATGGGCAAGTGGTGGTTGATGAACAGGTTTCAAATAGGCGAACGCGCGCCGACAGTTTTATAAAATAGGATCATGAAATTACGACACAGCATACAAACAGCGGTTACCGGCCTTACAACGCATAAGTCGCGTTCCGCTCTTACCATACTTGGAGTCGTCATTGGTATTACATCTATCATACTTGTCATGTCGCTCGGACAAGGGGCACAAGATCTCATTTTAAGCCAAGTGAACGGACTCGGTGCGACGACCATCGCAGTCATTCCGGGAAAGATATCAAACGGTCCATCAAGTGCTGCTCAGACACTGAGCGATTCACTCAAAGAGAAAGATCTCACCGCACTTGAAGTAAAAGCAAATGTTCCGTATGCAAAAAATATAATGCCCATGGTCATGAGCGGAGGAAATGCAGTTTATGGAAATCAGATCTATCAGGTCAGTATCTATGGCGGCGGAACATTGATGTCCAGTATTTTTAATATCAGTGTCGGTGAAGGATCTTTTTTTACTGACGATGATGTACTCAGCAAGGAGTCAGTGGTAGTGATCGGTTATAAGGTCAAAACAAAACTTTTTGACGGCGATGAAGCTGTCGGACAAAAAATAAGGATCAAGAACAATACGTTCAAAGTGATCGGTGTATTGCCGCAAAAAGGCCAGTCTGGTCTTATCAATTTTGATGATGCAGTGCTCATGCCGTACACGACTGCCCAGCAATATGTTTTGGGAATCAAATATTTTAACAGGATCATTGTCGAGGCTGATACAGAAGAGCATATCAATCCGACAGCTGCAGATATCACAAACACGATCAGAAATTCGCACAATATTACCGATCCGGCAAATGATGATTTTTCTGTAGAAACATCAGCTGATATTGCAACGACGCTCAATACTGTCACAAGTGCACTCACTGCTTTCCTCGCAGCAGTGGCAGCCATCTCTCTTGTCGTTGGAGGAATCGGTATCATGAATATCATGCTTGTTTCGGTCACGGAGCGTACACGTGAGATTGGCCTTCGAAAAGCACTTGGTGCTTGTGATCATGACATATTGACCCAGTTCTTGCTTGAAGCGGTCATGCTTACCGGACTTGGCGGTATCATCGGTATTCTCCTTGGAGGCTTGCTTTCATATATTATATCGATCATTCTGACATCGGTACTTGCTTTGAATTGGACATTTATTTTCCCGTGGAGCGCAGCAATTCTTGGTATTGTGGTCGCAAGTCTCGTTGGTCTCGTGTTCGGTATCTATCCCGCAAACCAGGCTTCCAAGAAAAGCCCAATGGAAGCGCTTAGATATGAGTAGTGAAAAATTAAGCCTTATGTTATAAATGTCAGTGATTGTTATTAATTTAAATAATATAAATATATGGGATTTTTTAAGAATATGGTCATGAAGCAGGCGATGAAATCGCAGCTCAAAGGATTGCCAAAAGACCAGCAGGAAAAGTTTCTTGCAGCAATGGACAAAGACCCGGAATTTTTTGAGAGCATTGCCAAGCAGATCGAACAAAAGACCAAAGAGGGAAAAGGAAAGGTAGAAGCATCGATGCAGGTCATGAGAGAAAATCAGGACAAGTTGAGAAAATTGATGATGTAATAAAATAAACAAAACCCCGAGGCTCCACCTCGGGGTTTGTTTTGGGTGAATAAAATTTACCCCGAGGTGGAGCCTCGGGGTAATTTTAAACAAAAAAAGACCGCCGCCCACCCAAATGAGGGGGAGCGACGGCCGCGAACATGAACGATTTACAGCTACAGGTTGAAGGACGCGCCGAGGAACCAGCTGGACTTGAGCTGGCTTTGTTCGGTACCGACACCAATGAACTTGGTGTCGATCGTTGCGCCATCCACCACGTAGGCTCTCTCGACGGAGAGACTCAACCTTTTACTCACTTGGTAGTCAATGCCGATATTCACCATGATCGGCCACGGTTTCTCTACCCAGGTCGGCTGAGCTGCTCCACCGATTGACGGTGCACCGTACGCCTTGATACGCACGATATCCACACCGCCATGAACGACGAATCCTTTTCCGATCGAGACAAATCCCTTTCCGCCAAACATTGGCGAGAACCCGACAGGGGCTTTACCGAGGTCGGAGCCGTTAAACTCCGAGCTCAGATTGACCTTGCCGAAGAGCAGGGACGCATCGAAACAGATCGACTTGGATTTCTCGAAAAAAGTCCTCCAAGTCACCTGATTCAACACGGTGGATCCAGGGTCGGTCTGGAATCCACGCTGGGAGGCATAAGGACTTATCTCAAACGTCCGCATGCCCCACAGGATCGAAAAGGGATGTAATCCATTTTTCTTCATCACGATCACAGTCCTTGTCGCAGTTGCGGTATTACCCGCACGATCCGACACGCTGTATTCCATGACGTAGGTCCCGGCGACGCTCGTGTTGACGTGATCCCTTTCCCAAATCATCTGGGTCAGATTACCGTCAAGATTATCCGTTGCCATCGCATCAACATTTGGGTCGTATACCATCTTCGTGCCGAACACCACTGTTGCTGGGTTTGGTCCCAGAAGCGTGATGACCGGCGGAATCCGATCCGGAGTCGGAGTCGGCGACGGAGTCACATGACTTCGTTGCAAACCCTTTTTTCCTTTGGCCGACGGTTTCCCCTTATCGACCTTGTGGGTCGGCGTGGAAACAACCGTCGGTGTCAGATGAAGTGGCGTGATATCGAACGAACCATCCGGGTTCGCCTTGATCTTCATCGAATCCGCCCCGAAAGTCAGGGAGGGTAAGGTGAAGATGAACAACACCGCAAACAACCAGAAATTTTTCATGCTTTTCCTCCGAAGTTTTTTACTGCACAAACACAAACTAAAAACAGATTCTTTTGGAATCCTTCAAACTTAACAAACAACATGCGCACAACTGCTGAATAGTCTATACTAGTTTATATGAATTGTCAATCCTTTCGTGAATTTATTTTTTGTTCGTAAATAGCATATTTTCAATAAAGGACAGATGACTTTTATAAAGGACATTAGAAAATGTCCTTTATAAATAAGGTTTTTTATCAATTCCCATATTTTGATCAAAATTTTTACCTTACTCACTCAAAGTGATGTTTTCACTTGACAATAAAATTCTTTATGATACATTATCGATATGTTTAGTTCTTTTTGCAGAGGTTCTGTAAAAAATGTTCTTTATTTCTCTCATGTTTTAAGGTTTTTTGTTTGAAACTCACGTATTCGTTTTTTTGATAGATTTGACAGGTAATGTTCGAAGACAGATTCGATTTTAGCGTATCAAAGTATTTTAACGTGCATTCGTTTTTAGCCACTTTAGCCACCAATTTAAATTAATTAACCACCAAAAATTATTATGTTTACTCATTATCAAAAAATAAGCAGACTTTTGGGCAACATCGCAGCCGTTGTCCTTTTGACCATTGCGTCATTCGGTTTTGCTTCTTTTGCATACGCTGCATCAACAACACTCCCATATACGGGTGATCCAATAAATACTTGGACAGTACCTCAGAATGTCACAAGTCTTACTGTCAGTCTTACAGCTGGCGGAGGCGGAGGCGCTGGAGGTGCATATACATACGGCGGAGGCGGCGGAGGCGCTGGCTCTTCAATCTCAAGAATTATTCCTGTAACTCCAGGACAAATAATTTCATACGTAGTTGGAAAAGGAGGGAATGGTGGCCCTTCAGGTTCCTATGCTGTTTCTGGTTCCAGTATAAATGGTGGTGATGGAACATATACTACATTTAGTTTCGGTACAACAACAATAACAGTTCTCGGTGGCAAAGGTGGTGCCGGAGCTGTTGTCGGCGGAGGTGGAGGACAAGGCGGACTTGCCGGTGGTATTGGCGGAACAAATGGCGGCAACGGAGATTCTCTTAACGGACAAAGAAATTATGGTGGAAATGGCGGTTCAACACCAATGGGCTTTGGTGGTGTTGGCGGCTTTGGAAATACAAACACATATACACTTCCTACAGCAGGAACTAATGGTAATGGAGGAGGTGCTGGTAGCGGATGGGCATCTGGTGATGGAACTCTCAGAGATTCAGGTAGAAATGGAGGAAACGGTTTGATCACTGTTTCTTACACTCCAGTACCATCAGTGCTCACAAATCTTACTATTTCTCCATTAAGTCCAACTATTTTAGTTGGAGCAACGACAACTTTTACAGCTTCAACAACTGACCAGTTTCTCCAACCTTTTACAGCAACAACGACATGGTCAAGCTCAAGCTCAACGATCGGAACGATCAATCCAGTAACCGGACTTTTCACTGCAATTTCAAATGGAACAACGACTGTTACAGCAACCGCAGGAACACTTTCAACGTCAACGGTAGTGACTGTATCAAATTTACCATCAGTAATTTCTGCAATTAATCTTGCTCCTATCAACCCAACAATTGTTGTAGGATCAACATTGTCCTTTACAGCTTCAACAACGGATCAATATGGAAATCCATTTGGTTCTCCAGTAATGCAATGGTACAGCTTTAATCCATCAGTTGGAAATATTAACCAAAATACCGGCCTATTTACCGCTTCATCATTGGGAACAGCGACTGTCATGGTAATGGCTATTCCAAGCGGACTTACTGCTACAACAACAGTTACCGTAGTGAACCCAGCGCCAATTCTTGCCTCAATAAGCATTGCGCCATTGAGCCCAACTATTTCTATCGGACAAACAGTGTCCTTTACAGCTTCAACGACAGATCAATTTGGTCAGCCTTTTACAGCTACAACAACATGGACAAGCTCAAGTTCAACAGTTGGAACGATCAACCTTGCCACAGGTGTCTTTAATGGACTTTCACTTGGAACTACAACAGTCACTGCAACCGCAGGAGCGCTTTCAACATCAACCATTGTCACCGTTTCAAATATTGTTATCCCTCCAGTTGCTACTGTCTTAGTGACAAATTCAACTGTAGAAGGAACATATTATCTTTCTTACGCAACAACTTCTGGTGCAATCCCATCTCTTACCGGAACAACAACGATTGCAAATTCAACCTCAACAAACTCAACAGTAAATAATTCATCAATAGCAACTTCAACCATTGCAAGTGCACATCTTGATGATGTAAATTTGAATGTCTCTTCAGTTTCAAATTCAACACTCACAAATGATGATATTACGAGATGTACGATCTTGGATTCTTCCGTAACAAATTATTTTGCAACGGATTGTTACATTGCATTCTCAGTTCTTGATCCAACACCGCTCTATCACTTTATTTCTTCAACGAGCACTGGTTCACAGATCTACGCATCAGATATTTATAATTCCGTTATAAATAATTCCTATGTTGCGACATCAACATTGAACGCTGCAAATATTTCAAATTCAACAACGACAAATAGCATTATCGCGACATCTACAATCGCGAATCACTCAAATGTAGATAACAGCACGATCACATTGTCGAATATCAATAACTCAACGATCAGCAGCTCAACAATTGCAAGCAGCACAATAACTGATTCAGTCATTTCTTCCTCAACACTGACAAATGTTGTTTCTGCAAGCTCAACGATCACGAACACAACATTATCAAACGCATCAACGACAAATGCAGTTATTGATAATGGAATTATTTACAGCGGAACAATCACCATCGGTGGTAACACATATGTGATTACAACCCCTACTTTAATTAGTTCACTTGGTGCAACTTCAATTGCATTGGTTAATCTTGGAACCGCAGCTAACTACGTGATTCTTGCAAAAACAGCGATCACTACTACAGGAGTTACTTCAATTACGGGAGATCTTGGAATCAGTCCAGCATTTTCAACTGCTATGACAGGATTTGCTTTAGCACTTGATGGTTCTGGTACATTTTCAACATCATCTTTAGTAAATGGAAAAATATACGCAGCAGATTATTCTTCACTAACTCCAGCAAATTTGACTGCAGCAGTATCTGCCATGCAAGCTGCATACACAGATGCAAATTCTCGAGCGACTACCGTACTTGATGCAGGCGCTTGCATTACAGGTACTTGTGATCTCGCAGGAACTACACTTGTCGGCGGTGTCTATACATTTGATGGACCTGGCAATGTAACCATTACGAATAATATGACTCTTTCAGGCAGCGCATCTGACGTTTGGATATTCCAAATACCAGGCACTCTCAATATTAGTGCTAACAAGAAAATTATACTTACTGGCGGCGCACAAGCTTCACACGTATTCTTTGCAGTAGCTGGTACAACAACAATCAAACCAGGAGCTACATTTAGTGGAGTTATTCTCGCAGGTCCAGGTGCATCAACGATCGCAATGCAAAATGGCGCAATACTAAATGGAAGAGCGCTTGGACAAACCGATGTTACATTGATCGGTAATACGATCACTGTTTCTACATCAACTCCAGATACAACAGCTCCAGTCATAACAATCACCGGATCAAATCCAGCAAACGTAACTCTCGGTCAGACATATATAGATGCAGGTGCAACAGCACTTGATAATATAGACGGAGATGTCACTTCACGAATCGCATCAACAAGCAATGTAAACACTTCAGCTACCGGAACATATGCGGTCACATATACCGTTTCTGACCTGTCAGGAAATGCAACCTCATCTTCAAGAACAGTAAATGTAACTGCAGCAACCACATCACTCGGATTTCCTTGGGTGATCGTCGGTTCAGCACCTTTCACTGTCGGCACTCCCGTTTTCTTCTATATGACAGCAGGAGGTGATCTTCAGCTTTATACATCGGGTTATGTCTTTGTGGCTGACCTAGGTTCTGCTTGCACTGTAAGCACTCCTTGCGGTTATACATTTACAACTCCCGGCACATATGAATTGGTGGAACACACCACATGGGGAATCAGCGGTACATTCGATGTTGTCGCTGCAAGCACAACAGATACAGTTCCTCCAGTCATCACACTGAATGGTTCAAGTACGATAAACATGACTGTCGGCGGAACATATACAGAACTTGGCGCAAGCGCATTTGATGCTTTTGACGCAACAGGAACTGCAGTTTCTATAACAGGAACAGTCATTACAAGTACAGCCGGTACATACACAATTACATACACATCTTCTGATGCAGCTGGAAACATTGCAACAAAAACAAGAACAGTCATTGTTTCTTCAGGCGGCGGAACACCAGATACGACAGCACCAGTCATAACAATACTTGGTTCACTTACCGTAAACATGACCGTTGGCGGAACATACACAGATGCAGGAGCAACAGCCACAGATAATGTTGACGGAAATATCACTTCAAGGATTTCAACTTCAACAAACTTGAATACGGGAACTCCAGGAACATATACATTCACGTATACGGTTTCTGATACCGCGGGCAATATAGCTTCATCGTCAAGGACGATAAACGTTTCTTCTATCATAATCCCTGATACAACAGCACCAGTCATTACAATAAATGGTGCAAATCCAGTAACAGTGCTTGCTGGTTCAACATATACTGACGCAGGTGCAACCGCACTTGATAATGTAGATGGAGATGTCACTTCAAGGATTGTTCCAACAAATCCGGTCAATGCTTCATCAACAGCAGGTACATATTCAGTTGTTTATACAGTTTCTGATCTTGCTGGAAATATTGCTTCATCATCAAGAACAGTTCATGTTGTCTCCACACCTGATATAACAAAACCAACAATTTCAATTCTCGGATCAAATCCAGTGAACGTAGTTGTCGGTACAACATACGTAGATGCAGGTGCAACAGCAACAGACAATGTAGACGGAGTTATTACATCAAATATCGTAACGACAGGTTTGCCGGTAAACACTTCAGTTGTCGGAACATCTTCAGTTGTTTATACCGTTACTGATGGAGCAGGAAATGTCGCTTCATCATCAAGAACAGTGAATATTATTCCAGGATTGGTTGATAACGTAGCTCCAAGCATTCATATCGTTGGTGGAACACCAGTCACAGTTTTTGTCGGTGCAACCTATACTGATCAAGGTGCTACATCAACAGACAATATTGATGGCGATATTACTTCACGAATAGTCACGACGGGTTTGCCAATAGATACTTCAGCAACAGGAACATTCTCAGTTATTTATACCGTTTCTGATAATGCAGGAAACACTTCAGTCGCAACAAGAACTGTGGATGTCATTGTCGCACCTATCGACAATGTTGCCCCAGTCATCACGATCACTGGTGGAACACCAACAACGGTACTCGCAAGCTCAACATATTCAGATGCAGGTGCAACAGCTACAGATAATGTAGATGGAGTCGTTCCAGTCATCACACTTTCAAACAATGTAGATACAAACAATCTCGGAGTATACGCAGTTGTATACCAAGCTACCGATACTGCTGGAAATATTGCGCAAGCAACAAGAACGGTAAATGTCGTTATTGCTACATCAACAGACAATATTCCTCCAGTCATCACACTTATAAACGGAACACCGGTAACGATAACGGTTGGTTCAACATACACAGACGCAGGTGCAACAGCTCTCGACAATGTTGATGGGGATGTCACATCAGGAATCGCATCAACAAGCAATGTGATCACTTCAACTCCTGGGACATATCATGTCATCTATACTGTCTCTGATACCGCAGGAAATATTGCAACAGCAACAAGGGAAGTAGATGTTGTTCCAGCAGGGCCAGATACAATTGCTCCAGTCATTTCGATCAATGGTGCAACACCGGTAACAGTTTTGTTGAACTCAACATACACTGACGCAGGTGCAACCGCGCTTGATAACGTAGATGGTGATATTACATCAAAAATTACAAAAACAGGCGGTGTAAATACTGCAGCTACAGGAACATACTCAATTATTTACTCAGTTTCTGACACCGCAGGAAATGCCGCTTCAACAACAAGACAAGTTATCGTTATTGCATCAGATACCATCGCACCGATCATCACGATCAATGGTGCAAACCCAATGGACATTATCAAGACGCTTCCATATACAGAACTCGGTGCGACAGCAATGGATAACGTAGACGGAAGCGTTTCGGTCACAACGACAGGTTCAGTGAACACTGCGGTCGTTGGATCATACATCATCACGTATACAGCAAAAGATTCATCAAATAATACAGCAACAGATACAAGAGTCGTAAATGTTATCAATGATAATATTGCTCCAGTCATTACACTTAATGGTTCAAGCACAGTTACGATAAATGTCGGTACAAACTACGTAGATGCCGGTGCAATTGCAACAGACAATATTGATGGAAATTTGACAGGATCAATCATTAGAACGAATCCAATAAATGCATCATCAACTGTCGGAGTATATTCAGTTATTTACACAGTTACAGATTCTTCAAACAATACGACAGTAGCTATACGAACAGTGAACATAATTGTTCCTGATACAGTAGCACCAGTCCTTACAGTTAATGGCGCAAACCCAGTAAATGTCACTGTCGGCACAACATATACAGATGCAGGTGCAACAGCCATAGATAATGTCGATGGAGACATTACCGCAAGAATTGTAAAGACAGGATTTGTAAATTCCACCATACTCGGTACATATACAGTTACTTATAATGTTTCTGATAATGCCGGCAATGCTGCAATAACAGCAAACAGAACGGTAAATGTCGTAGCTGCAAGTTCAAATAACGGAAACGGGGGAGCTGGAGCCGGAGCAGGCGGTGCTACAAATGCAACTCCACCGACGATCGTCATCATTGGACAGAATCCAACTACTATCTTGGTTGGTTCAACATATACAGATGCTGGAGCAAATGCATATGATGCCACTGACAATACGATCACCCAAAAAATAGTTGTGACAAATAATGTAAACACTTCAGTTGCCGGAACGTATACGGTAAGATATTCCGTTACTGATCAACACAACAATACTTCAATTGCAACAAGAGTTGTAAATGTGAGCACTGTAAATGGAGGAACAAATACCATTTCAACAGCAACGACAAGCACACCAGTCACTCCAGTAACACCGCTTACTGTTGTCACTGAACCAACACAGACAACGGTAACTCCAATAACAACAGGAGGAGAGGGAACAGGAGTTTCTTCAGGAAGCAACACGATCCCGTTCATTGATCTTGGGAACACGCTTCCAGCAAAAGCTTCTACGACATCTTCTGTTGGAACATCAACAAATAATGCCTCATCGAGCGTTGCACAAGCTACTTCAACAAACAGAAATGGTTTTCTCGCAACAGTCGGTCTCGCACTTGGGGGTATGTCAAAGAATATACTCGCAATACTTCTGTCGATCATTGTTCTCGTGATCGCAGGATTCATGGTCTACAAAGTAAATAAAGAGGAATAAAATTTCTCAATATAATACAAACAAAAAGGCGGGCGCTTCGCGCCCGCCTTTTTGTTTTATAAACCCCGACAACCCCTAGGCTCCACCTCGGGGAAAATGCGCCCCCGAGGTGGAGCCTCGGGGCAAACCTTTATTTTTCAGCAATAATCTGCTAAAGTTCACAAACCATGTCACTATCAATCGCAATCGTCGGGTTGCCAAATGTCGGGAAATCAACCTTATTTAATGCGCTTACAAGAAAAAGCGTTCTTGTTGCCAATTATCCATTTGCAACGATAGATCCATCCGTTGGCGTTGTTGCTGTGCCTGACGAAAGAATATTTAGGCTCTCAGAATTTTCAAAGTCAGTGAAAACTATTCCTGCCGCGGTAGAATTTGTGGATATTGCCGGGCTTGTAAAAGGCGCTTCAGACGGGGAGGGTTTGGGTAATAAATTTCTCACAAATATTCGCGAGACCGATGCGATTGCTGAAGTCGTGAGAATTTTTGAAGATGACAATATCATTCATGTTGCAAACAAGATCGATCCGCTTTCAGATATTGAAACAATAAATCTAGAACTCATTCTTGCTGATTTGCAGACAATTACAAAAAGAGCTGGCAGTTTGACGAGCGAAGTTAAAAAGGGAAGTAAGACTGCAATCATAGAAAGTGGCGCTGTAGAAAAATTAAAAATCGCACTTGAAGCGGGGAAACTTGCGAGCACGGTAACTTTTGATGATAAAGAAATAATCGAAGTGAAAAAGCTTTGCCTTATTACCATGAAGCCTATTCTTTATATTTTAAATAAAAAAGCTGGAGGAAAAAATCTTGATGAGCTCAACGATGAGCGATATCAAAAACTTTTAAACTTTTTCAAAGAGACAAGTTCGCAGTATGTAATCGTGGATGCTGGAATTGAGCAAGAACTCAAAGATATGGAGGGAAAAGATAAAACAGAAATGCGAGAAGGTCTTGGCGTGAAAGACGACGGTGTAAATGATCTTATAAAAGCCGGATACAATCTGCTTGGTCTCATGACGTATTTTACGACAGGAGAAGATGAAACTCGCGCATGGACGATCAAAAAAGGCTGGACGGCACCGGAAGCAGGCACCGCAATCCACGGAGATTTCAAAGAAAAATTTGTCCGTGCAGAAGTGATAGCTTATGACAAACTCTTAGAATCCGGCTCATATGCAAATGCCAGAGAAAAAGGCCTGGTTCGAACAGAAGGAAAAGAATACATTGTGAAAGATGGGGATGTGATTGAGTTTAAAATTTAATTTTTATACTTGACAATATCATATATACATGATATCATAGAACAAAAGCTGAAGAATCTTGATAAAAAGGAAACCATCATGAAAGAGATTGAAGTGCATTTTGTGAATGGCAAGTTCAGAGCAAGGTTCGTTTCAAAGAAGGGAATTCACATCTTGATGGGATGGGGCGTGACTTCCGATGAAGCTGTCGGCAATCTCATCTCAGGTCATGAAAAGTTTTTTCGCGTTAAGATAGAGCAGAAAGGTAAGGGATGAAAAAACCTAAACCTTTCATAACAAACCCACTAGCAGAAGATCTGCCTCGGTGGGTTTTCTGTTTTTTTAATTAGATTTACACAAACCTCGTCACCACAAAATAAAGAACAATCCGAGAATTGTCAGCATGATTGTTTTATACGAACCTTGTTACTACAAAGATCAACAATAAACCAAGGATTGTCAAACCGATAGTCTTATATGAACTGTTTTTACTGTGCGCTTCGGGGAGAATATCGGAAGCACCAATGTAAAGTAAAAATCCGGCAAAAAATCCAAGATACAAGACCAAAAAGTTTGCGGATAAATGAAAAAACATTGTTGATGTCGCACCCAAAACCGGAGCTATGGCATCAAGCAATAAGAACCACTTTGCTTTTTCCATACTATTTTTATTATGCAGGACCAAAGTCACGGTATTCATACCATCAGTAAAATCATGCGCAATGACCGCGATGGCTACCAAAAGACCGACCGTTGCATTGACTTGAAACGCGAGGCCGATGCCAACGCCGTCCATAAAACTATGTCCCGAAAGTGCGATGGCAGAAGCAATGCCGACGTGCGGATGTTTATGTTCCTTATATTCTTCATCATGAGCATGATTCAGTAAAATCGATTTTTCAAGAATATGAAAAAGAATAAAGCCAAGAGTAAGAGCGATCATCGGTCCAGTCGTATTAAAATTATTTTCTTTGATGAGTCCAATAATTTCAGGAAAAATATCAAAAAAGACTACTCCAACAAGAACACCGGCAGTGAACCCCATGATCGTATGAAGCTTATCTTTATTCCTAATTGAAAATAAACCCCCGAAAAATGTTGAAAAAAAAGTTGTAATTGACAATAATATAACCTCCATTTTATTTATTTTAACTATTAATATTTTAGACCTACTTAATTTTTTAAATTGTTATTCAATAGATTCATTGCACCTGAAACACACAAAGCAAGGAGAAAATAACCCTTTCAGCCCCATTATAGAATAAAGATATTTTATATGCAAACGACAATATCGTGAGATAGTTGACAATATATTTATCTGTTATAGAGTTAAATCAGTGAGTTTTGAAATCTTGGAAACAGAGGTATCCCATGAATATCGTCGTGGTCTCAAAAAATGGCTCAGCTCCTTTTACGGCAACTGCCGGTGGGCGGGAGTACTCCGGCAGCAGTTACAGGGATGTACTTGGCGATGTGATGAACAGCACGGTGCGTCGGGAGGGCAAATGCGTCGTCGATGGCATCACCCTCGATGGCGTCAAGATCCAATGATGTTTTTTCTTCAGACCCGCCGGCAGAAAATCCTGCCGCTGCGGGTTTTTCTGTGACCTTGATATATTGTATTCTCAATGTATATTTAAATAGATAATGAAAAAAATAGCAGTAAGAAAAGTATTTGTCGGCATGTCTGGCGGAGTTGATAGCTCTGTCTCGGCTCTTTTACTACAAAAACAAGGATATGATGTCACTGGAGTTTTTATAAAAGTCTGGCAGCCGGAATTCTTTGAATGTACCTGGAGACAGGATCGCCTTGATGCAATGCGGGTATGTGCAAAGCTCGATATTCCATTCATCACTTTAAATCTCGAAAAAGAATACAAGAAAGAAGTAGTGGACTATATGATAGATGAATACAAAGTTGGCAGGACGCCAAACCCTGATGTCATGTGTAACAAATATGTGAAATTTGGCGGATTTTTTGATTGGGCAATAAAACAGGGTGCAGATTTTGTTGCAACGGGTCACTATGCCAGAGTGAAAAAGGTTCCCCGAGGCTCCACCTCGGGGCGCCAGGTTTCCCCCGAGGTGGAGCCTCGGGGTAGATGTGAGTTGCTTGCTGGCGAAGATAAAAATAAAGACCAATCATATTTTCTTTGGACACTGACCCAGAAACAACTTTCTAAAACTCTTTTTCCTGTGGGTGATATAGATAAGCCGGAAGTCAGGAAGCTTGCAGATAAATACAGTTTAAGCACTGCAGTAAAAAAAGATAGTCAAGGACTTTGTTTTATTGGAAAGATAAATATCAAAGATTTTCTGAAAAATTATATTAAAGAAAAAAAAGGAAATGTCTTGAATGAATCAGGAAAAGTGATCGGCGATCATGATGGCACCTTTTATCTGACGATCGGGCAAAGACACGGTTTTAGAATAATGGAAAAAACACCGACAGATACACCGTACTATGTAATAGGCAAGGATATTAAAAAAAATACGATCATTGTTTCGAAAAATTCTAAAAAAGTCCTTGAGCAAGAATCAAAAATCGTAAAACTCAGAAATATAAACTGGATTCTCGGTGAAACTCCTGATCTTTCAAAAAAATATCAAGCAAGGATACGATACAGACAACCGCTTGAAGAATGTATGATAAAAAAGTCCCCAAAAAATGAATTCGAGTTACATTTTACAAAACCTCAGAAAGCGATAACAAGCGGTCAGTCTGCAGTGATTTATGATAAAGAAGTCTGTCTCGGGGGCGGGATAATCATATAATTGACACTATTTGGCAAATTAGCTATAGTTTAGTTAGTAGTTCAATAGTTCAAATAGACGAAATCCACATAGAGAAGAGGTAGCACCATGATGATTTGGGATGATCCTGTAACACTAAGCTTGTTGGCCGATGCGTTCAACGGTGACATGCAATATGTCGAAGATCTGTTGACCAACAAGGCAAACGAGACCAAACGGTTGGAGCTGGTTCGCATGATCGACGATGCAACCACCGGGGACAAGACTTTTGACGATTATTTCCAAATTTTCTCGGAGAAAAAGCCGAAGCTCGGGAGAGAAATACTCTATGTTTTGGCCAAATGTTTGAGGTTGGCCACGACGACCGAGCAGTGCGACAAGCTTGCGAAGATCGCACTTGATGTGAAAAATCGCAAGATGTACGATCTCATCATCATTCGGGTGGTGCAGATCAGGAACAGGAAATTGTCCAAGTCTGCATGATCCAAGCATCGTCGAACAAAGACCCGCGGCCAACCACCGCGGGCTTTTTATTTTCATATCTGGCAGCTCGTCTCGTTTATGGTATTATTATTCCATGCCAAATTTCTATGTCATAAAATCAAATGGTGAACGGGAGCTTTTCAATTACAAAAAACTCGAGGAATCTCTGAAGAGGATCGGTACAAAAGACGAAGCTATCAAAGAAGTCCTCTCAGAGATCGGCGCAGAGGCACATGATGGCATTAGTACTGCAGAGATCTACAGAAAGGCATATACAATACTCCGCAAAAAACATAAGCCGGCTGCGATCAGATACTCGCTCAAAAAAGCGGTCGCATTGCTCGGTCCGACAGGATTTCCATTTGAAAAATTTGTCGCCGAATTATTTAAAGCTCAAGGCTATAGCACGCAAACAGATCAGGTGGTCAAAGGAAAATGTGTTGAGCACGAGATAGATATTGTAGCGTGGAAAAATGAAGAGCTGATCATGGTGGAGGCAAAATTTCATACCGATTTCAATTTAAAATCAGATCTCAAGATCGTTTTGTATGTGAAGGCGAGATACGACGATATTTTTGGCAATAATTATACATTCGGTGGAAAAGTCAGAAAGCTTACTGAGGGCTGGATAGTCACCAATACGAAATTCAGCGCGACTGCCATACAATATGGCCAATGCCAGCCTGCACTCAAGTTTGTCGGTTGGAATTATCCCTATGACAATAATTTGCATCACTTGATAGAAAGATATGAGCTCATACCGCTCACTGCGCTTACCTCGATAAACAATATGGAAAAAGGAATGTTTTTGTCTCGCGGGATCGTGCTCTCAAAAGATTTGCTCAATGTGAATCTGCTCAGAGAATTTAATTTTGATGATAAGAAAATACGATCCATACAGGATGAAGTGAATGAACTGTGCGAGCATTGCCGAGTGAATATAAGAAATTGATGTATGGCAACGAAAACTGAACAACTAAAAAAGATCAAAGACGAAGTTCTCGTCTTGAAAAATTCCCCGCTTTATACATACAGGACGGAAAATAAATATTTTCCAGTGATCGGAGAGGGAAGTTACGATGCAAAGATAATGTTCATTGGCGAAGCTCCTGGCAGGAATGAGGCAAAGACAGGCAGGCCATTTTTTGGAGCTGCAGGAAAAGTGCTTGATGAGCTTTTGAATCATGCCGGCATAGAGAGAAAAGATGTTTATATCACGAACATTGTGAAAGATAGGCCGGAAAATAACCGCGATCCGAAACCGGAAGAGATAAAGATCTACGGGCCATTTTTAGACAGGCAGATAGAGATCATTCAGCCAAAAGTCATTGCAACGCTTGGCAGATATTCCATGGACTACATTATGAGAAAATTCAACTTGGATTTAGAACTGCAGCCAATAAGCCGGGCTCATGGTAAGATGTTTGATGCCGAGGCATCATATGGACCGATCAAAATTGCTGTTTTATATCACCCAGCAGTCGGAGTGTATGATTCCAGAAAAATTCCTGAACTGAAGAAGGATTTTGAAATACTGAAAGAGATATAAAATTATAATTTCACACTTACATCATTAAAAACTTATTAAATAATAAAAATATTATGTACGAACAAAAAAAATATGAACAGTTGCTCGGGCTTGCAGGTTTCAGTGATACGATGCTGACCAACCACTTTACGCTGTATGGCGGATATGTGAAAAATGTAAACATGATCATAGAATTGTTGAAAACAACGAAAGCGAGTTCACCAGAATACAATGAGCTGAAAAGAAGATTTGGCTGGGAATGGAACGGTATGAAAATGCATGAGCTGTATTTTGAGAATATGACAAAAGATAAGGCTAGGATAACAACCACAAAAGACAGTGCATTTGAAAAAGCTTTTGTTACTTCTTTTGGTACTTATGAAAAATGGCTTGAGGATTTCAAAGCTACCGGAATGATACGCGGTATTGGCTGGGTGGTGCTTGTTCAAGATAAAACAAATGGAAATCTGATGAATCTTTGGGTTGGAGAGCACGAACAAGGTCAGCTTGGAGACCAGAAGATACTGTTAGTGATGGATTGCTGGGAGCACGCATATATGACTGATTACGGCATCAAGCGAGCAGACTATATAAACGCGTTTATAAATTGTATTGATTGGAAAAAAGTGGAAGAAAGGATGTAAAATTGATCATAAAAATGGGCGGGGGCTTTGCCCCC
>Ga0265338_10002872_pt1 | contig 25145 bp, 13 predicted proteins | sample 42126metaG_FD_193579 | JGI IMG/M metagenome (GOLD analysis project Ga0265338, IMG submission 193579) | Rhizosphere microbial communities from Carex aquatilis grown in University of Washington, Seatle, WA, United States - 4-21-26 metaG | ecosystem: Host-associated > Plants > Roots > Rhizosphere... | reverse complement strand
CGGGGAATTCGGGCTGTTTTTCATCAACATGCGCCTTCAGCCCGGCGCGTTGTGGGAGCATTTACATCTGTAAAGAGCCAAGGACAACATACCCACAAATTGCTCACAATTTTGGAAGGACTTATACACAAAACTGCCGCCTCCCGTCTACGCGCCCGAATGATTTACAATTACTTCCCCAGTTATTCGCAGGATTTGAGGCCTTATTGAGATACTTATCCCCATCAAACGATGTCCTGTTGACAATTGGTAATATGTTGAGGGCGAAACGCTTACATGGTTAGATCGTTCTCCCAACATGATCGACACGATTCATCCTGAAAATGCCGGGGGCGCGGATTTAAAACGGGGCCGGCGCGCGGCCAAAACCAGTTCCGCCACGGCGGGCATGTCCAAGATCGACCGGCTTCCGCCGCATTCCATTGAAGCCGAGCAAGGGGTGCTCGGGTGCATTCTGCTGGCGCCAAACGATTGCATTGGCGAGTGCATCGAGAAGATGCGCAGCGGCGCCGAGGTCTTCTACGATCTGCGTCACCAGACGATTTTCCAGGCGCTGGTGGAGATGTTCCAGCAAACGCAAGGGATCGACCTGCTCACCTTGCAGCAGCGGCTGAAGGACGCGCAGCAGTTGGAGAACGTCGGCGGGCTGGCGTATTTGTCGTCGCTGCCAGACAAGGCGCCGTCGGGAGCGCATCTCGGGTATTATATTGACATCGTTCTGGAAAAGCACCTGCTGCGGAAAATGATCCAGACCTGCGGCGGCATCATGAGCCGGGTTTACGATTACGAGGGGCAGGTGGAGCCGCTGCTGGACGAAGTGGAGCGGGACATCCTCAAGATTGCCGAGGAGCGCGTTTCGGGCGCGGCGATCACGATCAAGGAGTTGGTCAACCGCGCGATCACCAAGATCGAGGAATACCATCACAACCAGGGCATGCTTACCGGCATCCCGACCGGGTTCGCCGACTTCGACAAAATGACGACCGGATTGCACGAGGGCGAAATGATCGTGATCGCGGCGCGGCCGTCGGTCGGAAAAACGTCGCTGGCGATGAACATCGTGGAGCATGTCGCGCTGGACCACAAGGTGCCGGTGGGCGTGTTCAGCCTGGAAATGACGGCGGAGCAGCTTGTGTTGCGCATGTTGTGCTCGCGCTCGCGCGTCAACCTTCGCAGCATCCGCGACGGGTTTCTGGCGGAGCGCGATTTTCCGAAGTTGACAGGGTCGGCGGGAAAGCTCGCGGCGTCGCCATTGTTCATTGATGACACGTCCGGGTTGTCGATTTTGCAGTTGCGGGCGAAGGCGCGGCGGATGTGGCAGCAGTATGGGATAAAACTATTTGTCATTGACTACTTGCAGTTGCTCAATTCTACTTCGCGCCGAGCAGAGAACCGCCAGCAGGAGATCGCCGACATATCCGGTGGAATCAAAGCGCTGGCCAAAGAACTGAAAGCGCCGATCATCGTGCTGAGTCAACTGAATCGCGAACTCGAAAAACGCGGCCCGGGGGAAAGGCCGCGGCTGTCGGATTTGCGGGAATCCGGCTCCATCGAGCAGGACGCGGACCTCGTGGGGTTGATGTATCGCGAGACCAAGAACAAGGAAGGCGAAGACGACGGCGCTGAAATGGAACAGGACGCGATCCCGGTGAAATTATTCATCGCCAAGCAACGCAACGGCCCCACGGGCGACGTCGACCTGACGTTCCTGAAGGGCTATACTCGTTTCGAGAGCGCGGCCAAAGTCGGCACGGAGGATGTGCCGACGGATGCCTAGTTGATGAAGAAGACAACATTTGCGCGGTGGCTCATTTGGGTGTTTATCATCGCCTGTTTTCAGGGCGCCCAAGCCCAACTGATTACCCCTCGCGTTCACAAAATCCTGATCCGCCACATCGGCCCGCCGGCCGTCAGCGATGATTTTGTGCGCGCCAACATCCGCGCCAAGGAAGGCGAGCCTCTTTACCGCGCAATGGTCGACGAAGACATCGCCTCGCTGCACCGCACGGGTTATTTCAGGCAAATTCGGGTCGACCAAAACAACACCCCGGACGGCACGGACGTCACCTATGTGCTTGAGGGCACGCCGATTCTCACGGACATCAAAATCGTCGGCAATAAAAAGATGAGCCTCAAAAAGCTCATGAAAAAATTGACGGCGAAGGTGGGCCAGCCGCTGGACGAAGTGAAGCTGGCTGAAGACGGGCTGGCGATGCAGGAGATGTACGAAAAAGCCGGGTACCAGGAAACCAAAGTGGCGGTGCAGCCTGCGAATGTCGACGAAGCGGCGGGGCGCGCGACGGTGACGATTGAGATCACAGAATCGCCAAAGGTGAAGATCAAGGACATCGTGTTCGTCAATGCGCACGCCTTTACGCAGCGCCAATTGCGCAAGGCGATCAAGACGCGCCGGCGGTGGATGTTCTCCTGGCTTACCGGAACCGGCGTCCTCAAGAAGGACGAGTTCGAAGACGACAAGGACACGCTGGTCGAATATTTCCAAAACGACGGCTATATCGACATGGCGATCACGGACATCAAGTTCGATTACATCAACCCGAAGTGGATGATTATCCGCATTTCCGTTTCCGAAGGGCAGCAATACAAGGTGGGAACGCTGGACATCAAGGGCGCCAAACTTTTTGCGACAAATGATTTCATCAAGGGCACGAACATTGACCGCCAGGTGATGAAGCTAACGATGGTGCCGGGCGCCATTTTCAAGCCGGCTGGCTTCACCAAGGACACCGACACGATAAAGGACATGTACGGCGCCAAAGGGTATCTGTCGCCCGAACAGCACGGCTCGACGGTGGTCACGGCGACGCGCACCGCCAACCCGACGGCGCGAACGATTGACGTCGATTACAACATCGAGGAAGGCGAAAAGTGTTACATCGAGAAAATCGGCATCAAGGGCAACGTCAAGACCAAGGACCGCGTGCTGCGGCGGGAGTTGGCGGTGTCGCCTGGCGAAGTTTATGACATGGTTCTGGTGAAGATCAGCAAGGAGCGCCTGGAAAACTTGCAGTATTTCGAGAAGGTGGACACGGAGGCAGAGGACACCGACGTGCCCAACCGCAAGGACCTGGTCCTCGGAGTGGAGGAGAAGAGCACGGCAAGCATTACCGTCGGCGCGGGATTCAGCTCGGTGGAAAGCCTGGTGGGATTCATCGAATTACGACAGGGCAATTTCGATTTGTTCAACCCGCCGACGTTCACCGGCGCGGGGCAGAAGCTGCAAATTCACGCGTCGGTCGGCACGGAGTTGCAGGATTACGAGATAAGCTTTGTTGAGCCGTGGCTGTTCGGCAAGCGCCTGCAGTTCGGCGTCGACCTGTTCCACCGCTATAATTACTACGACAGCTTGAACAGCCAGTACACCGAGACGTTCGACGGCGGCACGCTGAGCCTGACCAAGGCCCTGGGCCAACGGCTGCGGGGGACGATCAGTTACACGGCGGAGCAAGCGCACGTGGCGATCAATTCGGGTTTCAGCACGAACACAACTTTCTCGGACACGAACGGCAACCCGGTTCTTATCCCCGGAGGCAAGGACACCATTACCAATTACCCGAACATCTCGACCAACATTTTCGACGAACGTGGGTCGAAGTTCATTTCCAAGTTCGGCCTGGCGCTGGATTACGACGCCCGCAACAGTTACCAGAACCCCGACCGCGGCGAGCAGACGGTGCTCTCGACCGAATTCGCCAGCGCGCCCGGCGACGCGAATTTTTACAAGGTCGAACTGAAGACGGATTGGTTTATCAAGGGGTTCTTCCCGGGGCAGGTGCTCGAGCTTGGCGCGCGCACGGGCGTCGTGGCGCCGTATGGCGATTCCAAGAATGTGCCGATCTACGAGCGGTGGTTCCTGGGCGGCCTTTATTCGTTGCGCGGTTTCAAGTATCGCGACGTCGGGCCGCAGGACGCGTTTGGCGAACCGCTCGGGGGCGACACTTATTTCTACGGATCCGCGGAATATAGCATCCCGGTTGTCAAATATGTGCGGTTCCTGCTCTTTTACGACATCGGCAACGTGTATCCGGGCGATTTCAGTTTTAATGCCGGGCCTGGCCGCAATCTCTATAGCGACGATTACGGCTTTGGGTTGGCGATTCTGCTACCGGTGCAGGGGGGCATACCGTTGCGGCTTTACTACGGCATACCGATCAACCACGATCCAAATGTCAGCGGAAGCGGCCACGTGCAGATCGGCTTCGGCTACCAGCATAATTTCTAAACGAGTATGAAAATGAAGTTTTTGACGGGCATTCTCATCGCGGCCGTAACGGCGTTTTTCGCCGTTGGCGCCCGCGCGCAAACAGGTTCCCTGAAGATCGGGGTCGTGGATTTGCGCAAAGTCTTCGAGAGCTATTACAAGAAGGTCCAGACCGATGACGCTTTCAAGAAGGAGGCCGAGGACATGGACAAACAGCACAAGGAAATGGTCGACGACGCCCACAAGGTGGAGGAGCAGTACAAGAAGCTCTTCGACAGCGCCAACGACCAGGCCGTCTCGGCCGAGGAGCGCGGCAAGGCGAAGGAGGCCGCTGAGGAAAAGTATCGTGAGCTGGCCAACCGCAAGGACGCCATCGATCAATACGACCGCCAGGCCCTCGCTCGTTTGCAGGAGGAGAAACGCAAGCGCCGCGACGATCTCGTCGCCGAAATCAAGGACCACCTGGTGGCCATGGCAAGGGCGGCGGGCTACAACCTGGTTTTCGACAGTTCCGGCGAGAGCGCCAATCTTGTTCCTGTGGTCCTGTACACCAATGGCGTGCCTGACTTGACTGACGCTTTGATTAAGGAGCTCAACGCCGGAGCGCCGGCGTCGTTCACGCCGCCAACGGACTCGGGCAGCAAGACCAATAGGTAACTTCCCTCGAACTCCCCGACCACCAAGTCAACCAAACGCTCTGGAAAAACGCGCGAGGTTGAATCACATTAGATGTGAAAGAGGCTGGGCTCTGTCCCCCGGAGCCGGCCGATTTTGTTCAAGGTCGCATGGTTGGGAGCAATCGCACGATACTGGAAAAGAACCCGCTCTGGTACAAGAGCGGCGTCATTTACGAGGTGCATGTCCGGGCGTTTCGCGACAGCTCCGGCGATGGCATCGGGGATTTCCGCGGACTGACGGAAAAGCTGGATTATCTGCGCGACCTGGGGGTGACGGCGCTCTGGCTGTTGCCCTTTTACCCGTCGCCCTTGAAGGACGACGGCTACGACATCGCCAACTATTTCGATGTCCACCCTTCCTATGGCACGCTGGCGGATTTTCGGCATTTTTTGAGGGAATCGCACCGCAGGGGCCTGCGGGTCATCACGGAGCTGGTGATGAACCACACCTCGGACCGCCATCCGTGGTTTCAGCGGGCGCGCCGCGCCAAGCCCGGCAGCCGGCTGCGGGACTTTTATGTCTGGAGCGACGCTTCTGACAAATATAAAGCGGCGCGCATCATCTTCAAGGACACCGAGATCTCCAACTGGACGTGGGATCCCCTCGCCAAGGCGTATTACTGGCACCGCTTTTATTCGCACCAGCCGGACCTCAATTTCGACTCCGAGACCGTCCGCCGGCAAATGATCCGCGCCCTGGATTTTTGGTTTGACATGGGGGTGGACGGCATGCGCCTGGACGCGGTGCCCTATCTTTATGAGCGGGAAGGCACCAGTTGCGAGAACCTGCCCGAGACGCACCAATTCCTTAAGACGCTCCGCAAGCACGTGGATGAAAAATACGGCGACCGGATGCTGCTGGCCGAGGCCAACCAATGGCCGGAGGACGCCGTGGCGTATTTTGGCGAAGGCAAAGGCGACGAATGCCACATGGCGTTTCATTTTCCGCTGATGCCGCGGCTGTTCATGTCGGTGCGAATGGAGGACCGCGTTCCGATTGTTGACATTCTCCAGCAAACCCCGCCGATACCCGAGACGGCGCAATGGGCGCTGTTCCTGCGCAACCACGACGAGCTGACGCTCGAGATGGTCACTGACGAGGAGCGCGACTACATGTATCGGTCCTACGCGCAGACGCAGCAGGCGCGCCTGAACCTCGGCATCCGCCGCCGCCTCGCCCCGCTGCTGGGAAACGACCGGCGCCGCATCGAACTATTGTGCGCGATGCTGTTTTCGCTTCCAGGCACCCCCATCATCTATTACGGCGACGAAATTGGCATGGGCGAGAACATCTACCTGGGCGACCGCAACGGCGTGCGCACGCCGATGCAATGGAGCGCGGACCGGAACGCCGGCTTTTCCGGCGCCAACCCGCAGAGCCTCTACTTGCCGATCAATCTCGACCCGGAAAATCACTACGAGGCCGTCAACGTCGACGTGCAGGAGCGCAACGCGCATTCGCTGCTGTGGTTCATGAAGCGGCTGATCGCGCTTTACAAGCGTTGGAAGCCGCTGGGCATGGGAACGATCGAGTTTTTGCAGCCTGAGAACCGGAAAATTCTTGCCTACATCCGCCAATATAAGGACGAGCGAATCCTCATGGTGGCCAATCTCTCGCGGTTCGTTCAGCCCGTGGAGTTGGATCTCGCCCAGTTCAAATCGCGCGTGCCCGTCGAGCTTTTTGGACGCGCCGAATTTCCGGCGATTGGCGAGACGCCGTATTTTCTTACGCTGGGGCCGCACGCGTTCTATTGGTTCCTGCTGGAGGAAAAGGCTCCGGCGCGCCTGGAAACCAGCGGGGACGCCGTTCCTGAAATGGAACCGCCGGTGATCGAGGCGCAGGAGCGGTGGGAGGAGGTCTTTGAAGACCGGCGCCGCCCCATCCTGGAAAGCGCGTTGCTGTCGTGGCTGCCGACGCGGCGCTGGTTCAAGTCGCGGGGGTTGACGAGCGTGCGCGTGGCGCGCGTGATCGGGATGTGCAAGGCGTCGCTGGCGGTTATCGAGGCGCAATTCAGGGATCGTGAGCCCGAGCGCTACCTGTTGCCCGTGGCCTTCGCCGAAGGCGCCGAAGCCGAGGCCGTCAAAAAAGATGGGAAGCCTTTTATCATCGCGACGCTGCAGTTCTCCGGTGATGGCCGCCGGGCGATCATTTACGACGCAGTGGCGAGCAAGGGATTTGGGCGTGAATTGCTGGATGTCATCGCGCGGCGGACTTCGTATTCGGACGACTTTCAGCGGCTTTTTGGATCGCACACAGCCGTGTTGCGGCGCCTGCGCCTCCAGCACGCGCTGGATTTGGCGCCCTCGCTGGTGACATCGCACCAGACCAACACCTCGATTGTTTACGGAGATCTGCTGATGCTGAAATTCTTCCGGCGCCTCGACGCAGGCGTGAATCCGGACCTTGAGATGACGCGATTCCTGAGCGAGCGGAAATTCCCGTTTATTCCGCCGCTGGCGGGCGCCATTGAGCGCTCAACGGGAGCGGGCGACCCGTCCACCGTCGGCGTCATGACCCTTTACACGCCGAAAGCCACGAACGGCTGGGATTATGCCCTGGAAATATTCGAGCGCTTCATCGAGCGGGTGCAAACGCTGCCGCCGGAGCAGCGTGACGCGCCCATAGCGTTGACGGCGTCCGTCGCGCGGTTGTTGACGCGGGAATTCTCGAAGGACGAGACGGACTTGCTTGGAATATTCGTTGACAGCGCCGCGGAAATCGGACGCCGCACGGCGGAGCTTCACCGCGCGCTTTCGTCGGACTCGGACAACCCGGCATTCGCCCCTGAGTTCATCACCCCCAACGATCAGCGCGGCATGTTCCAGTCCATGCGCAACCTGACGCGGCAGAATTTCCAGTTGCTGGCGAGGCAGGCGCCGCGGCTTCCGCAGGAGGAGCAAAAGCTGGCGCAGCAGGCGCTCAAGCTCGAAGGCGAGATCATTCAACGGCTCCGGGCGATCTGCGGGCAGCCGCTGGACGCGATCCGTTTCCGGATTCACGGAGATTATCACCTCTCCGAATTGCTGCACACCGGCAAGGAATTCCTGGTGATCGACTTTGAGGGAGAGCCGGAAATCGCCATCAGCGAGCGCCGCCTGAAACGCTCCCCTTTGATTGACATCGCGGGGATGGTGCGGTCCTTTCATTACGCGGCCGCCGCGGGGATTTTGAAGACGGCGCAAAACAAGGATCTGTCGGCCCCGCAGATGCTGTCCCTGCAAGGATGGGCCCGGTTTTGGGCGCGGGCCGTGGCGGCCATTTTCTTCAAATCATATCGGCAGGCCGTCGGCACGGATCGGCTGTTGCCAAAAAACCAGGAGGACGTTCACTTGATGATGGACGTTTTTCTGTTGCGCAAGGTCGTTTACGAGCTGGGCTTCGAGTTGAACAACCGGCCAACCTGGGTGAGTATTCCTCTGCAAGGCATTTTGGATTTCATGGCGGACAAGGAATTTTTCGCCGCCACGCCGGCGAAGGCTAAGGAGGCCAAAGGATAAAATCTTATGGCAGAGAAATATATTTGCATTCACGGGCATTTTTATCAGCCGCCGCGAGAGAATCCATGGCTGGAGGCCATCGAGCTTCAGGATTCGGCCGCGCCGTATCACGATTGGAATGAGCGAATCGCCGCGGAGTGTTACGCGCCCAACGCGCATTCGCGCGTTTTGGACGGCGAGGGGCGGATCGACCGGCTTGTCAATAATTACAGCCGCATCAGCTTCAATTTTGGCCCCACGCTGATGTCGTGGATGAAGGATAAAATGCCCGAAATCCACCGCGCCATTGCCAGGGCGGACGAGGAGAGCCGCCAGATGTTTTCAGGCCATGGCAGCGCGATCGCGCAAGGCTACAACCATGTCATCATGCCGCTGGCCAATCAACGCGACAAGGTCACGCAGACGCTCTGGGGCTTGCGCGATTTTCAGTTCAGGTTCGGCCGGCCCGCCGAGGGAATGTGGCTCCCGGAGACTGCGGCGGACGATGAAACCCTCGATGTCCTGGCGGAGGCGGGTGTCAAGTTTACAATACTTTCGCCCTACCAGGCCGCACGGATGCGCCCGCTGGAGGGCGGCGAGTGGCAGGACGTCAACGGAGCCAGGATCGACACAACGATGCCGTACGTGGTGAAGTTGCCGTCGGGCCGCTCAATTGCCGTGTTTTTCTACAACGCCGGCATTTCGCAGGCGGTGGCGTTCGAGCGCCTGCTCTCCAATGGGGACAGCTTCGCCAACCGTTTGAAGGGCGGCTTTAACGACGAGCTGAATCGCCCGCAGTTGGGCAATGTCGCGACCGACGGCGAATCCTACGGGCATCATTTCAAGCATGGCGACATGGCGCTGGCTTACGCGGTGGAATCGATCTCAAAGGATCCCAATTTTCGGCTGACGGTTTACGCCGAGTTTCTTGAAAAATTTCCGCCGACGCATGAAGTCCAGATCCACCAGGGCAGCGCGTGGAGTTGCTCCCACGGGGTCGGCCGATGGAAGGAGGATTGCGGATGCAACTCGGGAGGCCACGGCGGCTGGAACCAGCAATGGCGCAAGCCGCTGCGCGAGGCGCTGGATTGGCTGCGTGATGAGCTCGCGCCGCTTTACGAAAAAAAGGCGCGCAACTATTTCAAGGATTCATGGGCGGCGCGGGACGATTACATAGACGTCATCCTTAATCGTTCTCCTGAATCGCTGGATCGGTTTTTTGACAGGCACGCCGGAAGGCCAATGACCGAGGATGAACGTCTGTCGGCGTTGCAATTGCTCGAATTGCAGCGGCACGCAATGCTGATGTACACCAGTTGCGGCTGGTTCTTCGACGAAATTTCGGGGCTCGAAACCGTCCAGGTCATCCAGTACGCGGCGCGGGCGATCCAGCTCGCGTCCGCCGCGCTGGATCTGGATTCGGAGGCGGCCTTTGTGGAAAAGTTGTCGCTGGCCAAAAGCAACATCCCGGAGCATCACGATGGGCGCTGGATATACGAGAGGTTCGTCAAGCCGGCGATCATGACCAGCGAGATGGCGGCGGCGCACTTTGCCATCAGCTCGCTCTTCGAATCCTACGAGCCCACCGCCCGGATTTACACCTTCACCGTCACGCAGGAGGACCGGAAACTCTTTACGGCGGGCCGCGCGCGCCTGGCCATTGGCCGCGTTCGGATACGATTCGAGATCGTTCAGAATTCCGATTTATTGACTTATGCCGTTGTCCACATGGGCGACCATCATGTCAATTGCGGCGTGAGGCACTCGCAAATGCTGGGGAACTACGAAGCCATGACGGGCGAGATGCAGGCGGCCTTCGAACGCGCGGATTTTTCGGAATTGATTCGCCTGATTGACCGCCATTTTGGCGAATTCCAATTCACGATCAAGAACCTGTTCCGCGACGAACAACAGAAGGTGTTGGGCCAGTTGCTGGCCACCGTGCGCGAGGACGTCCACAACACCTACCGCCTGATCACGGATCGTTACGCTTCCTTGACGCGCTTTTTGGTCGATATTCACTCTCCGCCGATTCGCTCGCTGGAGCTGGCGACGGAGGTGACGCTGAACAGCGAATTGGAAAAGCAGTTCGAGAATTCACATTTTGACGCCGAGCGCGCCAAGAGTCTGCTGGAAGAATGCCGCGCCGCCAAGGTGAACCTGGACGGCGAGAGGATCGCGTACACGGCCCGCGCTTTTTTTGACAGGATTTCAGAGCAACTCGCCAAGACCCCGGACGACCGCGATCTGCTGCGGCGGTTTGCCACGGCGATGGAGGTCATTTCCGGCGCGCCGTTCAAAGTGAACCTTTGGAAGCCGCAAAACGAGTACTTCATAATGTCAACAACAGTGTTGCCGACCATCCAGGCGCGCGCGGACGCCGGCGACGTCGATGCGCAGGAATGGGTGCGCGATTTTCGGACCATCGGCGCGCGCCTCGGCTTCCGCGAGTCGCAGGAAGGGGCGCATGCGGGCTGACCCGCAGCCGGGGCCTATGGCGCCGCGGGCGACCTATCGCCTGCAAATGAACGAGCGCTTCCGACTGGCTGACGCGATGGCCCTGGTTCCTTATTTGCGCGACCTGGGCGTGTCGCACATTTACGCATCGCCGCTCTTCAAGGCGCGCCCGCACAGTACTCATGGCTACGACGTGTGTGATTTCACTCAACTGAACCCGGAGGTCGGGACCGAAGAGGACCTGGCGAAGCTGGTGGGCGCGCTGCGGGAGAACGGCATGGGCCTTGTGCTTGACATCGTTCCCAACCACATGGGCATCGGCGCGCCGGAGAACCATTGGTGGTGGGACGTGCTGACGCATGGCGCCTCCAGCCAGTTTGCAGGCTACTTTGACATCGATTGGCAAAGCGACGACACCCGCCTGCGCGGCAAGGTGCCGCTGCCGATCCTCGAGGACCGCTACGGGCGCGTGCTGGAAAAGGGCGCGCTGCAAGTGCAACTGGACAACGGCCGGCTCGTGTTGCGTTACCACGATAACGAGCTGCCACTTGCCCCGGGCACGGTTCCGGCGGAATCGGATTTGGCGCGCCTTAACGCGAGCCCCGAGGCCCTCGATGAATTGATCAGCCGGCAGCATTATTTTCTCACGTATTGGCGCCACGGGGATTCGCGGTTGAAGCACCGCCGTTTTTTCACGATCAGCTCGCTTGTCGGGCTGCGCGTCGAGGACGAGCGAGTGTTCACCCATTCCCATTCTCTTGTCAAGCGCTGGGTGGACGGGGGATTGGTCGACGGATTGCGAGTGGATCATCCGGATGGGTTGCGCGACCCGGCGCAATACCTTGCGCGCTTGCGCAACCTGGCCCCGAAGGCCTGGATCGTGATCGAAAAAATTCTGGAGCCCGGCGAATCGCTGCCGCTTTCATGGCCCATCGCCGGCGGCACGGGCTACGATTTCCTCAACGTCGTTGGCGGGTTGTTTGTCGACCCGGGCGCTGAGAAGGCGTTGACGGATTTTTACGCGGAATTCACGGGCGAGCCCTCGAATTACGCGCGGATCGTGTGCGACAAGAAACGCGCAGTCCTCGAGGATTCGTTCATCGCCGAAGTAAACCTGCTGGTGGAATTGCTGGTGAAAATCGCGGCCCGTTATTGGCGCTATCGCGATTTCACGCGCGGGGAATTCAGGCAGGCGATGGTGGAGTTGGCCGCTTGCCTGCCGGTATACCGAACCTATTTGACAAGCGAACAGCCGCAGCCCGGCGCGGAGGACGCGGCCCATGTCAACGACGCCCTTGAAGCGGCGCGCCGGCGGCAGCCCAACCTTGCTCCGGAGCTGTTTGACTTCCTTGCCGATTTGCTGCTGCTGCGGTCGCGGGGCGATTTGGAGAATGATTTCGTGGCGCGGTTCCAGCAATTGAGCGGGCCGGCGATGGCCAAAGGGGTGGAAGACACGGCGTTTTATTCGTTCAACCGCTTTGTCGCGCTCAACGAGGTAGGCGGCGATCCCGGAACATTCGGCGTGAGCGTCGAGGCGTTCCACGAGTTCTGCCGGCGCCAGCAGGCGGACTGGCCCAACGCGATGCTGGCGACCTCAACGCACGACACCAAGCGCGGCGAGGACACGCGGGCGCGGCTGGCGGCGATTTCGGAAAGGCCGGAGGCGTGGATTGAGTCAGTGCGGCGATGGTCGGCGATGAACCAGCGGCATCGCAGCGGCGCGTGGCCGGACCATAACGCGGAGTATTTGTTTTACCAGACGCTTGTCGGCGCGTGGCCCCTGCCAGTCGAGCGGGCGCTGGAATTCATGATCAAGGCGTCATGCGAAGCCAAGCAATTCACCAATTGGACCGAGCCCAACGAGGCTTATCGCGCGGCGCTGCGGGCGTTCGTCACGGCCACAATGGGCGACCGCGAGTTCATGGCGGACGTGGAGAAATTCTCGGACCAATTGTTTGACACTGGATGGCGCAATTCGCTCGCGCAGACCCTGATCAAATTGACCGCGCCGGGCGCGCCGGACTTTTACCAGGGCGCGGAGCTGTGGGACTTGAGCCTGGTGGATCCGGACAACCGGCGCCCCGTGGATTTTGACGCGAGGCGGCGGTTGCTCAAGGAGATCGAGGCGCTCCCGCTCGAAGAGATTTGGCGCAGGCGCGCGGAAGGTTTGCCCAAATTGTATTTGATTGCAAAAGTCCTTCGGGTGCGCGAGCAGTTCGCTGGCGCCGGCTATGAGCCGTTGGCGGTGCGCGGAGCGAACGCGGAGGCGGTCGTCGCCTTTATGCGCGGCGCCGCGGTGGTGGCGGTTCCGCGGCTGACGCGGGACTGGAGCGAAACCGTTGTGGAATTGCCGCCCGGCAAATGGCAGAATCAGTTGACAGGCGAGACCTGGAGCGGCAAGCGGATGCCGCTTGGCAAGGCGTTCGCGCGATTTCCAGTCGCCTTTTTTCTGCGAGGATTTTGAATCAGTATGCACACCTTTCGTGTTTGGGCGCCGTTGGCAAAAGACGTCTTGGTCGTTGTCAACGGAATGGAGCATCGCATGGCCGCCGGCGAATCGGGCTGGCGCTCCGCCGCAGTCGGTGACGCCAAGCCGGGCGACGACTACGGCTTTAAAATCGACGGGCAAGGGCCATTCCCCGATCCGCGCTCGGCGTGGCAACCGAAGGGCGTCCACGGCCTGTCGCGGCTTGTGGATCATTCGAGTTTCGCGTGGACGGATTCCCATTGGCAGGCGCCGCCGCTGTCATCCGCGATCCTCTATGAACTGCACATCGGGACGTTCACGCCCGAGGGCACGCTGGACGCGGCCATTGGCAAGCTCGATCATTTGGTTGACATGGGCGTGACGCACGTCGAAGTAATGCCTGTCAACGAATTCCCCGGAGGCCGCGGCTGGGGCTACGACGGCGTGGACCTGTATGCGCCGCATCATGCGTACGGGGGGCCGGAAGGGCTCAAGCGATTTGTCGCGGCGTGCCATGAACGGAATTTGGCGGCGCTGCTCGACGTCGTGTACAACCATCTCGGGCCTTCGGGAAACTATCTGGCTCGCTTTGCGCCCTATTTCAACCCGCATTACTCGACTCCCTGGGGGCCGGCGATCAATTTTGACGGGCCGGACAGCGACGAAGTGCGGCGATTCTTCTGCGACAACGCGCTGATGTGGCTGCGGGACTATCATTTTGACGGGCTGCGCCTGGACGCGGTGCATGCGATTGTTGACACCTCTGCGGAGCCGTTTCTTGAACAGCTCGGGCGCGAAGTTAAAGAGCTTTCCGCCGCGACGGGCCGGCATTTTGTCGTTATCCCGGAGAGCGACCTCAATGATCCGCGCCTGCTGGCGGCGCGCGAGGCGGGCGGGTTTGATCTGGACGCGCAATGGAGCGATGATTTTCACCATGGGCTGCACACTGTTCTTACCGGCGAAAGCACGGGCTACTACGCGGACTTTGGCTCGCTGGCCGATTTGGCCAAGGCGTTGCGCCAGGCGTGGGTGTATGACGGCTGCCATTCGGAGCATCGACGTCGCCGGCATGGCCGCCCTCACAAGGGCTTGAGCGGTCATCGATTCCTTGGATATTTGCAGAACCATGACCAGATCGGCAACCGCGCCAAAGGCGACCGCAGCAGCCAGACGATGAGCGCGGGCAAGGCGCGAATCGGCGCCGCGCTGACGCTGCTGTCGCCGTTTGTGCCGATGCTTTTCCAGGGTGAGGAATGGGGCGCGACGACGCCGTTCATATACTTTACAGACCACGAGGACGCCGAGTTGGGAAAAGCCGTGCGCGATGGCCGCCGCAGTGAATTCGCGGCATTTGGCTGGAAGCCCGAAGAAATTCCAGACCCGCAGGCGGCGGAGACATTCGCCAAATCCAAACTAAACTGGGGCGAACTGAAGTCCGCGCCTCACCAAGCCATGCTGGAATGGCACAAAAAGCTGATCCAATTGCGCCGGAGCGAGCCGTCGCTGAATTACGGGCGGCTCGAGTTGGTGAATGTCCAATTTGACGAAGATGCGCGCTGGCTGACCCTCGAGCGCGGGCCCATCATTATCGCGTGCAATTTCCAATCCTCGCCGCAAACCGTGCCGCTCCAATCCGGGAAGCGCGCCCTCATCCTGTCTTCGGAAAGCGACGTCGCGTTGAGCGACGCCGGCGCCCGGCTGCCCGGCGAATCCGTCGTTGTCCTCCGGGTGGGTCAAAATCAACATTGAACGACCGCCAATCGTCATTAAAGTGACGCGAATGCGAACGTTGCCTAAAAAGATCGCCGGCCAGGATCCTGACGGCAGGACCAACAAGGACATGGTGGTTTCTAGCGTTCGCGAAGCCGGCGTCGATCAAAAACTTGCGGCCCGACTTCAGCTATTCAATCGGAGATGGAGGAACGAATTCGCGGAGCGCTTTCCGAACGCGCCGAGCCCGTGACCTTGTCTCGCTTTGAAGACACCATGGAAGCCATTGCTGATGGGCATTAAACTGCGGTTCTATCGCGGGGCGTGCTATTCTCAGGAACACGGATTTTGATTGCCCGCGTTTTCTTTCGCGGGGATAGTCTGGCGGCGTTGAAGCATTTTAAGGCGATTGCAGCGATGAGTGAGAACCGCGTCATTGGATGCGGCAACAAGATACCGTGGCATTTGCCGGAGGACTTCAAATGGTTCAAGAAAACGACTATTGGGCATGTCGTGGTTTTCGGAAGAAGGACGTTCGAAGGATTGCCTAAAGCCATACCAAATCGTCGCAAATTGGTTTTAACGCGGCATCCCAAGAAGCTTATCAGAGACAATCCGGCGATATTCGGGAGGTACAAGGAGTGGCTTGGTGGGAGCGAGCCAAAGGAAGCGTATCAATTTCGCTTCGTGAAACTTGATGAAGATGCGAATGACGATATAAGGATCTTCAATTCGCTTGAAAAGATCAGGCCTGAAGAGTTTGCTTGTGATGTCTATATTTGCGGCGGGGCGGAGGTTTACGCACAAGCGTTGCCGTTATGCTCGGACTTATATTTGACGATTGTCAAACGCACGGTGGAAGGCGACGCCTATTTTCCCGCGTTTGAGGAAATGTTTTCGGAGGGTGTTCAAATCGAAGAATACCCCGATTTCAAAATCCTCCATTACCGAAACCGCCTGCTTCCGGCCTGATGTCCAAGATGCTGAAATCTTCCGGCGGCATTGGCGTCGCCACGCTGGTCAGCCGCATTCTCGGGCTGGTGCGCGAGCAGGCCTATTCCGCCTTCATGGGGACCACGCCGGTCGCGGGCGCGTTTTTCTACGCGTTCATGGCGCCGAATTTGTTCCGGCGCCTGCTTGGCGAAGGCGCGTTGACGGCGGCCTTCATTCCGATTTTTAAGGCGAAGGAAAAGAACGACGGTGAAAAGCAGATGTGGCGCGCGGCCAACGCGGTGTTGTCCGCCCTGCTGGCGGCGTCGGCCGGCGTGGCGATTTACGCGATAGCGCTGATCACCTTGGCGCTGGCATTCACCTCGTGGAGCCAGGAAACGCGGCTCATGTTGGAGTTGATGCGGTGGATGTTTCCTTACATGACGCTGGCGTGTGTGGCAGCGGTTCTCATCGGGATTTGCAATGCGCGCGGGCATTTTTTTATTCCGGCGCTGGGCGCCGCCCTGCTCAACGTGGTCATGATCGCGTCGGTGTTTCTGCTGGCGCCGCACATGGGCAAGACGCTGTCCAAACAGGTCTTTGCGCTGGCCATCGGCGTCATCGTGGCGGGAATCGCGCAGGCCGCGTTTCAGCTTCCGACGCTTAGGCGCGAGGGATTTCGCTTCCAATGGATTTCCCCGTGGAGCGATCCGACGGTGAGGGAAGTGTTGATAAAGATGGTGCCGAGCTCGATTGGCGTGGCGGCGTTCCAGATCAACGTATTGATGACGCAGAGCATGGCGTTCGGGGAGAACGCGCCCATCGTCGCGGTGTTCCAATATGCGGTGCGCCTGATGGAGCTGCCGCAGGGGGTGGTCGGCATTTCGCTGGCGACGTTTCTGCTGCCCACGCTTTCCGGGCTGGCGGTGGAAAAGAACTTTGCCCAGTTCCGCACGACGCTGCGTGAAGGGGTGGGCTACCTGATTTTCATCAACCTGCTGGCGTCAATATTATTGTTGACAATGGCCGAGCCGATTGTCCGGCTGCTCTTTGAGCGCGGCAAATTCCACTCAGGCGACACCCAGCAGGTAAGCTGGGCGCTGGTTTGCCTTGTGCCCGGGCTGATTTCGTTTTCGCTGGTGAATATTTTCGCGCGCGCCTTTTACGCGGTGGAGGACGTCAAGACGCCTGCGCAAATCAGCATATTCTGCCTGGCGCTGAACCTGGTCATCACGGCGTTTCTGTTGTTTGGCTTTCATCTTGGGGCCGGCGCGCTCGGCCTGGCGAACAGCCTCAGCTCGGTGTGCAACTTGTGCCTCTTGATTTTTGGTTTGCGAAAGAAATTAAAGTCGCTGGAAATGGGTCCGTGCATTGCCCAACTTCCCGCGCTAATCGGAGCCGTCGCGGCGGCTGGAATGCTGGCATGGGCGGCGCGCCTTATGTGGACCTCGCACCTGGGCCACGCGCGGCTGGCGATGAAGCTCGGCGAAGTGTTTGTTCCGATGATTTTGGCGGGCGCCGCGTATCTGGGCTTGACGCTTTGGCTGCGGGTGCCCGCCGCGCGAGAGGTTCTTGCGCTGGCGCGCGCGCGGCTTAAATAGCCAGGTCTACATCCAGTTGCGTTTGATGAGCCAGGCTTTGATGAGCTGGGTAAGGACCACATAGCAAAGAAGCGTCAACATCAATAGCGGCCAGAAGCCTCCGGGCAGCGGCACGAATCCCAGCATCGGGCCGATGGGCGAGAAGGGCAGGTAGGCGCCAAGGGCCATGATGAGAACAGTCGTGATTGTGAGCGGCACGCTGGCCTTCCCATGTATGAATGGAATGCGCCGCGTGCGGATGACGTGGATGATCAGCGTCTGCGTCATGATGGACTCCACAAACCAACCTGTCTGAAAGAGCGCCGCGCGATACGTGTGATCGGGGTCCGCGTGGGCGAAGCGCGAAGCGAGTTCGACGGGGACCGCGAGGTCGAGCTTGGTCTTGAACAGAAACCACATGATGGCGAAGGTGGTGTAATCAAAAATTGAGCTGATCGGGCCGATGAACAAGATGAAGCGCGTGATTTGCCCCATGTCCCAGGGCTGGGGTTTGGTGATTTGCTCCGCGCCGACGTTGTCGGTGGGAATGGGCACCTGTGAAAAATCGTAAAGAAGATTATTGGTGAGCACCTGGATCGGCAACATGGGCGCAAAGGGAAATAGCGCGCTGGCGCCAACCCAACTGAACATATTGCCGAAGCTGGAGCTGGCCCCCATGCGGATGTACTTCAGGACGTTGACAAAGACTTTCCGGCCTTCCAGGACGCCTTCCTCAAGCACCATGAGGCTCTTCTCCAGCAGGATCATGTCGGCGGATTCCTTGGCGATGTCGACCGCATTGTCAACTGAAATACCGACGTCGGCGGCGCGCAACGCAGGAGCGTCGTTAATGCCGTCGCCCATGAAACCGACGACGTGGCCGTTGCTCCGAAGCGCCTGGACCACGCGGTATTTGTGCGTGGGGGAAAGGCGGGCGAACACGTGCGTTTTCTCGACGGCCTCGGAGAGCTGCTGGTCCGTCATGGTTTCGACAGCGTTGCCAAGAAGAATATGGCCGGCGTCCAGCCCGACTTCCTGGCACACCTTTCGCGTGACAAGGTCGTTGTCCCCTGTGAGGACTTTGCAGACGACGCCGTGTTGCTGAAGGGCCGCGATGGCAGTTTTGGCGGTTTCCTTGGGCGGATCGAGGAACGCGATGTAGCCCTTGAGAATCAGGTCGCCTTCGTCGGCCTTGGAGTAGGCGGCGCGTTTGTCGACCTTCTTTGACGCGACGGCGAGAACTCGGAAGCCGTCGGCGCTGAGGTCGTTGTATTCCTGGACAAGGTCGCCCATGAGAATCGGCTCCATCGGATAAAGCTCGCATTCGCTCTCAAATTGGGAGCAGCGGGCGAACACGGCCTCGGGGGCGCCTTTGGTGAGAAGCTCGAAATCGCCGTTGGGATGTTCGACGATGACGGACATCATGCGCCGGGAAAAATCGAACGGTATTTCGTCCACTTTGCGGTGCTTGTCCGTCGCCAGTTTCTTGACGGTCGGATGCTCCAGGACGGCGCGGTCCAGCACGTTCTTGAGGCCCGTCTGAAAATGGCTGATGAGGAACGCGTCTTCCAGGACCGTCTCGCTCTCCTTCTTGAACACGTCGCAATGGATTTCGAGGATGACGTGGTCGCGCGTGAGCGTGCCGGTTTTGTCCGTGCAAAGGACATCCATCGCGCCGAAGTTCTGGATCGAATTGAGCCGCTTGACGATCACCTTCTTGGCCGCCATCGCGATGGCCCCTTTGGAGAGGCAGACCGACATGATCATCGGCAGCATTTCCGGCGTCATGCCCACCGCCACGGCCAGCGCCAGAAAGAAAGCCTCCTTCCAATCGTGCTTAGTGATGCCGTTGATCAGCAGAACCACCGGCACCATGATCGCCATGAACTGGATCATCAGCCACGTGAAGCGTCTGATGCCCTTGTCAAAGCTCGTTTCCACCTGCGTCGTCGACATCGTGCGAGCCATCGTGCCCAGGTACGTGTGCGGGCCCGTTTCGACAATCAGGGCCTGGGCCGCCCCGCTTTCAACGCTCGTGCCGAGGAAGCACAAGTCCGAATACTCAATCGGCGTAATGTTCTCGCGCGTCTCTCGGGCGTCGAATTTCTCAACGGGCATCGATTCGCCCGTGAGGGTCGCCTGGACGATGAAGAGATCTTTTGAGGTCAGGATTCGCACGTCGCCGGGAATCATGTCGCCGGCGGAAAGTTTGACAATGTCGCCGGGCACGAGCTGCCTTAACGGAACTTCACGCGGCGCGCCATCGCGGATGGCCGTGGCCGTGACCTTGATCATCGCCTTGAGCTTCGCCGCCGCGGCGTCCGCTTTGGATTCCTGGATGAAGCGCAGGCTCACGCCCAGGACCACCATGGCGACCATGATCCAGCCGCCCACGAAATCGGACGCTTCCTTTCCGGTGGAGAACGTGACGATGGCCAGAATGGCAAGCAGGATGACTAGCGGATTGATGACGGCGTGATAGAGACGCCCGGCCCACGTGTGCTGGCGTTCGGCGGCGACCTCGTTTGGACCGTTTTGTTCAAGCCGCTCGCAGGCGGCGGTTTCCGTGAGCCCCTCCATCGACGAACCCAGAGCCTGTAGCGCGTCTGCAGCGTCTTTGCGCGCCAACTCGGTCAAACGCGAGGAAACCGGCGGCGCGGCTTTCTTTTTTGCGGGGGGCGGAGACGCCACAGGAGCATTCGGTTTGTCGCCGTTTGGCATGCGAGAAATGGTTGGAGAGAAGCGATCAGTGTTTGATGAGGAAGAATTGATTCCCGCCGGCGTTCGTGGTCACCGCGACATACAGGCCGGGCAAATCGCCGTTTGTGATGAAATATCCGGAAGCGGGAGCAAAGGCGGCTTCCACGGCGGAGGAGCTGAGCAAGCTGAACGCATTCGTCGCGGTCCCCGCTGTGGCGGTGAACGTCATGGCAATCTGATTGTTGACGCTTGTGACGCCCAGGAACGTCAGCGCGGTGACGGTCTTGACGCTGGCCTGGCCGAAGGTCGTGGAAACGTTTGTGCCCACGCGCGGCGACCAGACCCGCCAGGCGTGGAGGGTGTCGGACGCGGCGTAGAGATTGCCAACGTTGTCCCAGGCGGTGGCCCAGTAGGTGTTGGCCGGATCGAGGTTGGCGGCGACGTTCGTGCCGGCCCCAGCGTCAAGTATGCGAATACCCCCGACCGTCGGGCCCGCCATCGCGCATGCCACGTATCGCGGATGCGCGCGCGAATCGATGGTCGTGTCCACCACATCGCCGAACGTGGCGTCTCCGGCGCCGGCGGACCACACGGCGTTGGTCTTGGGCAGCGCGCCTTTGCCACCGGCAAAAAGCATCGTGCTGTTGTCATTGGTTTCGTCGACGTATTGGCTGACAAAAACGTTGGTGATCGAGTCGACCATCAAACCGCCCGACGCGCTCTGCGTCAGCGGCCCGCCCACCGCGGCGGCGACCTCCCAATTGCCTTGTTCGTCGGCGGGATTGGCGAAGCCGCCGGCCATGTTCCAGAACCACACGCCGGCGTTGGCGTCAACGTCGCCGAGCCAGATCGCGCCCGAATTGGCGTTGCTGGCGGTCACGTCCATCGAAAACCAGCCGTTGCCGTTTGCCGTCAAGTAAAAGTTGAACGGGTTGAAAAAATAGTTGTTCGGATTGAGCACGATCGAATTGGTCGTCAGTTGTTCGTTAAACGCGACAATCTGCCCGGTCGAACTTCGGTCGTTCATATACAGGCGGTTGTCGTCGCCCATCCGGAGTTTTTCAGGAAGCCGAAATGCCTGGTCAGACATCGGATAGCGGCCGTCGCCAAACGGGCCGTCGTCGGCCGCGGCTCCGTCCGCGTTGAATTTGAGGATCGTGTCGCGATCCCCCGCCACCGTGTTGGGATGATAGCCGGTGCCCGCGCCAGCCACGAAGACGCGACCGTAATAAAGACTGTTGGTGTTGTTATCGACCGCGATGCCGCGCGGCGCGTAAACGTAATACCCTCCGCTGCTCAGGTTGGTTTTGATGGCGTTGGTCGTCAGAAGCGTCCAGGCTGAATGACCCGATGACGCCGCCGTGACGCTGATGTTATAGGATCCGATTCCCACCGTGTTTGAACTGGAATCCTTGCCATCCCAGAAAATCAGGTTCGTGCCGAGCGAAAGGCCGGCGCCATTGGTCGCAAGCGCGTTGGTGGCGACGGAAAACGTGCGGACAAGAACAGAATTGGAATAAATGTTGACGCTGACCCCGAGGTCCGCGACATCGCTAAGTATATAAGAAATAAAAACGCCGTTTCCCAAAGCAGTGGACGCCTGGGTCGCCGAGCCGTTGAGTTTGATGTTGGACACAGACACATTGGCGCGGCATGCAGCCGCGGCGGCAAACCACGCCAGCGTGGCGACAATGACGGCGACCCTCGCTTGAAGTATCGATCGGAAGACATGCTTCATGGTGACAAAAATATTATCGTAAAACGCAGGGCGGGCAAAGGGATTTCAGTGGCGGCCTTCTTGGAATGCGCGCCGATAGACGGTGAACATCACGTGATCGAAACCATGGAAGAGAAACGTCCTCTCGGGTTCCATGCCGAGCTTAAGGGCCACGCGTTTGGAGGCTTCATTCTCAGGCCGGATCATCGCGACAACGCGAGCGGCGTCCAGGGTTTCGAGCGCATGGATTTTGCAGGCCCCGGCGGCCTCGGTCGCGTAGCCCAAACCCCAAAAGGGCCGATGCAGTATGTAACCAAGCCCGACTTCCTTTTGCCCGTCGATCTCGACGCCGAGAAGGCCGGCCTGCCCGACCGGCTCGCCGGTGTTTTTGTTGACTGCCAGCCAGTAGCCGTATCCATCCTGCGCATACCTCTCCTCCTGGCGTGTGATCCATTTGACGGCCTCGTCGCGCGTAAACGCTTTTCCCCATGCCCACATGACCTCGCGATGGCCGACCATCGCCGCGACGAAATCCAGATCGGCCCACGACAATTCCCGCAGGAAAAGCCGGGGCGTCTCAAGGATCAATCGCGTTTTGATCACGATCCCTCTATTTTGCGGCGTAAGAGACGCGCCAGATCGTGCTGTTGCCGTCCTCAGTGACCAGCAACGCTCCGTCACGGGCGACCGTCACGCCAACCGGGCGGCCCCAGACGCTCGTGTTGTCAACCACAAACCCCGTCAGAAAATCGTCGTATTCGCCCGTCGGTATCCCGTTGTGAAGGCGGACGCGCACCACTTTGTAGCCTGTGCGCGAATTGCGATTCCACGAACCGTGGAATGCCGCAAAAATGTCGCCGCGATATTCCTCGGGAAATAGCGAAGGGCCTGAAGACGCAGTGTAAAACGTCATTTCGAGCGATGCTGAATGCGCCTGGACTGGCACGTCCGGGACGGTCGCGCGTCCCGCGAGGTCGGGGCGTTCGCCCGCGTGGCGCGGCTCCTCGTGGTTCCCCATGTAATACCACGGCCAGCCGTAATAACCGCCTTCTTTGACACGTGTGATGTAGTCGGGAACCAAATCGTCGCCAAGGCCGTCGCGCTCGTTGGTGGAAGTCCACAACACGCCGTCCTTGTCGATGGCCAGGCCGACGCCATTGCGGATTCCCGTCGCAAACGGGCGAAGCGGCTGGCGGCCTTCGGGGTCTGTCAATAAAATATCGGCGCGATTGCTCTCGGAGTCCCACGTGGCGCCGAATCCCCGGTCGGCCTCCCACGCGCGGATTTCGTCGGCGTCCTTTTTCTTCATTCCCTCCGCGACATTGGATCCCGAGCCAACGGAAATAAACATGCGCTTGCCGTCCTTTGAAAACGCGACATCGCGGGTCGTGTGGCCGCCGGTCGTTCCTGTCAGGCGCGGCACAACGGTCGTTGCCGCCCCGCTCGCCGTCAGGTCCCCGCTGCGATATGGAAAACGCACGACGGCGTTGTTGTTCGCCACGTAAAGCCATTGCGGATCGTCCCCGGGCGGATAAAACGCCACGCCGAACGGACGATCAAGCCCTTCGGCGAACACCTGGTTTACCGCCGGGGCATCGGCGCCGTCGGCGGCGCGCAGGACGCGGATGCGGTTGGCGCCCGTTTCGGCGATAAAAATGTCGCCATTGGGCGCGGTGCGCAGCAGGCGCGGCCCGGAGAGGCCGGAGGCAAACAAGCGCACTTCAAAGCCCGATGGGACGGAGAGCCTGGCGTCCGCCGGTTGCTTGACAACGCGCGGGCCGTTGCCGGCGGATGCGGTGGCAAAAGGCGGCGGCAATTGCGCGAGGTCCACAATATGTTTAATGCCGGGCCCGTCGTGCCGCCAATCGTGCGCGTCGCCGGCCACGGAAGCGGGCTGCGCGGACTCTTGCGCCCCGCCCGCTGGCGTGGCCAGCGTCGAGAGAAACGCGATCAGGCAGCGGCGATTGTCGGCGTTGGGCGCTGAGACGAGCATTGTCGTGCCCGGCACGGCTAAAGTGGGATTGGCCAGGAACGGGTCCAACGTGGCGGCGCTCCATGTGATGCCCGAATCGCTCAGCGCTTTGGTGTAATTGAAGTTCCGCGCGGACGCGGCGCGGCGGCCCACGACGCCGAGAAGGCTGGGCCCTTGTCCGCCGATCATGGTGTTGCGCGGCCCAGTCCCCCCCGCATGACACAGCGCGCAGTTTTGTTGGAAAAACGCCCTCCCGCGGCTGACGTCGTCGGTTGGCCCGCCGCCTGCCGCCACTTCTTCATTTGCGGAAAAATTGATGATGGAGGCCGGAGCCGATTCCGGGATTTGCAGGCGGATGAACGGCTTTTCGCAGGCGGTGTGACACGCGTAACAGCCAACCATTGTTTGGCGATAGGCGGTTTGGAAACCCGGCAAATCCTTGTTGTCGATGGCGCCGCCAACCGCTTTGAGAAACGTGTTTGTGACAGCTTCCAGGATCCCGTTGAGGTCGACGTTCGCGCCGGATTTTGTGGTTCGAACGGGCTTGATGGCAACGGCCCATCGCAAATGGGATTGCGTCTCATTGAGGTAATACTCCGCCAGCGGCCAGTTCTCTTTTTGGGCGGCGAACCAGAGATTTGCAAAATGATAGCCGACGTCGGTCATCGCGTGCGCCTGATCCGGCAGCCGCGGGTCTGGCGCTGGCGCCGCCTTGTCCTGGGCGCAGGCTGTCAAACACGCGAAAGCGCAGAAAAGCCGCGCCATGCCGTTGCAGGCGCGGGAGAATCCACTCGGACTATTTTTAGACACGGAGCAACACTATCGCATGGCGCGCGCGGTTTCAATGGCGAGTCGGACAGAGGCAAAACGCCTTGCTTGACGAGGCAGTTTCGGGCACAATTCGGCGCAATGCGAGACGTCCGGCAGGGGGGAGTTTTTCCGGAAACCCGATGGAGCTTGATCTTACGCCTGCGCGCGCCCGATAACGTCCAATCCGCCAAAGCGCTGGACGAATTGTGCCAGGTGTATTGGCAGCCCCTTTACGCCTATCTGCGGCGTAGCGGGCGCGACATCGAGGAATCCAAGGACGTGGTGCAGGGTTTCCTCGCCCAATTTCTCTCGCGTAACGGCTTTGAGCGCATCGGCCCAACCGACGGCCCCTTTCGCAGATTTCTTCTTGGCAGCCTACGCAATTACGTCGTGAGCCTGGCGCGCCGCGACGCCGCCGTCAAACGC
>Ga0265338_10002871_pt1 | contig 25147 bp, 16 predicted proteins | sample 42126metaG_FD_193579 | JGI IMG/M metagenome (GOLD analysis project Ga0265338, IMG submission 193579) | Rhizosphere microbial communities from Carex aquatilis grown in University of Washington, Seatle, WA, United States - 4-21-26 metaG | ecosystem: Host-associated > Plants > Roots > Rhizosphere... | reverse complement strand
TCCAGCAGGTTCACGGTGCGATGGGCGTTCTCGGCATGGGAATGCGAGTGCGTCACCATCACGATCGTGGTGCCCTCATCGTTCAGTTCGGCGAGGAGCTGCATCACCTCCTCGCCGTTTGCGGTGTCCAGATTGCCCGTGGGCTCGTCGGCCAGTATCAGCTTCGGTCGCGCGACGACGGCGCGCGCCACGGCGACGCGCTGCTGCTGACCGCCGGAGAGCTGCGAGGGCATGTGGCGGGCGCGATGAGCGATGTGCACGCGCTCGAGCGCCTCATCGGCGCGCCTGCGCCGTTCGCCCGCTGATACATCGCCATGGTAGAGCAGCGCGAGCTCGACATTCTCGCGCACACTGAGCTCATCGATCAGGTTGAAGCTCTGGAATACGAAGCCGATCGCGTTCTTGCGCAGCTGCGCGAGCCTGGGCTCCGAGTAGCCGGCGATGTTCTGGCCGTCGAACCAGTATTCACCCGCCGAGGGGCCATCGAGCATGCCGACGATATTGAGGAAAGTGGACTTGCCGCAACCGGACGGCCCCATCACCGCGACGAACTCGCCGGTACGGATCTCCAGGTTCAGGTCCCGCAGCGCGGTCGTCTCCACCTCGGTGGTGCGATAGACCTTGGCCAGATTCTTCAGCGTTATCATGCGGTGCCTCTGCTAGTTGCCTTCAGGCTTTTCGAATTCGACGCGATCCATTTTCATGAAGGCCTCATAGCCTGAAACAATCGCCTTGTCTCCCGGCCTCAGGCCATCCACCACTTCGACGAAGTCGGGGTTGCGGCGGCCCAGCCGCACGTTGCGGCGCGTCGCATAGTGTCCGCTGGAATCCAACGCGAACACCCAGTTACCGCCCGTGTCCTGATAGAAGGGACCGTTGGGCAGCAGCACGGCGCGGCCGGCGCCGCCCAGTTCGACCTTCAGGTCGATCGCCTGGCCGACATGGATGCCGCTAGGCGACGCACCGTCGAAATACAGGTCGATCTTGAACTCGCCGCTCGCAACCTGGGGATAGACCTTGGCGACCTTGCCCCGGTAATCGCGGCCCTCGACACTGAACAGGGCGGTCTGGCCCAAGGTGACGCGGCTCAGATAGAACTCATCCACCTGCGCGGTGAGCTTGAAGCGGTCGGCGGAGTTGACCTGCCCGAGCACTGCTCCCTGCGCCTTGGACTGACCGACTTCGGCATCCAGCGCGGTGAGCTGGCCGTCCATCGGTGCGCGGATGGTAAGGGCCTCCACGCCGGCGTTGGCAACATTGACGCGCGCGCGTTCACCGGGAGCGGCGCCTGCAAGCTGGGTGGTACGGACACGCTGTTCGACTTCGCGCGAGGCGATCGTCGCATCGCGCAGCCGCACGTAGTAGCCGTATTCTTCTTCTTCCTGCTGGTAAGTGCTGGGAGCAATGGCATTGCCGTCCAGCAGAATCTTGTCGCGCGCCAGATCGTTCTTCAGCCTGCTGATCTGATGTTCGATATCCAGCAGATCATGTTCGTATTTGAATCGGCTCTGTTCGAAGGTGAGCTGCTGAGCCGCGACCTGGAGCTGCAGCGCCGGATTGGAAAGGATGATCAGCGGTTGGCCCGATCTGACCATCGCGCCGTCTTCCACGAGCAGCTGCTTTACCGTGCCACCCTGGTCGGTCGTCAGGTAATCGATGATGAAGGGCGCCACGGCAGCTCGGACCGCGATGTAATCCTCGAACGGTCCCTCGGTGACGGTCGCGATGGTCAGCCGGTTCAGCGGCACCCGATAAACATTGCCCCTGGCGCCGCCCAGAACCCAGAGCGCGATTCCAACCATCAAGACGATCGCGGTCGCGACCAACGCGTACACGCGCCATCGGGGCTTCGCGGCGATGGCTCGGTCCATATTGGTGCTCATGTGCTTTCTATAGCAGGCGCCGTGCCAACTATTTCTTGTTATATTTCAATGACATAAATTTCCATTTGGCCGTGGATGTACGCATGCGTACACTGTGGCGGACACCTGTACGCATACGGACATTGCCTTGCCTGCGCCCCCATTTGATGCCCGCGTGCTGGTCGTGGATGACAACGAGGACATCCTCCAGGCCGCCCGGCTCCTATTGAAACGGCACTTCACGGAGGTGCAGACCCTCGAGGACCCGTCCGAGCTGGCCGCGATCACACGGCGCGGGGGCTTCGACGTATTGCTGCTGGACATGAACTTCCGGGCCGGCGCCGACGACGGTGCCGAAGGGATGGCGCGCCTGGCCGAAGTGCTGGCCATCGACCCCCAGGCAGTAGTGGTGTTGGTGACCGCGCACAGCGGCGTCGAACTGGCAGTCGAAGCCATGAAGACAGGCGCTGCCGATTTCGTCACCAAGCCTTGGGAGAACGAGCGCCTGGTCGCAACGATGATCGCCGCGCTCAATCTGCGTCGCTCGCGGATGGAATCCAGGGAATTGCGCCAACGCAATCTCGGACTTGCGGCCGCCACACACCTGGAATCGGGGATGATCGGTACTGCGCCCGCGATGCTGAAGATATTCAGCGCGATCCGCCGCGCCGCACCCACCGACGCCAATGTCCTGATCCTGGGCGAGAACGGTACCGGCAAGGAACTGGTCGCACGCGAAATTCACCGGCTGTCGGGGCGCGCCAACGAGGTGTTCCTGCGCGTGGACTTGGGCGCACTGTCGCCACAGCTCTTCGAGAGTGAATTATTTGGTCATCGTCGCGGAGCCTTTACCGACGCCAAGGCGGATAGGACTGGATTGCTGCGAGCGGCGACCGGGGGCACTCTCTTTCTCGATGAGATCGGTAATGTGGCATTGCACCTGCAGAGCAAGCTGCTGACCGCGCTGGAGCGGCGCGAAGTGGTGCCGGTGGGCGCGGAAAGATCAGAATCCATCGACGTACGGCTGATCTGTGCGACGAATTTGAGCCGCGAACGACTATCCGATGAGGACCGGTTCCGCCAGGATCTGCTCTACCGGATCAATACCGTGGAATTGACATTGCCGCCCTTGCGTGAGCGCAGGGAGGATATTCCGCTGCTGCTGGAGCACTATGCGGCCCTTTATTCGCAGAAATACAATCTTCCACCCAAGCGCCTGTCAGCGGCGCTGATTGCGAGACTGACGGAGTGGACATGGCCCGGGAATGTGCGCGCACTGCGCCATGCCGTGGAGCGTGCGGTAATCTTGAGCGATGGCGATCTATTGGGTCCTGCCGATTTTCCGCTGACCGAAGCCGAGACGCAGAAGGAATTTTCCGCTGAAGTCGCGCCGCTGGATGCAGTCGAAAAGGCCGCCGTCATCCGTGCGCTCGAGCGGCACCAGAATAATGTGAGCCGCGCCGCGCAGGCCCTGGGTCTCACGCGCACCTCACTGTATCGCCGAATGGAGAAATATGGCTTATAGCCGCTTCCAGCTTGGCATCGTGCTGCGAGTGCTGGCGCTGGTTGCGACCCTCGCGCTGCTCGCCTGGAGCCTCACGCACACCGGCTGGTATGTCACGATTCTGATGGTGTCCGCCGCGAGTGTCGCGCAGGTGGTGACGCTGCTGCATTTCGTCAACCGATCCGGGCGCGAGATGGCGCGATTTCTTGGCGCCGTGGCGTTCGACGATGCGTCGGTCACCTTTTCGGCACTTTCCACCGATGCAGCGTTCGGCGACCTCAGCGCCGCCATGACGCGCGTCGTGAATCAATTGCGCTTGGGAAGAGCGGAGCGCGAGGAACAGGCTCAATACCTGCAGACCCTGATCGCGCATGTGCCGGTGGCACTGGTGATGATTGATGAACGCGGGACAATCCAGCTGCTTAACTTGGCGGCGCGCAGGCTGTTCGAGACTGCCTGCAGCGACTTAGGTCAAGCTGCACGCCATGGTGCGGGCTTTGCGATCGGATTGGAGGCCTTGAAACCAGGGGACAGCGCCATCCTCAAGATGGAGCGTTCGTCTGGGACCTTGCAGCTGAAGGTTGCAGCCACGGGCCTGACGATGTCGGGCGTGCGCCAGCGCCTGCTCTCACTTCAGAATATCGAAACGGAGCTCACCGCGCAGGAACTCGCGGCTTGGCAGACTGTGATCCGCGTGATGGCGCATGAGGTCATCAATTCGTTGACGCCGATCACTTCCCTTGCCGCCACTGCGCAGGCTCTGGTGGCGGAGTCACTGACGGGTGTCTTGGAGGGCGACCCGCGCCGCGCGACGCTGACCGATACCAGCGAGGCGCTGGACACGATCGCACGCCGCAGTGGGGGGTTGCTGCACTTCGTGCAGAACCACCGACGACTCACCCGGCAAATGATACCCAAGATCGAGATCACGCCGATACGCCGCGTTTTCTCCCGCCTGCAGCGATTGCTGGCCACGGAGCTGGCCGCGCGCAATGTGGATCTGTCCTTGTCGATAGCGCCCGAGACACTGGAAATCACAGCTGACATCGAGTTACTCGATCAGGCGCTGATCAATCTGATGCGCAACGCGATGGAGGCGCTACGCGACGGGTGCGAAGGCCACATCAGCCTGTCCGCCCATCGAGAGGCCGGCGGGCGAACCGTCATCGCGGTGGCCGACAACGGCCCCGGTATTGCGTCAGATCAGCGGGAGAAGGTGTTCGTCCCGTTCTTCACGACCAAGCGACAGGGAAGCGGCGTTGGTCTCACCCTGGTGCGCCAGATTGCCACGGTACATGGCGCAACGGTGAACATCGACGAGACACCGGGCGGGGGAGCGACGGTCAGCTTGCGGTTTTAGCTTCCTTCACGCCTCTACGCCGACCTAACAGCGCGAATCCGCCCAACCCGCTCAGCAGCAGCCACGCGGATGCGGGGAGTGGTACGGGGGAAGTCAGAAACACACCCGAGGCGGAGGTAAACGTAACGCCCTGTGGCAGGGTCACGGTAAACGGGTCATCGTAACTGCAGCTGCCCGGCGTCACTCCTCCATATGCCTGACAGGAAAGGTTCGCGACGAAGTTGTAGCCGTTCCCAAGCAGCGACAGCGGCAGGTTCACGTTGACGTCGAGCGCGCCGCCGCTGCTGGTCTCGCACGTGACGACCGTCGATACCGGGTCTGTAATGCAGGACGAGCCGAGCTGAAGGGTGCTGGCCTGAGTGTGCGTGAAGGAGCCACCATCGGCCCAGAAACCGGTGAAGTTCAGGTCCGCCTGCGCGGTGCCTGCCAGACCTCCGCCGGCGGTCAGATTGACGATCAGTCGCGCGCCTGGCGCGACAGTCCCATGGAAGAATAGCGTGTCGGTCAGGGCGGCTACGCCGCCCGGGTTGGTGTTGATGTCGCCGGTCACACTCGCCTGAACGACCAGGTCACCGCTACCGAGGGACGCGGAGCTCGAGGCGGATGCCACATAGGCAAGCCCGTCACCTGCAATGCCGGAGCCGCCGGTCGCGCAGGCGGCATGGGACGGCTGATTGACGCTCGAGCAATTCGGCACTTGCGTCCCACCGACATCAGCGGCGGCTCCTGCAGAGGGCGGGTAGACCGGGAACGCAGGCGCCAAAAGTGGCACCAGCAACGCGAGCAGGCAGGCCAGCCTCGCGAATGCGCTCTTGTTCTTGTTCATGACATCCCCTCGAACCTGTGCCTGAACTTGATTCCCAATAAGCATAGCGCCGTTGAAAAGCGCTGTCGATTTGGAGCCTGGATGGGCATGCGCGCCAGGCCTATTGCGCATTATGTAAGCCGCTGACCATCTGATCGTCGGCCTGGGAGCCGACGCGGTGCCGGAATGGACCGCCTTCATGGCGCGGCTACCGCCGGCGATGCAGCAGCGGGCGCGCGACTGCTTTCATAGCGTTGACCGGCCCGGGCGCAGCGATAGGACCGCACACCAGTCCTGGTACGAATGGAACTACCGGCGCCGGCTGCGGGACACCGCGCTGCGCACGGTCGGCCTGGATTCCGCCCCGCCGACGCCGGGGCCACGCGCGACGCCGGCCGAGGCCTGCTCCGGGTAAGTGTTCGGGGCTACCATGTCCACTCCTTGCAGTGTCAACCGGGGGCTGCCCTAAGCGTTGGATGCAGATGGGGATGGGGGCCGCCACGTGAATGAAAATAAGTCGACGGTTGCGGACGGCGATGGTGCCGCGACGCCCTCCAGGCTCGGACTGACGGCCCTCGGCGCACTCGCGCTGGATGCCTGCGGTGACGGCGGCAGCCCGAGCATGGGCGGCCCGCCGCCGCCCGCATTCTCGGCCGTGCAGGCCTCGCGGTTCCTGGCCCAGTCGGCGATGGGCTACGGTCATACCGATATCACGTCCGTCTCCACTTCCGGCATCGATGTCTGGCTGACCGCGCAGTTCGCGCTGGCCCGACCGCAGAAGTTCTGGGACTTTCTGGTCGCCAACGGCTATGGCGTCGCGACCAACGTCAACACCTACAATGGCTTCGAACCGATGATCTGGTCGCAGCTCATGGGCAGCGGTGACCTGCTGCGTCAGCGCGTGGGCCTGGCGCTGCTGGACCAGTGGGTGGTGAGCATCGACGGGTTCGCCAGCGGTTGGCGGCCGTTCGTGATGGCGGCGTATCTGGATGTCCTGTGGGACAACGCCTTTGGCAATTATCGCGATCTGATGGAGAGCGTTTCCACGAGCGTCGCGATGGGCCTGTACCTGACCTTCCTCGGCAGCGTGAAGGCCAATCCGGTGACGGGCTCGATTCCGGATGAGAATTACGCGCGCGAGCTGATGCAGCTGTTCACGATCGGACTGTATGAACTGAACATGGACGGCACGCAGGTGCTGTCTGGCGGCAATCCCGTGCCGACCTACGCACAGGCCGACGTCTCGGCCGGTGCGCGGGTATGGACCGGCTATGTCTTCGCCAACTCCGACAACACCACGCCCGACCGCATGCAGCTGCCCATGGCGATCAATGCCGCGCAGCATGAAACCGGTGCCACCAGCTTCCTCGGCATCAGCATTCCGGCCGGTGCCAGCGGCGCGACCGCGCGCACGCTGGCACTCGACGGTCTGTTCAACCACCCCAACGTGCCGCCATTCGTCAGCAAGCAGCTGATCCAGCATCTCGTGACCAGCAACCCCTCCCCCGCGTATGTCGGTCGGGTCGCCGCCGTGTTCGTCAATAATGGCAGCGGCGTGCGTGGCGACATGAAATCCGTGATCCGCGCCGTCCTCACCGACAGCGAGGCGCGCGACGATGCCCAGGTGGCGAGCACCAGCTTCGGCAAGCTGCGCGAGCCGGTCACACGCCTGGTGCATTGGGCGCGGGCCTTCAATGTCACCTCGCCGACGAATTTGTGGCCGTTCGGCAATGTGTCCTCGACCGCCAACCGGATAGGCGAGAGCCCAGGTCACGCTCCGAGTGTCTTCAACTGGTTCCGGCCCGGCTACGCGCCACCAGGGACGGCGATCGCGACCAACGGCCAGGTCGCGCCCGAGTTCCAGATCACCAATGAACCGTCGATGATCGCCTACATCAACTACCTGCAATCGGTGATCGTCAATGGCGCCGGCGAAGCGAAGGCCGATTACTCATCGCTGACCGTCATTGGCGCGGACAGCCAGGCGTTGCTCGATGAGCTCAATCTCGTACTGGCGGCCGGCCAGATCGGGACGGCGACCATCGCCCAGATGAAGAGCGCGCTCGACACCATTTCGACCGCCACCACCGCGGGCCTTAACAATCGCATCTACGCGGCGCTGGTGCTGGTCATGGCCGCCCCCGAGTACCTGGTGCTGCGATGAGGAGAACGCGCATGCCCTCCGAGATCTCCCGCCGGGCCTTCCTCAGGCGGGCCTCGGCGCTTTCCCTGGCGGGCGCCGCGACGCCATTCGTCATGAACCTCGCCGCGATCGGTGAGGCGGCCGCGGCCACGGCCTCGGACTACAAGGCGCTGGTCTGCGTCTTTCTCTATGGGGGCAACGACTACGCCAACACGCTCGTGGCCTACGACAACGCCCAGTACGGCGTGTATCAGTCACAGCGCCCTGGCCTCGCGTATGCGCAAGCCACGCTGTCCGCCACCGCATTGACGCCGTCGATCCCGTTGCCCAATGGTGCACAGTACGCGCTGGCGCCGGAACTGGCGAAACTCCTACCAGTGTTCAACGCAGGCAATCTCGCCGTGCTCCTCAACACCGGGACACTGGTGCAGCCGACCACCAAGGCGCAGTACCAGGCACAGAGCGTGCGCCTGCCGCCGAAGCTGCTGTCGCACAACGACCAGCAGAGCTACTGGCAGGCCTCATCGCCGGAGGGCGCCGCCTCCGGCTGGGGCGGTCGAATCGGTGACCTGCTCGAATCGGGCAACGGCACGTCCACCCTCACCTGCATCAATGTCGCCGGCAATGCCGTGTTCCTGACCGGGCAGGCGGCGGTGCAGTATTCGGTGACGCCTGCAGGCCCGATCGCGCTGAACGCTCGCACCAGCCTGCAGGGATCGACGGCGGCGGCGGCACTGCTGCAATCGCTGATCAGTGGTGGGGGCAACCACGAGTTCGAGGCGGCGCTAGGCGGCATCGGCACGCGTGCCTTGAGCCTCTACGGCCAGGTGTCCGCTGCGCTCGCCCAGGCGCCGGTGACCACGACCGTGTTCCCGGCGGCCGCGGACACCCAGAGCTCGCTCGGCGCGCAGCTGCAGCTCGTGGCGAAGCTGATCTCCGTCAGCAGCCAGCTCGGCGCGAAGCGCCAGGTGTTCTTCGTCTCCACGAGCCGCTATGACACGCACGACGGACTAGTGACGCTGCACCCGACGTTGCTCACGAACCTGGCCGATGCACTGCGCGCCTTCCATGACGTCACCGCGGAACTGGGCGTGGCATCCCAGGTGACAACCTTCACCGCCTCCGACTTCGGCCGCGCCCTCACGGCCAACAATGACGGCACCGACCACGGCTGGGGCAGCATGCACTTCGTGCTCGGAGGAGCCGTCAAGGGCGGCCGCTACTTTGGGCTCAATCCGACCCTGGCCAACGGCGGCCCGGATGACATCGGCCAGGGCCGGCTGATCCCGACGCTGTCAGTCGATCAATACGCGGCGACGCTCGCCAGCTGGTTCGGGGTCGGAAATTCCGACCTTGCGACGGTGGTCCCCAACATCGGCAACTACACCGGCAGCGCGCTCGGCACCAACGTCGGTTTCGTCTAAGGCCGCCTGCTGCTCGATGCCCGACTATTGCTATGATCGCGGCTAGTAACCGGCAGCCAATCCGGCAGCCACGGCGGGGTGTAGCACATGGCAATATCGCAATCCGCGACCGACGCGAGGTTCGCGCGGCGCGATCTCCTGAAGTACGGAAGTGCCCTGGGCGCCTGTGGCCTCATGGGCATTCCCCTCGCCTCCGCCGCACCGCTGTCGTTCCGCTTCGCCTGCAGCGCGATTTCCTGGGGAACCGACATCGAGGAAGCTATCCGCGCCTGCGCGCGACTGGGACTGCCGGGGCTGGAGCCGTTTCGCAACCAGGTCGTGCACTATCTCGACCGGCCGCTGGCCCTGAAAAAGCTGATGGACGATGCCGGCATCCGGATCGTGACCTGCTCGAACGGCGGCGGCCCGGATTTCAGCAGCACGTTCTTCGATGCCGCGGTGGCGCCCAAGACCATCTCTGATCATGTAAAGTTCGCGCGCGATTTCATCAAGCCTTTCGGCTACGTCGAACATTTCAAGATGAACATGGGCCCGAGGCCGCCCGATGGGGAGACCAGCGACGATCAGATCAGGCTCGCGGCCGAGTCGCTCAACTCGATTGGCGAGCAGACCATTCGGTTCGGCATCAAGCTCGCGCCGCATCCGCACGTGGGGTCGCTGATCGAGACCGAGCACGAGGCGCGTACCCTGCTGAAGCTCACCGATCCGCGATACGTCTGGTTTACCGCCGACACCGCCCATCTCACCCTCGGCGGCATGGACCCGCTGCAGATGATCCGCGACTACTGGCCGCGGATCGCGGAGATCCACTACAAGGACGCACCCAGACACCTGCGCGGCAATAGGGTGCTGGCGGTGCCCAAGAGCGGCCCCGAAGCCGGCGGCCACGGGTGGTTCCGAAATCTCGGCGGCCCGGATTCAGGCGGCGTCGATTTTCCGTCCATCCAGAAATTCCTGATTGCCCAGAACTACCAGGGCTGGGTGACCCTGGACCTCGATGCCTCCATGGTGGCGGCCGGCAGCACCATGGAGGAAAACCTCAAGGGCAACATCAAGTATCTCGTCGACGTGCTCGGGGTCGATCCGAAGACGGTGTGAGTCGCGAGACGACGCGGCAAGGTATATCTTGTCATCTTGCCGCCTCAATCCAGTTCTTGCAGAGTAAACATAATGCGCCAAAGCTCAGCCGCCGCCGACCACCAGCAAGTTCGGCGGTATCGCGCTTTGGCTGCACTGTCGATGCTATGCCTGGCATTCGTCATGGTTGGACCCGCCCAGGCAGCCACCATCACGGGCATTACCTTGTCTGCCTGTACCGTCACGGCGACGGGATGCAACGCGACCGGGCCAGAGCTTGCCGATACGGTTGGCGCCAACTCCATTCCGAATGCTTATCTATACCTGTCCGGAGCAACGCCTGGGTTTGTCAATTCCGGCGACACCGCAACGAGCGCAGCACTTGGCCTGTCGCTGCAGAGCCTGGGGCACAATACGGCGAATTTCGAATTCCAGCCGGTGAGCGCGCTGGCCGGCATCGGCGCTGTCAACAACAGCGCCCCCAGCGGCTATTTCGAGATCAATCTGTTCCTCAATGGAAGCACCACCACACCGGATGTTTCTATTTTTGTCAGCGACCCGAGCCTCAGCCTGGGTGGCATGCCAAGTCCCAACTCCGGAACCGGGTATGCGTTGTCGGGCGCCCTGGTCCCAGGCGCGGGAACCCAGAGCTATCAGGACGGCTCGACGCTCTGGACCGTCGTCACCACTCCGGTGCAATACGGCTGCGAGGGCGGCAATGGGTCCGTGCCCATCGGAACCGTTTGCCCCACGAATGGTGAAATGGTGGGCAAGTTCAACAACGTTGCCGACGGCATTCCCAACTACAGCTTCTCGGTCACTGCGTTTCCGACCACGCCCCCGGTACCGCTGCCTCCCGCCGTCTGGTTGATGTTCACGGGCCTGGCAGTACTGGGCTTGCTTTTCCGCGCGCGGCGACACGCTGATATTTTCTGAACCTTCCTGCACCCTGCTCGCCCCGTGCTGGGACGACAGCTGCCCCTGGTTTGACAAAGCGCAGGGGGACCTTCAGAGATGCTCGTCCCGCAGGTGTCCGCCAATGGCGGCGGCGACGCTGGCAATGAAAGCTCCAATCAACAGGGCCAGCGTGGTGTACAAGGCCAAAGATAAAGCCGCTTTGCGCGCGGCATCCGCGGCTGCTTTCGCCTTCGCAGCTGCCGCTTGCACACTTTGAATGAAATCATCTACCCGCTTCTGGGCATCTTCCTGCGCCGCCCCGGTTGTTCCCGCCACCAGATTCGCCAGATAGGCGCGATCCTCGGCGCTGACCGCGCCGCTTGTCACTGCAGAAGCAGCAATATGGGTCACTTCCATTTTCGCATCACTTAGCCGCGGCGAGGACTCGGAGCCTGAGGGCGCGGGGTTCCTGAACAGCTTATCCAGATCATAGGGGTCCGGCGCCGCAGCATTGGCGCTGGCCATCGCACCCCTCACGACACCCCCTGTGGCTTGAGCTCCCCCTTGCAGCAGCGACGCCGCGGAGCCCGCAAACACTGTCGCGACCACCAGCGTGGCGAGCGACCAGGTCACGAGACCGTGTGCGGTATCGCGAAAAAAGACTTCGTGGGTATGCGTCGCAAGCCACCTCTGACGCAGTCGCCCCACCAGATAGCCACCGACGGCCGCCGACAACCACTGCGTGACAATCAGCCAGATAGTGCCTGCCACCGTGAATCCGGTCGCGGACGCGCCCGCATTGGGCCACGGCGATACGGCTGCAAATCCAAGACCCGCGCCTAGCACTACCAAGATCAACGAGACAGAAATGGCGACCAGGGCGCCAGCGAGAATGGCGCCCCATGAGGTGGCGGAACCGGCGCGAAGACGTCCGGGTTCATCCATTGGCGTTTCCGCTATCGCACGGCCGTTCACTGCTGCACCGCTATCGAGTAGAGCACATTGCCAGCAGCAATATGATCGGTAGAGGAACGCCTAGCATCCAAAGCAATATTCCACGGCCCATTGCGCGCATCCCTTGCTAATCGGTGAGTTTAGTTAACGGCGCTAGCCTCCGGCACTTCGGAGGCGCCGTCCACGACTCGGCGCCGGGAGTCGTCGTCGGTACTCGCCTACAGAGGCGTTGTGCATGGAGTGGTTCCGGAACAGGATGGATGCGAAGATCGTCATCGAGCACTACCGGCGCCATCGAGGCGCTCTCGCGCAGCCCCGTGACACCAAGAGTATCGTCGATCGCACCGCCGCTCTCGTCGACCCCTTCGGAGGCCTCCAAGCGCCTGTTGCCGTGGCTGGTGGCGGTAGCGTTTTTCATGGAGTCACTGGATACGACGATTCTGAATACTGCGGTGCCCGCGATTTCCTCGGCCCTTCAGGTGAGCCCGCTCAGCATGAAGGCGGTGCTGGCGAGCTACACGCTGAGCTTGGCGGTATTCATCCCGATCAGCGGCTGGATGGCAGACCGATTCGGAACACGTCGCGTGTTCGCATCCGCCATCGGCCTGTTCACACTAGGTTCTTTTCTGTCGGGAATATCGGGCAGCATTCATCTGCTCATTGCGTTTCGCGTCCTGCAAGGTTGCGGCGGGGCAATGATGGTCCCCGTCGGGCGGCTCACTCTCGTGCGGACCTTTGCCAAGTCAGATCTTCTGCGCACGATGAGCTTTGTTTCCATACCCGCACTGGTAGCCCCTATGCTCGGTCCCATCGCCGGGGGACTCATCGTCGGTTATCTGCATTGGCGCGTCATTTTCTTCCTCAATATTCCGATTGGACTGGCAGGCCTGGTCCTCGTCTACATGCATTTGCCGGACTACCGGGGAAAGACAGACCCTCCGCTGGATGTGGTCGGACTCATCCTGTTCGGTTCGGGGATCGCCTTATTGTCCTATGTTCTGGAGATATTCGGTGAACATCAATTGAGTGCACTGGAGATGTCGGGGCTTACCGTGGTGTCGGCACTGTTGCTCGCCGGGTACGCGCTACATGCCCGCGCTCTCTCATTCCCTCTGCTGGATTTGAAACTATTCGGCATTCGCACCTTCCGGGCAGCCGTCAGCGGCAGTTTCTTCACCCGCTTGGGCATCGGCGGGGTGCCCTTCCTGCTGCCGCTCCTCTATCAGGTAGGGCTTGGGTTCACGCCGATTGAATCGGGCCTGCTTATCATGCCCCAGGCGGTCGCCGCCATGTGCATGAAGGCGATCATGCCAGGGCTCCTCAGGCGATTCGGGTATCGCGGCGTTCTGGTCTCCAACACGTTGATTCTGGGTGGGCTCTTGATGGCATTTGCGACCATCGGAGTTGCAACACCCTACTGGCTCATCCTGCTCCAGGCATTCCTCTACGGAGGTTTCACGTCTTTGCAATACACCAGCATGAATACCTTGGTGTACGCGGATATCACTGAAGAAGACACCAGCAACGCCAGCTCTATCGCCAGCACCATGCAGCAGATGTCGATCAGCTTCGGGGTGGCGGCCGCGGGGCTCGCCACGGCAGTCTTTGTCCCCGGTGCGAACTCCGCTGCACCCGAGATGACTCGCGGGATACATAAGGCTCTCATTGGATTGGGCATCCTGACGATCGGATCGACGATTGTCTTCAAAAGCCTGAAGGCCGGCGACGGCGATGATGTCAGTCAACATGCCGTGCTTCATCCGGGTGGCTGATCGGGCGGAGCGTCTCACGTACTGCGTCAGTACAATTTCCGTCTTTACACACTCGCCGAACGGGACTATGGTCCCGCCCCGGAACGGTCATACGGGGTCACCAGGTGAGCAGTAGCACGAACGGCAGACGACGCTGCGGAAATCGCAGCCGCGCTTCGGCTAGATAACGCTCAAGTTTGCCCTGAGCGCCGTCCCGCTGAACGCGGGAGGCGCAAACGGCGCGAAATCCTCGTTTCGCACCGCAGTTGATCCTCTGAGCTCCGCCCTTCATTCGATCGGTTTGACCGTCGTAGCCGGCTTTGGCGGGCTATAGCGCGGCTGCGCCGCTCCAATTCGTGCCTGAGGGCACGGCTACGGCTTGCAGGGACCCCGTCCAGTCTTAAGGAGACGGACGATGGTCAAGCTGTTCAAGCGCATCGCGGAGCACCCTGGGGTCAAGCAATTGGGCCCGGGGCTCGTGACCGGCGCTGCGGATGACGATCCGAGCGGCATCGCCACCTATTCCCAGGCCGGCGCGCAGTTCGGCAACGGCATGCTGTGGACCGTGCTGCTGACGTATCCGCTGATGGTGGGCATCCAGATGATCAGTGCCCGCATCGGCTGCATCACCGGGCGGGGACTGGCGGCAAACATCAAGGCCGTGTTTCCGCGGCCCGTGCTGTTGAGCATCGTCGGCCTGCTGCTGATCGGCAACACCATCAATATTGCCGCGGACATCGCGGCCATGGGCGAGGCGCTACGCCTTATTCTGGGCGGGTCGGCCCATTTCTATTCCGTCTCCCTGGGGGCGCTCTGCCTGCTGCTGCAGGTGGCGCTGCGCTATGAATCCTATGTGGGATACCTGAAATGGCTTACCCTGGCACTGCTGTCGTACGTCGCGGTGATCTTCACGGTGCACGTCTCCTGGAGTTCCCTCCTCCATGAGGTGCTCATTCCCGGCTTCGTACTGAACCACGAAAGCATCACGATGATCGTGGCGGTCTTCGGTACAACCATCAGCCCGTACCTGTTTTTCTGGCAGGCCGCTCAGGAAATGGAAGACCTGCGCAGCGTGTCGGCGCGAGACCATGGCGGGCATCTGCTGCCACACGCGCAGGATGTCGCAAAGAAGCATCTGCGCCGGATCCGCTGGGATACCTACCTCGGCATGGGGTTTTCGAATCTGATCGCGTTCTGCATCATTCTGAGCACTGCAGCGACGCTGCATGTGGCTGGTATCACCAATATCCAGACCTCAACCCAGGCTGCCGAGGCGCTCCGGCCGCTCGGCGGCCCCGCAACGTTTCTGCTCTTCAGCCTCGGGATCATCGGCACCGGAATGCTCGCCGTCCCGGTGCTGGCCGGCTCTGCCGCGTACGCAGTAGCGGAGAGCTTTGAATGGCGCTCCGGGCTGGACCGAACCCTGCTCGAAGCACGCGAGTTCTACGGCATCCTTGCTGTAGCGACGGCCGGCGGGGTGATCCTGAACTTCACCCGCATCGACCCGATGCGGGCATTGCTCTGGAGCGCCCAGATCAATGGCGTCATCGCGGTACCCATCATGGCTGTCATGATGGTGCTGGCCTCCAGGCTGGATATCATGGGGCGCTTTGTCGTCCAGCCAGGGTTGCGAGCCCTTGGATGGCTGGCGACGGCGGTGATGGCGGTCACGGTTGGCGCGATGATCTCGACGATATAGAAGGTTTGACGGAGTCGCCCCATTTCCTGATGCGTCGGCGCCTTGAAGAAGCAATGCCGGACATCGGCGTTCGTCAAGGATGTCGCCGTTCATCCGCGCTTCCGAAGACGTGGCATTGCCCGAGGGTTGTTGCTACATATATTCCGCGTCTTCCAGGAGCGAGGCGCCCAGGGCGTCGACCTCAAGTATGACGCCTGACGCTTACCTGGCTGAAGGCCGGTAGCCGGACCACACGTATTCCAGTGCCGCCGCCATGGTCTGCTCACGCACCCGGTTGTCGGTGTGTCCGGCGTCCTTGGCGAAGACGTAGCGGTAGTGGTATCCCTTTTGCTTCAGTACCGCGGCGGTACGCGAGGCGGCAAGCACCCAATTGTGGAACGTGTCCTCCGCCGCCATGTAATTGTTGTCGTGCTCGCCCACTTCCATCCAGATCCGCAAGGGCTTGGGTTGCGTGTCCGCGATCAGATGGTCGTGATATTCCCAGGCGCCATGCGGATTGGCGGGATCCACCGGCGATTGCTGGTTCACGAAAGTCGGCGAGAAAAGCACCACCCTGTGATAGCGCTCAGGGTGATACCAGGCCATCGTGAAGGCTGCGGCGGCGCCGGAACTCCCACCTAAGGTCGCTCGGCCGTCCGGATCCTTGGTAAAGCGGATGCCGAATCGCTTGGACACCAGCGGCAGCACCTCATTTTCGATGAAATCGCTGTAGCGCCCAGAGAGAGAGTCATATTCGTAGCCGCGTTCGCTTCCCTGGCCATCTTCGTTGCGTGCCGCGCCTACCGGAGTGGAGCCCGGATCCAGCGCCACCATGGCGATCGGTGGCAGCTTTTTCTGCGAAATCAGCGCATCCAGTGCGCGGCGTACCTGGTTCTGATAACTGCCACCATCCTGCACGATGATCACGGGCAGCGGCGTCGACTGCTTCACCCCGGCTGGGATGTAGACCCAGACATGACGGGGCTCATAAGGCGAGTCTTCCCATTGCACGTCGCCCGGTACGGCGTTGCCGCGGCCACCCGGCATCTTGTCAGGATCCGGGACATAGCCGACCTTGTGCTTGCGGCCGGGATAGAGTTTGGAATCCCGGGCCAGCATGGTGATCTCGTGCAGCTCGCCCGTGGCCCAGGCAGCGTGCGGGGTGCGTAGTTCTTCACAGATCACATAGTCCGGACCGATGACATACTCGCCATCGGAGACATTGTCTGTGCCGCCGACTGGAAGTGGGTTGGGCGGCGGCAGTGGGTCCACGGCGCGGCCGGCAGCAGGGGGCGCGGCGCGTGCACCGGCTGCATCCGGCGCCTGCATCTTGGGCTGGGCCGATGCGGCAGTAGATGCACCCACAACGAGCGCGCAGAGAAAAGCAAGATACCGATTCATGGACCTCCCCTATTCGGACCGTCGTGCGCAGCCCGGCATTGGCAACGCTCAGTGATTGGTGCTTACGATCCCGTGGTCGCGCAGCAGCTTGATGTAGAATTCCCGCATGACAGGATCGCCACCCCGGTTGACGGTGTCACCCGGCGTCTCGTTGCGATAGTCGAGTGCGGCCAACGGCGCACCATTGTCCACCAGGAACTGGATCACGCCGATGGGATCGGGCGTGCCACGTGCCGCCACAGCGATATGCATGATGCTGCGCCCGCCGAGCGCGATCGCGTCCAGGTGCGGATCGAGTTGATAGGCATAGGCCATCGCCGCCGCGCTACCGCTACCGGCAGCGGCCATCGCCACGGTCATCCCATCGGGCCCCTTGATATCGGGCCTCGCCCCCGCCGCGACCAGGATCTGCATGGTCTCGACCGCTCCTGCGCGGGCGGCGAATTGCAGTGGTGTGGCAGGCACTGGAAGCGGCAGCGGAGTAACGACTCTGCGAATAGGGATACCGGCGTTGGTCGCATTGTCCCCACCGGCAGAAGCTTGCGTGGCTGGCGTAGCCGCGGCCACCTGCACCGGCATCGCTGCGGTCTCGGTCATGGCGTTGGGATCGCCTCCCCTTTGCAGTACGGTCTTGACGAGCTCGGCACTGCCACTACCTGCCGCCAGATGGATCAATTGCCGTCCTTGCTTGTTGACCCAGTGCACATCGGCGCCATTGCTAACAACCTGGATCGCGAAGGGAATGTTCTTAGTGATGATCGCTGCTTCCGCCACGGAGGTGCCATCTGCCGATCTCGCATTGATATCGGCGCCTGCATCCAGCAGTGCTACGGCGGTGGTCGGAGTTTTGCTGCGCAGCGCGAAAAAAACGGGCGTGAAGCCTGTCCTGTCCAGCGCATTGACCTTCGCGCCATGGGCCAGCAGCCATTTGACATTGGCGGTGTTGCCAGCTGTCGCTGCCCACATCAGCGGTGTCTGGTTCTCCACGTTGGCGGCGTCGATGGCAGCGCCCTTAGACAGCATAGCGGTCAGCACATCCGGCGTCGTAGTGCCGGCACAGAGCGCAAAGGCGGTGGTGCCGTTGTGGCGCACCTCCCTGGCATCCGCGCCCGCCTTGAGCAAAGCGGTAACGATGGCCGCATCACCCAACTCGCAGGCGAGAGAGAGCGGCTCAATGGCATCCGGCGCCAGGGCGCGGGGCCGGGCCCCCGCCGCCAGCAATAGCCGCACCGCATCCTCATTTTGACGGTCCACCGCCCACGAGAGCACGGTAGACTTATCGGGCAGCTGCGCGTTCACGTCGGCCTTGGACGCCAGCGCGGCACGCACGCCGACCAGGTCGCCAGCGCGCACCGCCTGCAGCAGGCGATCTTCCGCTGGACCCGCAAGGGCGGAAACACTACCGCACAGCAGCAGTAAGCCAGCAGGCAGCGTCCGGCTCATCTGGCGATCCGTGCTTCAGGCCAGATTGAATCGACCGGTACTGTCGCCAAGCTTTTCCTGCTCGACGCCCAGACCGTCCATCATGGTCAAGAACAGGTCCGTCATCGGCCTCTGTTTGGCGTCGATGTGCCGGTTGCCCTTGACGCCTGGGACAGCCGCGAGAACCGGCAGATCGCGGTGATCGTGGCGGTTGGGATCGGCAAGACCTGCGCCGACGAGCACCGTGGTGCTGTCGAGCAGGCTCGCATTGCCGTCGTTGGTCTCCGACATGCGTTTGAAGTAATAGGCTATCTGCTCCATATGGTAGGTGTTGATCCTGGTGAGCTTGGCCATCTTCTCCGGATCGCTGCCGTGATGGCTCAAGGGGTGGTGCCCGTCTGGCACGCCGGTTTCCGGATAGGAGCGAGCTCCATTTTCGCGGCCGAACATCAACGTGCCGACGCGAGTCAGATCGGCCTGCATTGCCAGTACCTGCAGATCGATCATCAGTCTGGCATAGGCGGAATAGGATTCCGGGATGCCGGCAGGATGGGCCATGGTCGGCAACGCGATGTTCTGCGTCTCTGCCATCTGTATGCCACGCTCCAGATCGCGCACCGATTGCAGATATTCATCGACCTTGAGCCGGTCGCTGGCGCCCAGCGAGCCGGAGAGGCGCTTGGCATCTTCGCTCACCAGATCCAACAGGCTGGCCTGGCGCTGCAACTGCTTGCGACGGGTATCGGCATCCAGTTGATCAGCATCGCCGAACAGGCGATCGAACACGTCTCGTGGATTGACCGTGATCGGCAGCGGCGTCCTGGGACCCGTCCATGCCATGGTGTTGTTGTAAGCGCAGCTGTAGCCGCTGTCGCAACTTCCCACCATGCTGGGCTGATCGAGCCCCAGCTCCATCGAGGCGATCTGCGTGGACTGACCGAACTGGCGGGCGACGATCTGATCCATCGAAGGACCGTTCAGCAGGGCTGAATCGCTTTTCAGTATATGTACACCGGTCAGGAAGGTGGCGCAGGCACGGGCATGATCACCGGCGCCATCGCCCATCGCTTCGCCCATCGCATGATCCAGGCCCTTGATGACGACGAAGCGGTCGCGGAACGGCTCCATAGGCTTCAGCGTCGGGGAGATCGTGTAGCCTTCACCAACTTCCGCCGGTGTCCAGTTCTGCATCAGCATCCCATTCGGCAGGTAGAGTACCTGCAGCCGCTTGCGTGCCGCCACCTCTGTCGCCCGGGCAGATGAGATCATCGCGTCGAGCAGCGGCAGGGCCATGCTCGCGCCCAGTCCCCGCAACAGGGTGCGGCGATTCATTGGTTTACGAATGATCATCATTTTGTACTGTCCTTCTCATCGTGAAAGGTACGCTCTGCACAATGCCCATGATTATCGAATGCGCACGGTACCCGTCCTTGGCGGCCGCGGCGGCTGCAGCGCGTACGGCCGGCATGTCAGTCCCGTCCACACCCCGTCCCAGCGCATAGATCATCAACCGTTCGGTGAACGCCTGGACGAACATGTCCTTGCGATCCATCATCACATTCTTAAGGCCAGCCGGCCCATCGAATTTGGTGCCGTCGGGCATCACGGCGTCGGTCTGGATCGCCCTGCCGCCCAGCGTCTGCTCACGCCAGGCGCCTACTGCGTTGAAATTCTCGAGCGCAAAGCCCAGCGGATCCATCTTCGAATGGCACGAGGCGCAAACCGGATTCTTGCGGTGCTGCTCCATCTGCTCGCGTATGGTCATGTTCTTGGCGTTGGGGACCGCCTCCAGTGGCGGCACGTTCGGCGGTGGCGGTGGTGGCGGCGCCGCGAACAGGTTGTCCAGTATCCACTTGCCGCGCAATACGACTGAGGTGCGGTCGTTATACGAGGTGACCGTCAGAATACTTGCCTGGCCCAGCAGGCCGCCGCGATGCGAAGCTGGATCGAGCTCCACCTTGCGGAAGCTGGCGCCCCGCACGCCAGGAATGCCGTAATGCTCCGCGAGGCGCTGATTGAGAAAGGTATAGTCCGATGCGATGAAGTCGGTGACCGGACGGTTGCCGCGGACCACTGCGTCAAAGTACATATCGGTCTCAGTCAACATCGCGGCACGCAGCCGATTGTCGAAATCAGGGAAGTTGAGCCGGTCTGGCGACTGAAACTCCAGGCGGCGCAGATACAGCCATTGGCCCGCGAAATTGTCGGTCAGCGCCTGAGCCTTGGGGTCCGCCAGCATGCGCGTGACCTGCTTTTTCAATTCCTCACGTCGACTGAGCTGATTCTTCTCCGCCACTGCCAGCAGTTGCTCGTCCGGAATGCTGCTCCACAGGAACAGGGAAAGCCGGGTCGCCAACTCCACATCGCTGAGCCGATGCAGTGAGCCGGGTGCGGCGCCAGGAGGATCGCTCTCGCGAACAAACAGAAAATCCGGCGAGACCAGCACCGCCTCGAGCGCTGCTTCGACCCCATGCTCGAAATCGCTGTCCTGGCGGCCTTGCCTGTACATCGCCATCAGTGGCGCCATGTCCGCATCTGTCACCGGCCGGCGATAGGCCTGATGCGCGATGCGGGCAAGGATCGAGCGGGCGCAGGCCTGTTCCGAGCGCCAGGCGGAAGGGTGGCAGGTGAAGATCCTGCGACGACTGGACGTCGCTCCCGCACTCTTGGGATCGAACGGGCCCTGCACCGAGATGGTCTGCACGTCGCGCGCATAGACGACTTGCGGTGACAGTTCGCCGGCGTCGGTCACGCCAGGGGCCTCCGCCGCCACCAGCTGCCGGCTCACCACCGCGCCATCCACTTGGATATCCAGCGGGACGTCCGGGGGCGGCACGGCGTGGCGGGGACCACGCAGCGTCACCGCGGTCATCGGCAATAGCGAGTCTTCCAGCGTCAGGCTGCGTATGAAGGAGGCGCCAATACTGTGCGGCCCGGCCTTGAGCGGCAGCGATAACGTGATGCGGGTTTCCGGCAGGCGCCGCGTTTCGACGCCCGCAGCCTGGTTGATGTCCACCGTAATCTTGTAGGTGGCGTCGTAAGGCGCGTAATACTTAAGCACGCCCCCGCCGCGAGAATCCAGCGGCAGGTCGTCGCTGGCACGGCTGTTTGCGTAAGCGTCTTGTACCAACCGGAAATCAGTCGTAACCGCCGTGCGCGAGCCCACACCGGCAGCGATGCGGCTCACCTTGCCGGCGACGCGGATATACCGATTCATCAACGTCGGTGAGACCGTCAGCACCTCGGCGATATTGTCGAAGCCGTGACCGGAATCGTCGGCAGGCAGCTCGTCACTGACATCGATCTTGAGGTCGAGCAGATCACGCAACGCATTGGAGTACTCCGCCCGATTCAGGCGACGAAGCACGGTGAGGCCCGGATCGGGATGCTGGGCGGCGATCCCATCCAGTGAAGTGGACAGCCAGCTGGTGAACTCGGTCCGCAATTCCTTGGGCGGCTTGACCGCGATCGCAGGCGGCATTTCGCCCAAGCTGAGCTTGCGCAAGATCTTTTCCCAGGTCTCGTCATTGGCGGCGAGATCGTTGGCGTCGAGCGGCTGCACCGACATGCCACCCGTCTTGGCACGGTCATTGTGGCAGCCCTGGCAGTACTGGGTCAGGAATCGCTTGTGGTCGGGGGGCGCCGGCGCTGTCGGGGAGTCAGCGAACGCGGGCAGCAAGGCGGCGGCAAAGAGCGGTCCAATGGCGCACGCGAGCACCCCCGGGGATACCTTCCTGCATCGACGAAAGCGCGCTGCCACTGCCTGTGTCCCCTATCTCCGGCGCCTTCTGAAGTGCACTGCCAAGAGGCTGATTCCGCATCCCGTAGGCGACTCTATTAGTATCCAGCCAGCCAATCAATTTGAACGCTGTATTGGTCTACTTGGCACTCATCTGCGGGTCGGCCTGAAGCGGCCGGTCATAGCTGTTGCGCTGATGCAACTTCGCAGCACTGCGTCTGGCTCGATCCAGGATTATGTCCGGTTGCCAAGCTGATACAAGTCCCCCGCGGCAACCGTCGGTGGACCTTCCGTCGATACAGCAATAGGCCGCTCAGCCCAGCAAGTTCCATGAGCGTCAGCGCACCGCCACCGCCCTTGCTACTGGCGAGGATAGTGACCGTCAGGGGCGCCTGCGCGCTAGCTGAGAAATCAACGTTAAGGCAGGAAATAGAGTAGGTAAATGAGCCGCCGTTGCTTGCTGTCTGCGTTGTGGTACCCGTTGTCGATAGGGTTCCTGACCAGATAGAGCCATCGGCACCACCGCCGCTGGCTGTACAGCTCGTTGCATTGCTGGACGACCAGCTGACCGTGAATGATTGCCCGACGGCCACCTGCGCTGGGCTCACGGTGATGCTCACCGCTGGCGGCACGGCGGGAGTCACCGTGATCGTGGTCTGCGCGGTGGCATTGCTTTGACTGCCGTCGATGCTGCGGCAGGTAATGCCGACCGTATACTGACCCGTATAATACGGTGATATTACCTGACTGCCGCTGACGGCAACGTCTGTCGGCGAGCCAAAGTTCCACACGGCAGCATCGCCGGTGGGTGAGCAATTGCTCGTGTAATTGGATGACCAAGCGACAGTATATTGCCCCCCTTGCGTGATGCTGCTCGGTGTAACCGAGATATTGGCGGTGGGCGGCGGCGGGTGCAGCACTGTAACGGTCATGGGAGCGGAGGTTACCGGCGAGGCCCCGACACCGTTGCAGCTGATGGTCACGGTATAGGTGCCAGGTCCCTCAGGCGCCACGATCTCAGGGCCATTGATAATGAAGCCGCTCTCATTCGGAATCAGCTGCGGTGGACCTACCCCATTCCCGAGAACAGGCGTCGAGTTCAAGACGCAGGTGGACAGATTCGTGGTCCAGTTGATCGTGACATAGTCGGCGGGAGAAGCCGTGTACGTCGTCGAGGCCGGTGACAGCGATGCCGTCACGTACGGAGCGTTATCTTCGACGGTGACCTGAACACTCTGGGTGACAGAGAGCGCTCCCGAAGTGCAGGTAAGCGTGTAAGTATAGGTTCCCAGCGTGGTGACGCGAGGCCAGAATGCATCCGTCTGCGAGACCAATGAGTTGTTCGCCCATCCATCGTTCGGCGCCCCGCCGCTTGGCACACAGGTGTCGGCATAGGTCAGCCACTGCAATCCCAGTTGTTGACCAAGAAGGCGATCAGTGGCATTCGCCTGCAGCGTCAGACTCGGAGTCACAAAAGAAACGACCGCAGAACCGCTTGCTGCGACATTTCCGGAACCACATGTGACTTGATAGATGACCTCGCCCGGGGAGTTTTGTGTCGCGGTGAAAAGTCCCGAAGAGGATTGATTCGTCAACGATACGGAGCCGCCACTGATGCTGCACGGCGTAACGTTGGAGGTCCAGGTCACGGTGGCCGGCCGCGTTGTCCAAACGTAGGAGCGGTCGGCATAGACTTGTACGAACGGGACGCTGCCATACCAGAAGATCGAGAGTTTCGCGCTGGCGCGGCCGCCTCCACTGAGCGCGCAGCTGAGTAGGTAAGTCACCGTAATGCCGACCGTCTCCGTCACTGACTGCGATCCGCTGGGCGGCAGTGCGCCGGACCAACTGTCGCCATTGACGCCTCCGGATGCCATGCAGCCGGTAGCCTTCGGTACAGTCCAGCTCAAGGTCGCCGACTGCCCATCGGTGAGATTGAGGGACGAACTCGCAAAGCTGATCTGCGCCGCCGGGGAGCTCGCCATGACGAGCGTGCCCGAGTTGGCCGGATCGAGCACGGACTTGAGCGTGGTCGAGCCGGTGCTGCTGCTGGTGTCGGCGGTGGAGTTCCATACCGCGGAAAGATCGGTGAAGAGTCCCACGCCATTGCTACCGCTAGGAGCCGCGAGAGGGCTGACGGGACACATACCGTACCCGGATGCATCATTCGCGTTGCCGAGAGTCAGGGAGCCGACCAGGCGATTGTTCTGATTGATCAGTCCGCTGCCTGACGCGCCCAGCCCGATGTTGCCCGATTGATTGACGACCTCGAGGTAATTCGGCTGGTAGCTCGTGCCGCCGACATTGGCCTGCACGGCCAGCGCCTGGCCATACCAGCTGACGAATTGCTTGTCATAGGCACGCGCATGATGCACGGTGTAACCGCCGGAGACGGCCGCGCCGCTGGCGTCAAAGCCGGCGAACTGCGCGTCACTTACCACCGGGCTGTCCGCCAGCTCTATGAGCCACGCATCCTGTTGCTCCACCACGGTGGTGGCCCCAGTCTGCGTTACGATACCGGGATCGTAGATGGTGCCCAGCGTCTGCCCACAGGGAGTGGTGGCGTCCCAATACACCGTCACCGACGATGCGTTACCCGGCGCTCCGCCACCGATACTGCCGCCTTCGCAATGCCTGGCGGTCAAGACATACGGCGTGTTGTCCTGAGGAACATCATTGATGAGTGTGCCCGTGCACTGGTACTGATTGAGAACGGTCAGTGCCACGCTCGCCTGCCCAATTGGCGCGTTCCCCGGAACTGCGTTACACATGTAGTTCTGGATGCAGGCTGAATTATCTGTTGCGCCGGGGCCGGAGTTCGTTGCGGCAAGTTGCTTGAGTTGCCGATAGTAAGGGTGGTCCTGCACACCCGGACCAAGACCGCGATAGCCGGCCTGCAGGCTGACGATCTGTAGCGCGACCAATGAGCGCTCAGCCGTTGGGACTGTCAGCGTGAGTTCAAGCGTGTCACCCGGGTGAATGCGGCTCCAAAAATCATGGTGCCGAATGTCTCCCATGCGGTAAGTCATGGTGCTCGCAGCACTGCGCACGGTCAGGATCGCGCCCGCGGGCAAGTACGCGGGAGCCGCGTGGAATGACATCGAGACGGCGGTCGGCACTCGCACCGCAT
>Ga0265338_10002870_pt1 | contig 25152 bp, 19 predicted proteins | sample 42126metaG_FD_193579 | JGI IMG/M metagenome (GOLD analysis project Ga0265338, IMG submission 193579) | Rhizosphere microbial communities from Carex aquatilis grown in University of Washington, Seatle, WA, United States - 4-21-26 metaG | ecosystem: Host-associated > Plants > Roots > Rhizosphere... | reverse complement strand
ATTAGAATTAACAACTGAGTTTTTATGATGTTTATGATGTGGGAATGATTCTAATTCTTTATGATGTTTAGCATTATCATATCTAAATATCAATTGATTATCCCTATCCATATATTGATACCGATATTTTAATTTCCCTTCAATCGCTACATCTTTTACTTCAATAAATTCTAATTTCGAATTATCGACAAATAGAATTGTACCTTCAATAAATCCCCTTTCAGTACTATATAATTTTAACGTTATTTGAGTATTTTCAATAATAAATTGAAAGCGTTCAATAATTAGTTTACAATTTTCAAAGTACATTGAAATCATAACAATTTATCTAATTTTTGTTTGCAAAGTAATTGCATTTGATATAAACCGGACCAAAGGATAAAATCGTTTGTATCATCATATTCACCATTTTCAAATTTCACATAAAAATCAGTCGATGATGTTGCATATTTTTGTTCAAACGTATGTAAATCGGATTGTATTACTAATATTTCCTTTTGTAATTTCTGAATGTGAAATTCAATAAATTTATCAAACAGCAATTCCTCTGTGCCAAATGCTTGAACTATTGATTCATATTTATTTGCCAATAAAGGACTCAGTTCTATATGTATAGTTTGCATAATCAAATCAATTTATTAATACAAATATACGGTTTTTTTAGATGTGAAAGGTTTTAAAAACAGATGTGAAAGGTTTTTAAAACCTTTCACATCTAAAAATTACCAACAAGAATTTGTATGTATCTTAATTTTGATTAAATTGCAAAAAAATTTAACGATTAATGAGCGATATTACATTAAACCCGGAAACATGGGTTGATAAATACGGTAATTACCTCTATAACTTTGCAATGATGAGAGTTTATAACTCTGATATGGCCGAAGATTTAGTTCAAGATACCTTTTATTCGGCATTCAAAGCGAAAGCTTCATTCATGGGAAACAGTTCTGAAAAAACATGGCTTACTTCCATTTTGAAACGCAAGATCATTGACCATTATAGGAAAAACGCACGTAGTAAAGAAGATAATCTGTTGGATAATCCCGAACATTTTCAAACCGAAGGCATATTAAAAGGTCATTGGGACGATAATTCATTACCTTTCGATTGGGGTGTCACTGCCGAAGCATCGGCGGTCGAAAATACCGAACTTTATAAGGTCTTGAAAAACTGTCTGGCAAAAATTCCACCAAGGATGGCAGCCACCTTTACCCTTAAGGAATTCGAAGATTATTCGACCGAAGAGATCTGTAATGAATTAAATATAACCCCGTCAAACCTTTGGGTTATGATTCATAGAACGAAAGTTCAACTTCGTGATTGTATTGAAAAAAACTGGTTTAAACCTGATCAAAAGCGTTATTCTTAAATAGTAGGACTGTATGAATATTTTTAAAAAATTGTGGATTACCTATCTTAAGGCAACGTATAGGACATGTGGGGAAGCTACACTATTAATGGCAAAAGAAGAATGTGCCAAACTTTCGGATGACGAACGCGGACGATTAAAACGTCATATGTCGCGTTGTAAATATTGTAACGCCTACAAACATCAACACGAATTGATTGCTAAGAATGTTGATGTAATGAAACACAATATCGAAGTCGATAAATACCTTTATTTTCTTACTCCCGAACAAAAGGAAAGACTCAAGAACGGAATCAAACTTAGCGAGTAAGAAATACCCTAAAAAAACCATGGATTATAAAGAAATTTGTCTGAAGGTTGTAGAATTGGCAGGCAATGTCGGTGCTTTTGTTACAAACGAACGGTTACAATTTGATAGTAACAGAATTGAAACCAAAGGTAAAAACGACTTTGTTACCTATTTAGATAAAGCATCGGAAGAACGTATTGTCGAAGGACTCTTAAAAATCATTCCTCTTGCCGGATTTATTGCCGAAGAAAAAACTTCGGTTGTAAAAGGCGAAACATACAATTGGGTTATCGATCCGATTGACGGTACTACCAATTTTATTCATGGTCTGTCACCTTATGCCATTAGCATTGCATTACTTTGCAACGACCAATTGGTTGTTGGTGTTGTGTACGAAATGGCTTTAAAAGAAACATTCTATGCTTGGAAGAATGGTGGTGCATATCTGAATGGAAAAGCTATTCACGTATCGGAACGAAATAGCATTGCCGATAGTTTAATTGCGACCGGATTTCCTTATAGCGATTATTCGAAGATGGAGCCATTTATCGAAACTATGAAATTTTTCTTTACCAATTCGCACGGGTTACGTCGCATTGGTTCTGCAGCCACCGATTTGGCTTATGTTGCCTGCGGCAGGTTCGAAGCTTTTTATGAATATGCGTTAAAACCATGGGATGTTGCAGCCGGTGCTTTGATTGTTACCGAAGCCGGTGGAAATATTTGTGATTTTGCTGGTGGTTCAAACTTTTTATATGGTGGCGAACTAATTGCCAGCAATAAAAACGTGTTTGAAGAAGTTAAACGGGAAATTGGAAACAGATTTCATTCAATTACGAATTAATAATTACGAATTACGAGCTTAACCCCCGTAATTCATAATTAGTAATCCGTAATTCGTAATTATAATTTATTCGTATTTGAAAACAAGCATTGTCATACTTAACTGGAATGGAAAACATTTTCTAGAAACGTTTTTACCTTCGGTTGTTGAACACAGCTCTTTGACTGATGTTGAAATTGTTATTGCCGATAATGCTTCGACCGACAATTCGCTTGCTTTTCTTGCCACTCACTACCCTAGCCTAAAAACCATCATTCTTGATAAAAATTATGGTTTTGCTCAAGGCTATAATCTTGCCTTGGAACAATTAGATTCAGAATATTATGTATTGCTTAATTCCGATGTGGAGGTAACTGCCCATTGGATTGATCCTCTGATTTCGATGATGGATGCCGATACTCAGATTGCTGCCTGTATGCCTAAACTACGTTGGTACGACAATAAACAATCGTTCGAATATGCCGGTGCAGCAGGTGGATTTATCGACAAATACGGCTTTCCGTTTTGCAGGGGAAGAATTTTTGCAACAACAGAACTAGATAACGGTCAATACGATACTATAAGCGATATTTTCTGGGCCACCGGAGCTTGTTTGTTTGTAAGGGCTGAATATTACAAACAATCGGGAGGTCTTGATGCCGATTTTTTTGCACACATGGAAGAAATAGATCTTTGCTGGCGTTTAAAAGGAATGGGATATAGGGTTGTCTATAATCCGCAATCGGTGGTATACCACGTTGGTGGAGGCACCTTGCCAAAGGAAAATCCTTTTAAGACCTATCTGAATTTCAGGAATAACCTTTATTTGCTGTGCAAGAACACCGTAAAAGGAAATCTACGAATGATTCTCTTTAAACGGATGCTGTTCGATGGTATTGCAGCGGTGAAGTTTCTGGCAGGTTTTGAGTTTGGATGCTTCTTTGCCGTGTTTAAGGCTCACCTGCATTTTTATAAAAACTTCAAAATGGTTATGCAAAAACGAAAAACAAATCAAATGATGTTTTCGCAATCGACCCATAAAGAAATGTATAATCGCAGTATTGTGCTTTCGTATTTCTTAAAAAAGAAACAGACGTTCAATTCGTTGCAATTCTAAAATTCCCATTACAACGTACTGCTATCAAATTGCCATTCATTTAGAGCCTCTGCCACTAAGACTCTAAGACACAAAGACTCACTAAGTAACTGTTACTTAAAGTGAGGGTTAATTCATAATCCACCATTATTTAAAATTCTATCTTATAGCTTAAGCTAGGAAAGGAAATCTTTGTTCCTTCAGCCAGTACGACTGTTTTATTACGAAGATTATAATAATCGTCGTAGTTGTCTTTCGAAGCAACAATATTTTTAATTTGAAGAGCCCATTCGCTAGAATAATGTTTCTTGTTTTTGCGATAGGTAATGGTAAAATCAGACGACCATACATCGGGCAATCGCCGAGCAAACGGGCGGCTATAATCGTAAACAATTTGTTGTTCTTTTTCCGATTCGTTTATATTCACAAAATAAGAGCGGTCGCCTCCTTTGTACGAAAGCCTAAAGTTTATTCCTAGAATATTTTGTTTATTTTGCCCGAGAAAGAATTCCTTACCTCCCAAAAGATTAAATACATAATTACGATTGTATCTGCTATTATACAGTATACCGTCGGAACCGGCATATTTAGCATCGAACACCGATGTTGTTGCCATATAATAGAAGTTATTGGTAAAAAATCGTTCCAAGGTTACATCAACGCCCATATTTCTACCGGTTCCTTCGTTTACATAAGCATTGTTGATAAACCAGTTTTGTGCAAAGTTGAGCATCGATTCAGTACTGTCGTGTATGACCGGAACATTATAAAGATATTGGAAATACGGTTCTATTTTCAAATGCATATTATCTGTTAGTTTACGGTCGTAGCCAAGTACAAAATGATTGGCACGGGCAAAAGCTAGGTTCTTATTAGGCTGTGTTTCGATTCCATTAACGATAGCTTTTGCAAAATAAAACCGTAATTCTTCCATCTGACTATGATTGCCATATCCGAAGCTGAGAGCGTTTTTCTCGTTAATGTTCCATTTTAATGCAGCCCTCGGTTCAAAGGTAGCTTTACCGGTAAGAGTAAAATATTGATTATAAAAACCGGCATTTAAAACCAACATATCGGTAATATTATATTTCCACTGCGAAAATGTTTGTATTAATTCGCTTTGACCTTTTTCTTTTACAATGGGAATCATAGGAGGTTTATGATCGATTTCGGTTTCTAAATTAAGATTATATAATAACACATTTGCGGTAATTCCGGTTCGCATTACCAATTTGGAATTAAATTTATGATTTATATAGCTATGGAACATAAGCCTGTCGTTGTTTATTCGAATAGAATTATTATCGGTTAAGGTTAAGGAATCTGTCATGTATTTTTCACGATAATTGGCCACATATCCTGTTGCCGACAGTGTCGAATTGAAATAGGTTTTCTGACCCAGATTAATATGATGGGTAAATCCGGTAGCACCGGTATAAGCCTTCCAATTGTATTGTACCCTATCCCAAGAACTGATCCATTGGGTTGAATCGGTAGTGGTAGGTTCATCAACCTTGTCAATACCGCCGATTCCCCATAGTGAAAAGGTTCCGAATTTTTGAGTAGGGAAATTAAGTTTAAACGACAAATCTTGATAGGTTGGAACTTGTTGCCCAGGAAGTATTGCTTTTACTAATGCAAAGGTCGAATAACGGTAATTAAACAAATACGAAGCTTGTTTCCCTTTTTTAAACGGACCTTCCGATGCAACATCTATACCTAGTACACCAATTTGCACTGCATGTTCGCTTTGTTGGTTATTGCCATTACGTAGTTTCATATCGAACACACCAGCCAATCCATTTCCATATTCGGAGGGAAATGCTCCGGTATAAAAATCGGAATTGGTGAGCAACTGACTGCTGAACATCGTTACAAATCCTCCACCCGACACATTGCCATCGGCAAAATGAGTAGGATTGGGAATTTGAACTCCCTCAAGCATCCAAACAATTCCTTTAGGTGCATTACCTCGCACAATGATTGCATTATCCTGTACATTTCCGGTCGATACACCTGCAAATGCCGAAGCCATCCGTGCAGGATCGTCCAAACTTCCGGCATAGCGACGTGTTTCTTCAACCGAAAAAGATCGTGCACTTACTGTTGCCATTGGATTGAGAGCTTCGTCTTTTTTCAGTCTTGCCAGTACGGTTACATCATCGAGTTTTGTAACTTGCTCTTTTAGTTTTATATCAACCACACATTCTTTTGCCGAATTAAGCATTATCTCGGGTAGTTCAACACTTTCGTATCCCACAAAACTAACCTTTACCAGATATCGCCCCACTTCCATTCCAACAAAGACAAACGATCCGTTTGCATCGGTTGCAACGGCCTTTTGATCGCCATTCTTTATTATCACAACATTTGCTCCCGGCAAGGGTATCCCCGATTCTATATCGCTTACTTGTCCACGAATTGTTTGTGTGTTCTTTTGTGCACATACTCCTATAGCCAACAGTAGTATGAGTATACTTAATAAGGTATTCTTCATAATGATGATTTTTACTTTTCACCATAATGACAATAACGAATTGGAAAGGTTGGAAAAAAAGAAAATGAATATATTTCGGATGGAAATCACGAAGTGATTTAAGGTGCGTAACTCCGTGAAATATGGGGAATAAAAACATATTGTGATAATCTAAAAACAGAGAGATATAAGTCCGAAGGACTTGAATATTAATAACCACCGGTTACACCGTGGTTATTAATGCGATCCGTCAACAACCCCGAATGGGGTTGAATATCAAACATTCAATCCATATATTCATTTAATTGAATTACAAATATTCAACAACCGTTTCCAATTTATTACCTCTCGAACCTTTTATTAGTATGGTTTTACCCTGAAGTTTATTGTTTTTTAAATAAACAATAAGTGCTTGTGTATTTTCAAATATAGTAGTATTTATTGAAAGTGTTGCATTCCATGTACCAACCAAGAAGACTTGTTCAAAACCAAATGAACACACTTGGTTATATAGTTTTGCATGTTCGCTATCAGCAACATCACCAAGTTCAAGCATCTCGCCTAATATTACCACTTTATGAACGGCTTCGAGCTCATTGAAATTGGTAATCGAAGCTTCCATGCTACTGGGATTGGCATTATAGGCATCGAGTAACAGTGTATTATATTGTGTTTTCTTTAACTGCGATCGATTATTATCGGGAACATACTGTTCGATTGCTTCTTTTATTTGGGTTACCGTTATTCCAAATGCTTTGCCTACACAAGCAGCGGCAAGCATATTATTTGTATTATAAGAACCGATCATTTGAGAATTAATAATTGTTTTTGTATCATTCTCGTACAACGCAAACGTAACATACGGAGTTGATGTTAGATATTCGCCTTTACAAAAGACTGTATCGTCAGTTCCATAGTACACACAATCCAACCCCGAAGAAATAGATTGTAACAGCTGGTCGTTGTAGTTAACAAAAACACGTCCGTTATGGTTGCCAATATGATCGTACAATTCTTTTTTCGTCTTAATGATGTTTTCGAACGAGCCGAAACCTTCTAAATGTGCTTTACCTATACTTGAGATAATTCCATAATTAGGATTAGCTATTGTACAAAGTTCAGCTATTTCAAAAGGATGGTTTGCACCCATTTCTATGATAGCTATTTCAGTATCTTTCTGTATGGAAAGAAGGGTTAACGGAACTCCTATATGATTGTTAAGATTTCCTTTGGTACAGATGGTTTTATATTTCTTCGAAAGTACCGCATTGAGCAATTCTTTTGTTGTTGTTTTTCCATTGGTACCGGTTATACCTATAATAGGAATCGTTAACGTTTGACGGTGGTGATGGGCAAGCGTTTGCAAAGTTTTTAAAACATCGTCAACAACAATATATCTGTCGTCGAGCTTATATTCTGGTTCGTCAATAATAGCAAACGATGCTCCATTGTCTAATGCCGTTTTGGCAAAGCTGTTGCCATTAAACGATTCTCCTTTAAGGGCAAAGAATAAGCCTCCATTCGAGGTAGCTCTCGAATCGGTCGAAACGATAGGTTCTTTTTCGAAGAAATCATAAATTTGAGAAATGTTCATAGTTTAGATTTTTGGAAATAAAAAAACCCATTGCAATGAATGGGTTTCTTTAAATATACGTTTATGTAATATTAAAATCCTTCAGGACTACCAACTCTAATCATAGAGCAACGGAAACCTAAATCGTCTTGCGATTGATTTTCTTGTAAGAAACGACGTGAACCCGGAGCTAACCAATATGCTCTGTCTTTCCATCCACCACCTTTATAAACACGTGCGTGGTCGTTAACAAGCGACATCATACCAACACTTTCTTTGTCTTTTCCTTGAGTATACATTCTGTTTGAACCGGGACCTTTGTCACCTTCTTCGTTAGCATAGTCAATACTTGATTCGAAATCACCATCTTTATAGTTGATGTTATCCGATTTACGATAGTTTCTTCTGTTGAAACTTTCTTCTTCGGTTACATCTCTCATTTTGATTCTACCAAGTGAATCTTTTTCAGCTATGTTTCCTTCTTCATCGGTTTGGAATGTTTGGAATACATTACCTCTAAAAGGTCTGAATTCATCATCATCTTCGAATGTTTCAGCACGATATACGTCTTGCACCCATTCGTTAACATTACCGGCCATACAATATAACCCGTAATCGTTAGGCCAATAAGAAAGTACCGGAGCACAAATATCTGCTTTATCGTTCAACGATCCAGCAACACCCATAAAGTCACCACGACCTCTTACGAAGTTAGCCATCATCCTACCACGGTTATCACCATCAGGGTTACGGGTAAAGTGACCGTTCCAAGGAAAAATTCTTCTTTCATAGATACGTTCGTCAACCGAGTTACCAATTAATGCATACGCTGCATATTCCCATTCGCATTCTGTTGGGAGACGATATTTTGGAAGCAAGATACCATCTTCAACCCGTACTTTACGAGTATCGGCATTTGGATCTAAATCGGGAATATCTTGTTTTACATCACCTTCGTATTGGTGAGCTAAGTATGCATCGGAGTTAAAGTTATCGGCACCTGTTTGTTTTGGGTTAGGATTCAAAATGCCTTCGCGAATTAAAATATTTTCATTTACGCGGTCGGTTCTCCACGAGCAATAATCGTTAGCTTGCAACCAGTTAACACCTACCACAGGATAGTTTTGATATGATGGGTGACGGAAATAGTATTCAACATAAGGTTCGTTAAAACCTAAACGGCTTCTCCAAACAAGCGTATCGGGTAACGCCTTTTTAACAACTTCGGGAGTTTCAACGAATACACGTCTCAACCAATAAAGATATTCACGATAATCGACATTTCTAACTTCTGTTTCGTCCATGTAGAAAGATGATACAGATACCCTTCGATGAGGATTATTCCATTCATAAAGAACATCTTCCTGAACTTGTCCCATACTAAAAGTACCTCCTTGAACAAGCACCAAACCCGGACCGGTTTCTTGTTCTAAGTAGTCTGAATAATATTGGAAACCGCCATTTTCTTCGTTGTTATATTTCCAACCGGTAGTTGATGATACTTCGTCCTTACATGAGTTTAACACGGAAAGACTGAACACTAGCGACAAAAGGAATAAACCACTTTTAATTTTCATAGATCAAATTATTAGGTTAGGTTTTAATTACGAAAACAAATTAAAAAATATTTTATTATATACCGGGACAATTAATTGCTTTATTTTTCTTCTTTTTTTCAACACAACTGAAATAATACGTGAATGAAGCTTCGTGAGTATCGAACAATGAGCCTGTTACTCTGGTTAACGACAGATCACAATTATATGCAAATTTAAATCTTTTTTGAACAAAACCAATTAAAACCGAGAAAGAATCAAAATTTGTAGTTAGATTTTGTTTTATACTCACTCCTCCCATGAGAAAGTATTTTGTAATATTGATCCCATAATCGATTTGAGTTGATTTTCCTTGATTGAATACCAATATATTAGGCATTAAATAGGTTGCATCTTTTATTGATTGTTGAGCAGGTCTGTACATTATGGTATATGCATATTGCAAAGATATTTTTCTTTGTAAAACATAATTTTTTGTTGCCAAGGTACTCGTCGGTTGATTAATATTGTAAATGGAAAGTCCAAAATACTGTTTATCGCTGTACGCCAATACCCCGGCATTAACATTCGCCTTTTGAAATTGTGTTGAGATAACCGGTTCACCGGTTTTATAAATAAAGCCATAAACCGGATCGATCATATCGGGATACGAAAGATTGGCTGTATTTACCGAATGCTGTAAAAATTCACCTTGCATGGCCAGTTTTAAGGTCATTTTCGAAGATAGGCTGATATCTTTTGCATAAATTAAACCAGCTTGAGTATTATTAATTACTCCCTTCGATTGCAAATCGTTTACAAATGTAACACCGAAATCACCTTTGATATCATCTGAATATTGATCGTAAGAACCATAAAATGTTTGATAGACATTGCCTAAAGAAACAAATTTATCGCGATAACCGCCAATAAAACGAGGGCAAACCTTCGTTCCTGCAAATGCCGGATTGGTATATAGTAAATCGTTTGTGATCTGTGTAAAATCAGGCGATTGAGCCTTTACCAGATTACAAAACAAAATGGTTACTATTATTATAAAATACTTTTTCAAAATCTTTTGTAAAAATACATTGTACTTTTAAATAAAAATAGAATAATCGCGTTTAATTTGAACTTTTATATCCTTATTTTTGCAAATATATTTTTTTTTAATGAATACACGCACTCTCTATATTATCATTATTGTTTTCTTTTCTATTAATGTGTTTGGTACCGACTACCAGATTACTCAAAAGATACAATGGAAAGACTCATTGAATCAATCGTTAACGTGTTCAAAAGCTGTTTATTTTAAAGAAAGCGGTGATCTGCCATTTTTTTCTGATATGATTGAATTGTCGTACGACCCTACTCCATTGTTTACCATTAACGGTATTCAGAAATCACGAGTTGTATCAAAGATTTCGCAAAAAACGAATGCTCTTTTAACGAATAGCACTATTCAATGCTCTTTTATTGTTGAAAAATCGGGTTCAAAATATTTATTAAAATACTGGTTTCCTCTTTTAAGTAAAAATATGAATGGCGAAATATCGAAAATAGATAACATTTCAATTACTATTTCTTTTCAACCCCATAGCACATTGAAAAGCTCGACAGTTGCTGTTTCTCAAATAGAAAACTCTCGTTTAGCATCAGGCAAATGGTATAAATTTGAAGTTATAAAAAATGGAGTATATAAAATAACCCGCAAAGACTTATCGAATCTTGGAATAGCAGTATCAAAATCAGTAAGGGTTTTCACCTTTCCTAAAAATGCAAATGCAGGTTTTAATAAAGCTCAAATGGTGGACGATTTATATGAGATACCAATCTCTTATAACGATGGCGGTGATGGAATCTTTGATGGAAACGATTATTTGTTGTTTTATGGCGAATCGGCCGATAATTGGTATTATAATAGTACGAAAAACTTCATAGATCATACTAGTAATCCATATTCTTTAAGTAACTTCTATTATTTATTGGTTGATGATGGTGTTCCTTTGAAAATTCAAGACGTTACAAACACCGCAAATCCTGATTATACAACAACAACATACGATAATGTCGATTATTACGAAGAAGGCGAAACAAGCATGCTTAAGTCGGGTAAACAGTTGTTTGAGCCTATCCGTGTAGATGGTATAAAATTCTCGTTTACACAAATGGATGGAAATTCGGTTAACTTTAAAGTAAGGGCAGCCACCTATCAGTCATTAACCGATAATATTCTGACACTTTCAAATTCTAGTGATTTTTCACAAAACATTACCATTCCCAAACGTCCATATCTAACAGATAATACTGATTGGTTTGAAACGTCAGACTATTTTTCAAAAACGGTAAATTCAGCATCACTTACGTTGAGTTTAGATTATCTTTCCAATTCATCGGAATCAAATTCAATGTTACACGACATTGTAATCAATTATAAAAGCAAACTGATTTATAATGGTAAGGAATTTTTATTCAGAGATATCAATACCTTTAAACATAGCTATAATTCAAAGTATTCTTTTAATGGAAATGCTTCCTTCAATGTGTGGAATGTATCGAACGAAAATAATCCTATAAATATTCAATTACTTAACGAATCGACTGGTAAAAGTTTTGTATATAAATCTGATACAATTGAAACGTTTGTGGCGTTTAATAGTGATGATTGTTTTAAACCTACATTTAAAGGCGTTGTCGAGAATCAAAACCTTCATGGCAATAAAAATGTTTCAATGATAATTGTTACTGCCGATGACTTTGTTTCGCAGGCTAATCAACTAAAAGACTTACACAACAGACTGGATGGAATACAAACGATAGTTGTTACACAAAATCAAATAAGTAATGAATTTTCGGGTGGAAGACTTTGTCCTGAGGGAATCAGAGATTTTGTACGATATATATATAACAAAGGGGGAAATAATCTTAAATTTTTATTATTACTGGGCGATGGTTCATATAATAATAAGAATATAAATACGGCAAATAGTATACTAACCTTCCAAACATACGAGTCTTTAATAGAATTATCGAGCATTATAACAGACGATTTTTATGGTTTGCTCGATGTTGGTGAAGGAATTTCCGGTAATACGATTACAGGAGCTTTAGATATAGCCATTGGCAGAATTCCTGTATCAACGGTCGACGATGCAAATACGGTAATAAATAAAATAACCGGTTATACAAACAGTTCAAAATCGAGAGGAGACTGGAGAAATAGAATAGTATTTGTGGCCGATGATGCTGATCCGGTAAACGGAGTTTTTGAAACAATTCATATGAGTCAAGCAAATGATCTAGCCGACCAATGTGTTACAACAGACCCCAGTTTAGTTGTAAGTAAAATTTTTTTAGATGCATTTTCACAAGTATCTATTGCAGGAGGTCAAAGATATCCTTCTGTAAATAAAACAATTGAATCGACAATCAAGAATGGTTGCTTGCTTTTTAATTATACCGGTCATGGAAATCCTCTTAGACTTGCAAGTGAAATAGTTGTCGATAAATCGGAAGTTGACATTTGGGAAAATCCTGATGCTTTACCTGTTTTTATTACAGCTGCATGTCAAATTGGACGATTTGATGATAATTCGGAACAATCGTTAGGTGAATCTATTCTTTTATCAAATCATGGAGGAGGAATTGCATTAATGACAACGACCCGAAGCGTTTATTCTCAAGATAACGTAGAATTGAATTCAAAAATATATAATTATATGTTTCAAATCACTTCAGAAGGGAAACCTCAATATTTAGGACAGGTATTGGAATTGGCTAAAAACAAAGCTGTATCCGACAATTTCAATAAGCATAATTTTATATTTTTGGGCGATCCGGCAGTAAGACTTAATCTACCGGTATATAATGTAGTAACCGATAAAATAAATGGTATATCTGTGACTTCGAAAATAGACACGTTGAAAGCTCTTTCGTCGGTCACTATAGCAGGTCATATCGAAGATTTGAAAGGGAATATTTTAAATTCGTATAATGGAACAATACATGCCATTATTTTTGACAAACCTCAAAATATAACAACATTATCGAACGAAGGAAATCCACCGGTAACGTTTAAAGCTCAAAACAATATCCTTTTTAGAGGAAAAGTAACCGTTTCTAATGGAAGTTTTTTAATATCATTTATTGTTCCCAAAGATATATTCTACTTTTATGGTTACGGACGTATTTCTTATTATAGCGATAATGGAGTTTCAGATGGTGCTGGGAATTTTCAAAAAGTAGTAGTTGGAGGTGCATCTAATAAATTATTAGATAAAAATGGAGGCCCAAAAATAAATCTCTTTCTCAACGATACAAATTTCGTATTTGGAGGAATAACAAGTGCTTCGCCAACGTTATTGATAAAAACGAAAGACAATTACGGCATAAATGTTTCCGGAACATCGGTGGGACATGATGCTACTGCAACAATTGATGGAAATAAATCAGAGCAAGTGATTATTAATCAATTTTACGAATCCGATCAAAACAGTTATCAAAAAGGAATGTTTCGGTATCCGATATCATCATTATCAACTGGTTCACATTCTGTAAATGTATCGGTTTGGAATATAAATAACGAATCGTCGGTACAAAATCTTGACTTTAGTGTTGAAGAATCGGCAAATCTTGCTTTATCACACGTATTGAACTATCCAAATCCGTTTACAACACATACCGATTTCTATTTTGAACAAAATCAAACCAATCAAACCTTGGATGTGATGATTCAAATATTTACCATTACCGGAAAGTTAATAAAAACAATTACAACAAATTATTATACCGAAGGTAATAGAAGTATTCCTATATCTTGGGATGGAAGAGACGACTTTGGTGATCCGATTGGAAGAGGAGTCTATGTCTATAAAGTGAGTGTAAGAAATGAAAAACAACAGATAGCACAGAAATACGAGAAACTAGTAATATTAAAATAAAATGAAGTTTTTCAGTAATATTTGTCAGAGTTAAACGTTTTATAGATATTTGCAATTAAATATATTTATCATAATGAATCGATCACGTAAGATAATTCGTACCGCAGCACTACTATTCTTATTGTTTACTAGTCTGTTAACTCTAGCACAAAAAACAAATCCTATTTATGCAAAAGATTACAGGGTCTTGACTACCGCTGTTCCTTTTTTGACAATAGCACCCGATTCGCGTGCAGGTGCAATGGGTGAATTAGGAGCTGCTACTGAGCCTGACTTATGGTCGATGCATTGGAATCCTTCAAAATACAGTTTTGAAAAGAAAGATTTCGGTATTGGCTTATCCTACACTCCTTGGTTACGTAATCTTCAAATTAAAGATGTTAATCAAGTATATCTTGCAGGTTTTAAAAAACTAGACAAGATGCAAACTATAGGATTTTCATTTCTCTATTTTAATTTAGGAAATATTGATTTTACTAATTCAGAAGGTATTGAAACAGGTCAACATTTTTATCCACGTGAGTTTTCTTTAGATGGTGCTTATTCACGATTATTATCGAAAGATTTTTCGTTTGCTATATCGCTTCGTTACATTAACTCCGATTTAGTTGGACATGCTCAATTAAATCCAGGAGAAAATGCACATGCCGCCCAAACAGTAGCTTCTGATATTTCGGGATATTATCAAAAATCGAAAAACTTTGGTGGAATACCTACCGAACTACGTTTTGGATTCAATATCTCAAATCTTGGAGGACAAATACAATATTCCAGCGGTTCAAAAAAAGATTATCTCCCAGCCACCTTACGTATTGCCGGTGGTTCAACTTTCAAATTAGACGAGTTTAATGATTTAGGAGTGAATCTTGAAGCATCAAAATTATTAGTACCAACTCCAATGAAGCTTGATTCTGCTGGGAATGTATATGGTTTTGATACAAAAAACAATACAGCATCTGTTCCAACAACAATAATACATTCCTTTTACGATGCTCCCGGTGGTATGCTCGAAGAATGGCATGAAGTTATGTGGGCTGCAGGTTTGGAATACTGGTATGTTAAACAATTTGCTTTAAGAGCAGGATATTTTTACGAAAACCAATCAAAAGGGAATCGTAAATTCTTTACCTTCGGTCTTGGTTTACGAATGAGCGTCATGGGATTCGATGCCGCTTACATCGTTCCTTCGGGTGGTAGCAATTCTCCTATAGCAAATACTTGGAGAATATCGTTAACTTTCGATTTTGATAAAGCAAAACCTTCAGCATCTCAAACAGAACAAAAGAAAAACATGTAATATAAAGAACCTGTTTTTCAGCAGGTTCTTTACTTTTTTATTACTTAAGAATAGTTTCATGTAAATGGTGAAGGCTGTTCAACTCGTAATGAATTTCTTTTAAAGCTTCGTGATTCGTAATTCGTAATTAATACGATCCTATTCGGCAACGACAAACAAAACTATTAGCGAATACTATAGTAATAAAAAAAATTGTCTGATAGGTCTACAAATAAATAAAGAAACAAATGAAAATACGAGTAGGATATGGATACGATGTTCATCAATTAGCCGAAGGAGAATCGTTTGTTCTTGGAGGCATTACTATTGAATATCACAAAGGTTGTGTTGCCCATTCCGATGGCGATGTACTTATACATGCAATTTGCGATGCTTTATTAGGAGCAGCAAACATGAGGGATATAGGCTTCCATTTTCCCGATACGGCAATGGAATATAAAAAGATTGACAGCAAAATACTTTTAAAAAAAACCGTTTCATTGCTTGCCGGAAACGGTTATAGTATTTCAAATATCGATTCCACCATTGCTTTACAAAAACCAAAACTTAAAGATTTGATCCCTCAGATGCAAAAAACACTTGCTGAGGTAATGGGAATTGACATCGATGATATTGCAATAAAAGCAACTACTACAGAAAAATTGGGACATGTAGGTCGCGAAGAAGGTATCGATGCATATGCTGTTGTTTTGATTATAAAACAATAACCATGGAATGGAACGGACTTATTGCCGATTTTGAAATGTACCTAAAACTAGAGAAATCCCTTTCCGAAAACACCATTGAAGCCTATGGACGCGATATGCACCGTTTTGTTGAATTCTTAAGTTTATTAGGAACACCAATCCATCCATCGGAAGTACAATTACCGTTATTTATAAATTATTTTACTTGGTTAGGCGAGTTGGGTATCGGGGCACGATCGCAAGCACGAATGATATCGGGATTAAAATCGTTTTACAACTATCTAAGGATTGACGACATTGTTGCCGAAAACCCTACAGAATTACTTGAAACACCAAAACTAGCCCGAACACTGCCCGAAATATTATCGATTCAAGAAATTGATATGATGGAAGCAGCAATAGATTTAAGCAAAGCAGAAGGACAAAGAAATAAAGCCATGATCGAAACTCTTTACAGTTGTGGATTGAGAGTTTCGGAACTGGTTGGATTGAAAGTATCGAATCTCCATTTTGGCGACGGATATATAAAAGTCTTAGGTAAAGGGAACAAAGAACGACTCATACCAGTCAGTAATAAAGCAATAAAAGAAATTGACCTGTATATAAAAGGATACAGGGTTCATCTTACCATACCGGCAAAACATGCCGATATCCTCTTTTTAAACCATTATGGAAGGCAGTTGACCCGTGTCATGATATTTCTTATAGTCAAATCACTGGCAACAAAAATAGGATTACAAAAAACGGTCAGTCCCCATACCTTCAGGCATTCATTTGCAACCCATTTGGTTGATGGTGGAGCCGACTTACGGGCTGTGCAAGAAATGTTAGGACATGAATCGATCATCACTACCGAAATATACACACACATCGACCGGCACTTTTTACGTGATGCGATCAATCGATTTCATCCGCGTGCGATTCATTAGGAAACAAACTATTATTTTTTGCATGATACTTGTACAAGTCTGAAAAAAAAGGTAGGTTTGTAATAAGCAAATCGGTAGATAAAAAACGAATATTGGCAGCTGATGAGAATCTATAAATCGATAATAATAATTGCATTTTTAGTGTTGGGGGTTTTAAAAACTGAAGCTCAAAGAGGATTACCATTGACTAGGGTGAAAGAAATAGCTGCTCCAGGAGTTAGTAAGGAAAAACTATATAGGAAAGCTAAAAGCTGGCTTAATAGCGAAGACGATGTTAAGCTGGATCGATGGAACGACAATGATTTTAAAATGGAGGCTACTCGCACCATGACTTACGAAAACAGTCTGGTTCTCGAAAATATTGTATTAAGTCCTAATGCAGCTTTACGTACTAAAGGTAAAATGAATTATGTAATCAAAGTGACCATTTTAGAAGGAAAAGTGAGGATTGAATTTACCAATTTTGTTCATGAGGCAGCATACAGCCGTTATGGACAGATATCGTTCGGACAAATATTAACCAACGACAAAGCACCATTAGGGAAATGTTTTGAAGACACAAAATGGTGCAACGCCGTATGGAATGATATGAAATCAAAGATAGCCAAGGATTGTGCTATTCTTGAAGCCGATGCTCAAAAGAAATTTGATTAAACCACCCCATGTCACATAGAAGAAATCTTTATTCTCCTAAAAGTAAACGACCTGCAAAATCAAAGAAGTTTAAGTGGATACTGCTGTTGTTTATTTTAAGTGCAATCTATGTTATATTCTTTTACACCAACGATTATATCATCAACCGTTCAAAATACGCCTTGGAAAACACCCAATTGCACTATGGCAGGGAAGTTGATAGTTTATGCGATAAAATGAATTTGCCCAAATCGTACATCAAAGCTTTAATAATGCTCGAATGCAGCGGAAGAAAACCCGCCACCACACGATTTGAAGAACATGTGTACGAGAAATTGAAACAGGTAAAAAAAGGGCAGCTTCAGCAATTCGAAAATATTACCTCAACCATGTTACGACACACATCCGACGAATCGTTACGAAACATGGCTACATCGTGGGGACCATTCCAGATAATGGGTTACAAATGTATTCAACTCAAAATAAAACTGCATAATCTGGCAGGCAACAATGCTGTTTATTGGGGGATGAAATGGATCAACGACGATTATGGCGATTTGCTCCGACAAGCACGCTACAAAGATGCCTTTCATTTTCATAATACCGGAAAGGAATACCCTTTGAATGGAATACCGATAACCTATGATCCAAGTTATGTGTCGCACGGATTAAAGTATATGACTTATTTTAAACAATAATAGAACAAAATAAAATGGAAAAGTTTAAAGACGATGTTGAAGCAGTAGACGCTTTGAAAGATGCTTACAAACAACTACACGACGAAGTGAGTAAGGTGATTATTGGGCAGGAAGCTGTTGTAAAAGAAGTTTTGATATCAATTTTCAGCAAAGGTCATTGTTTGCTTGTTGGAGTTCCCGGACTGGCTAAGACATTATTGGTAAATACCATTTCGCAAGTATTGGGACTAAACTATAACCGCATTCAATTTACCCCCGATCTTATGCCATCGGATATAATCGGTTCTGAGATTCTTGACGACAGTAAAAAGTTTAAATTTATAAAAGGACCTATATTCGCCAACTTCATCCTTGCCGATGAAATAAACAGAACACCACCTAAAACACAAGCCGCATTGCTTGAGGCAATGCAGGAAAACGCCGTTACAGTTGCCGGACAGCGATATCAACTCGAAAGTCCGTTTTTTGTTCTTGCAACACAAAACCCCATTGAACAAGAAGGCACCTATCCCCTGCCCGAGGCACAACTCGACCGTTTTATGTTTAATATATGGGTCGACTATCCCTGCTTTAAAGACGAAATTACGATTGTAAAAAACACAACTTCAAACAAAGTAACCGAGCTGAAACATGTATTATCGGCCGAACAAATAGTGGCATTTCAAAATGTGATTAAAAATGTTCCGGTTAACGATAGTGTATACGAATATGCTGTTAAACTGGTAGCAAAAACAAGAAAGAATAATGAATTTGCTACAGACATCACCAATAAATACTTGAGCTGGGGAGCAGGACCAAGAGCTTCGCAATATTTAATAATAGGAGCAAAAACACATGCAGTATTGGCAGGCAAATATTCGCACGATATTGAAGATGTAAAAGCTGTTGCATTACCAATCTTACGTCATCGTTTAATTCGAAACTATAAAGCCGAAGCTGAAGGAATGACCATTGAAAAGATTATTGAATCATTATTTTAATCATAGCTGTTACTTTATCATGATTCAAAAATTTCGCATCACCACTATCGTTTTCTTCACTATAATAATAGCTCTATTTCAACTCCAAGCTCAGGATAACCAACAACAAAAAAACGCGGGGAAAAAGATAGAGATTGTTAATTCCGATTCTTTAAAATTCGACAAAAAACGAGGTGCCGAATTAAAATTACTGTATGGTCATGTTTGCTTTAAACAAGACAATGTGACTATGTATTGCGATAGTGCCCATTTCTATAGTACATTAAACCAATTCAATGCCTATAGTAAGATTCATATACTACAAGGCGATACAGTCGATGTATGGGGCGATTCGTTAAAATACGATGGCAATTCGAAACTCGCACAGATTCGTGGTAATGTAAAAATGAGAGATCGTAAAACCATTCTTACCACTCAGAAGTTCGATTACGATATGAATAACAGCGTTGGTAAATATATTGAAGGAGGTAAAATAATTGACGGAGAAAATACCCTTTCAAGTATTAACGGAACCTATTTCTCGAACAAAAAAGAATTGTTTTTTAAGACAAGCGTTAAATTGCATAATAAAGAATACGATGTATTGACCGATACCCTTCGCTATAACACAAACACCCATATTGCAACATTCCTTGGACCGACACGCATGTTTAATAAAGACGGTCAAGTGTTCACCAAGAAAGGATGGTATAATTCGAAGACCGATATTTCGCAACTCGAAAAAGATTCTTGGGTTCACGATAAAGAAAAACAGATCAGTGGCGATAGTATCTATTACGACCGCCGAAAAAAATGGGGACGTGTTAATAGGAATGTTGTTATTCTTGATACCGCACAACATAGCACCATTAAAGGCAACTACGCCTATTTTAAAGAAAAACCAGAATACTATCTGGTTAAAGATAGTGTGATGATGTTAAAAGAATTAGAAGGCGACACCCTTTACTTACATGCCGACAGCTTAATAGGTTTTGCAATCGATACCACTAAAGATTACCGGATAATTAAAGCTTTTCATAAAGTACGTTTCTTTAAATCTGATATCCAAGGTAAGTGCGATTCATTAGTTTATAAGACACAAGATTCTGTTATCATCATGAATCTTCGACCGGTTCTTTGGTCCGACAAAAGCCAGATAACAGCTAAGCTTATAACCATACATCTTAAAAACAATGAGGTAGATAAAGTTAACATCGACGATATGGCATTTATCATTTCACAAGAAGCAGATACTGTAAATTTCAATCAGGTAAAGGGAGCAAAAATGATTGCATTCTTTGAGAAACGTAAATTTCACAAGCTTAATGTCATGAAAAACGGCGAAACAATCTATTATATGCGCGACGGAAACGATCTTACAGGAATCAATAAAGCAACATGCGACAATCTAACCGTATACTTTAAGAATCAGGAAGTCAACGAAGTCGTTTTTAGAAAAAAACCTGTAGGAACCTTATACCCACCGTCAAAATTACTTGATAAAGATAAAAAGCTACTCGACTTCCGATGGCAAAGCTCTGTTCGCCCGTTTAATCGATTAGATCTATATCGATGGGTGGAGTGAGTTATTATATGTCAACAACCACGAAGTGGTTTAATTTCAATAGCCCCGTATGAAATACGGGGTGTGAGAAAACCGAGCGAAGCGAGTTCATCAACCGGAACGAAGTGTAGCTCGACGAAGTCAATATGCACAATAATGTGACGATGTTTCAAATATTCCTTGCACTTTATTTCAGTTTTATTTCTATATGTTTCTTATATTTAAGAATATAATCGTTTTTCAGTAGACCCTAAGTATACATAAACGTTAATAGAAAAGGTAACCTACTATATAACTAAAATTTAAAATGAAAGTCAAAGTCCTTACCGATGGTTGTAAGTTAATAATATCTTATTTATTCGGTAAACCTTTACATAACCGATTGTTTTTCAATTACCCCGACATTCATGTCGGGGTAGAATATAAGGTGTTTCTTGTGGCGAAGCATATCATTATTTCCTTATTCTTCTTATCATCGCCACGAACGATAACCTGCAATGTTTTACTATCGTGGCGATGAAAGGTTGAATAGTAATTAATTGATCTGCTTCGCCACAACTATCACATTGATTTAACCCCCGACATGAATGTCGGGGTTATTGAAATATGCATTATCTATGATAGCAAAATTTCCGTTATTTTTATTGTGACTTTGTGAAGCCTCTTGAGGGACTATGAAATAACAAATAATAACTAAAACAATGTTATCTTATATTAGACGTTCAATTTTAAAAAATTGCGATGACTTAATAATAATAGTTAGTAACGTACTCGTTTTTGAGTAAAGCCATTAATAAATACAATTGTAATTGAATAAAAAAGCCTGCTACGGTTTCATCTCGTGGCAGGCTCTAATAATAAAACAAAGTATTAATCATAAAAGTAACATAAATCTTATACGAAGATACATTATGAAAAAGCATAATGCAAGTGAATGAAGTATTATTTTGCTTTATACTATTATTTCTTTTAAGAATGCATTAGGCAAGATTAGCTCAATCTAATGGATGAATGGTTTACATTACAAGAAGACAAAAAAACCTGCCACGAATACTTCGTAGCAGGTTAGTCTAAAAAACCTAGTAATAACCTTAAAACCCTAGCGAAATATACAACATCAAAAAGCCTATTGCAAGTGATTTGCCATTTATTTTAAAAATGTTTTTTAGGTTCGTTATTAAAGACAAAAAAGGCAGACCAAAAGTTGATCTGCCAATCTTTTAAGTATTGTATATCTGTACCATGTTGAAGGCTTTCCTAAGCTTATCAACATAGTCGAGTTTTTCCCATGTAAAGAATTCAACTTCTTTTTGGCTTTCTTTTCCTTTTTCGTCGAAGACCTGTACAAGTTCTTTGTAAGGTTGACGACCAAAATGACCGTACGAAGCAGTTGGCGAGAAAATAGGATTTGTTAATCCGAAACGTTCAACAATAAAAGCAGGACGCATATCGAATATTTCGCTTACTCTTCTTGCTATTTCAGTATCGTTTATTTTTCTATAATTAGCATCTCTTAGTCTGCATGTACCATAGGTGTTAACATATAATCCCATTGGTTTAGCAACACCGATAGCGTATGCCACTTGAACAAGACATTCTTTACAAATGCCTGCTGCAACAATATTTTTGGCAATATGGCGAGTTGCATAAGCAGCCGAACGATCCACTTTCGAAGAATCTTTTCCCGAGAAAGCACCACCACCGTGAGCACCTTTTCCACCATAAGAGTCAACAATAATTTTACGACCGGTTAATCCAGTATCGCCATGAGGTCCACCTATAACGAAATTTCCTGTAGGATTAACATACAATTCGAATCTCATACCGACCTCTTGATCGCCAAACAAACGACGTAAACGAGAAGGAAGTAATTTACGGGTTCGTGGAATAACATATTTTTCAATATCGTCTCTGATTTTCTTTTGCATAGCAATAGATGCAGCTTCGTGAGCCGCTTTTGAATCGTCGACCGGTTTAACGAAATCGTCGTGTTGTGTTGAAATAACAATAGTTTTAATTGTTATCGGTTTACCATTTTTGTCATCATATTCGATGGTAACTTGCGATTTAGCATCGGGACGAAGATATTTCATCACTCTGCCTTCGCGACGGATTACAGCTAATTCCAACAATAATGAATGTGCAATATCTAATGTTGCAGGCATGTAATTGTTGGTTTCGTTGCTAGCATAGCCAAACATCATTCCTTGATCGCCGGCACCTTGATCTTCTTTCTTGGTACGTTCAACTCCCTGGTTGATGTCTTGCGATTGACCATGAATGGTATTAATAACACCACAGGATTCAGCATCGAATTTATATTCAGCTTTAGTATATCCAATTTTAGCAATGGTTTTACGAGCAATTTCTTGTTGATCGAAATTTCCATTTGATTTTACTTCACCTGCCAATACAACCAATCCGGTTGTTACAAGTGTTTCACATGCTACTTTTGAATTTGGATCACGACGAAGATATTCGTCAACCAAAGCATCTGAAATTTGATCTGAAACTTTATCGGGATGCCCTTCAGAAACAGATTCTGACGTAAATAAATAACCCATAATAAATAATTTAATAATTATACAATTATCTGGGATATGTTGTGAGATGCAAGCGTGTATACAGGTTAGCCCTGTCGCTTTAGCATTTTTTCACGTGGTTGCAATCAACACAAATCTTTCCACAAATATGAAGCAAATGTATAAATCTTTTTGAAATTTGATTCATCTTTGTATAATAAATATTTAGTACTTATGGAAGTTTCAACCCTTCAGTTATCGGAATTGCTTCAAAATGTGAAAGATGCTTTAAAATCTTCACTAGCAAAGACCTATTGGGTACGAGCTGAAATAAGCGAAATTTCGGTTAATTATTCAGGTCATTGTTATCTTGAATTGATAGAAAAATTAGAAAATTCCGATTCAATTTCTGCTAAAGTCAGAGGAACGATATGGTCGACGGTTTATCGTATGCTTTCGGCTTATTTTGAGACATCTACAGGGCAAAGTCTTGAAAAAGGTCTAAAGATACTGGTAAAGGTTTCGGTAGAATTTAGCGAAATATATGGATTAAGTGTTAATATTCTTGATATTGATCCGACCTATACAATTGGCGAGCAAGAATGTATACGCCGAGAAATTATTAAACGTCTTGAAGACGATGGTGTGATGGAAATGAATTCTATGTTGGAATTGCCGAATGTAATTCAACGTATTGCCATTCTTTCGTCAAGTACTGCCGCCGGTTATGGCGACTTTATGGATCAAATAATGAATAACGACCATGGTTATACCTTTCATTGCACTCTTTTCCCCTGTATTATGCAAGGTCAGAAAACGGCTGATTCAATAATAGCCAATCTTGAAAAGATATTTGAACATGAATCGAATTTCGACGCCGTTGTTATTATTCGTGGAGGTGGTTCGAAAACCGATTTAGCTTGGTTCGATAGTTACGATTTAGCTGTTAATATAGCACAATTCCCCTTGCCGGTTGTTTCAGGGATAGGCCATGAACGCGATTTGAGCATTGCCGATATGGTTTCATATATTCATTTGAAAACACCAACAGCCGTTGCCGAATGGATAATCAACCATTCTTTGGAATTCGAAAACACCGTTCTTTCTTTGGCTTCAGATTTTTCAGAATCAGTAAATTCGTTGCTTAATGAACAGAAAAGCCTATTGCAACATCTTAGCCGTATTCTTATTCCTAATGTTAATGAGTTGGTTTCGGAATATAAAACCCAATTGCAATTTATTAGTAATAAAGGCGAGCGATTTTGCAACGATCGTTTGAAAAACGAAAAGGAACGTACTAGGGTTAGAAGTATCAATGCTATTCATTATAGTACTATCAGGATGCTGAAATTGCAACAATATATCACCCAATTGCAAGTAGCTGCTAAACATTCCGGCAAAACAATACTATCGAACTGCGAACATCAACTTGATACATTGAATGAAAAAAGCTTCGCATTTGATCCGAATAGAGTATTGGAACGTGGTTTTAGTATGACTTTTGAGGGTAAAGGCAAACTGATCAGATCGGCAAAAAATATAACATCAAAACAAGAAATTACAACACGATTCGTTGATGGTGAAGTAAAATCGGTATCTATTTAGGGTCTGCTGAATAACTCAATGTCAATGAGAATCGTTTTTTTTATTTTAAATTTTCCTCTGCCTTACTTTTTTCTTGACAAAAAAGTAACAACCGAGCGAAGCGAGCTCATTACTACCTTTAAAAGAAAAATTAAAAGAAGTAATAAAAAGTCAAG
>Ga0265338_10002869_pt1 | contig 25152 bp, 21 predicted proteins | sample 42126metaG_FD_193579 | JGI IMG/M metagenome (GOLD analysis project Ga0265338, IMG submission 193579) | Rhizosphere microbial communities from Carex aquatilis grown in University of Washington, Seatle, WA, United States - 4-21-26 metaG | ecosystem: Host-associated > Plants > Roots > Rhizosphere... | reverse complement strand
CGGGATCGAGGTCGTCGGCGGCGGTGATCATGCGTGCGGCGGCCGCCGGCTGGTGCGCCGTCATCGCCCCTGTCGCCCCGTCATCGCCTGCGCCGTCCCGTCATCTCAGTGCTGCCTGCCTCAGTAGTGCCCAGGGCCGTTATGTCAGTGGTAGCGGAGCATCGTGCCGGCCTGCGCCGCCTCGGCACGGCGCAGGATGAGCGAGCCAACGGCGATGTCCAGGATGGACAGCCCACGGTGCCAGAGCAAGATCCGCTCGTCGGGTCGTTCCCGTCCCGGCCGCTGCCCCGCCACGATCTGGCCGAGTTCGGCGTGCAGGGTCTGCGCCGACAGCCGCCCGCTGTCCACGTGCGGCCGCAGCGCGCCGAACCGCCCGGCCTGGGCCTCCCGCCAGTCGTCCACGACGACCTTGTCCATCACATCGAGCAGGTCCAGTTCAACGGCGCTGATCGTGCCGTAGGGCACGACGAACGCCCCGGGCCGGACCGCGCTGGTCCGCAGCAAGACCTCGGGCTCCGTCAGCCGTGCCGCCTCGACCAGGATGTCGGCGCCGTCGAAGGCCTCGTCCGCCGAGGCGGTGACCCGGACCGGCGTGGCGGTGAGTTCGGCCAGCTGGCGGCCGAACGCCTCCCTGGACTCCGGGCGCCGGCTCGTCACCCGGATCTCCGCCAGCTCGAACATCTCATCCAGCAGGACCACGTTCCACAGCGCCGTGCCCCGGGCGCCCACGTGGCCGAGCACCCGCGAGTCCGGCCGGGCCAGGTACCTGGCGCCCACCGCGGTCATCGCCCCGGTGCGGCAAGCTGTGATCAAGGTCGCGTCCATGATCGACAGCGGCACCCCGGTCGCCGGGTCGTACAGCGTGAGCAGCCCGAGTTCACTGGGCAGGCCGCGGGCGTAGTTGGCGACGAAGTCGCCGACGACCTTGACCCCGCTGACGTTCAGCGTGGACAGGTGTCCGCGCAGCACGTTGAAATGCCCGGCCCCGTCGTTGTCCGGGACCAGGTGCACCCGCGGCTCGACCACGGCCCGGCCTTCACCAAGCGCCCGCACCGCGCCTTCGGTGGCGTCGATGATCTCGGCGTTGGTGAGGCCGAGCCGGTCGATGTCCGGGCCGGACAGGAACCGGATCCACAGCTCGGGGAGGTCCCCGCGGGATGTCACCAGCCCTGGCCGCCCGGCGGCAGTCGGCTCAGCTCTTCGTCGCCTTGTCCAGGAACAGATGGCCGATCGCCGTCGGGTAGACGCCGCTGACGCTCTTCGACCAGGCCGACAGGTAGTTGTAGAAGTACCCGTAGATGATCGGCGTCTCGTTCAGCAGCAGGGTCTCGATCTGCCCGGCGATCTGCTTCTGCGTGCCGACGTCCACGGTGCCGATGTACTTCTGGGCCAGCTTGTCGTACTGCGAGTTGGCGAAGTGGGCCGCGTTCCACGGGCCGGTGCCGGTCTTGGCGTTGATCGTCTGGAGCGGCGCGGTGAGGAACACGTTCGGCACGCTGCGGTGCCCGTAGTCGACCAGGCTCATGGTGGCGTCCAGCCAGTCGGAGTTCCCGAACGTGGCCTTGCCGTAGTACGCGGACGAGTTCTCCATCTTCACGTTGATGGTGATCCCGGCGGCCTTCGCGGACTGCGCCACGATCTGCGCGTACTCACTGATCTCCTGAACGTCGTTGCCGATCAGCTGGGTCGAGAACCCCGACGGGTGCCCGGCGGCCGACAGCAGTGATTTGGCCTTGGCGACGTTCTGCGCGCGCTGCGCGACGCTGGTGTCGGTCGACGGGAAGACCGGCGCGAAGGGACTGTCGTTGCCGGGGTCGGCGAAGCCCTTGAACAGCGCCTTGATGATGCCCGGCCGGTTGAGGGTGAGGGCGACCGCCTGGCGCACCCGTGGGTCGGTGAACGGTGCCTGGTCGCAGCGCATCGACAGCTCGCGGTGCGCGCTCGACTTCAGCTTGCTGACGTTGTACGCGCCGGACAGCAGCTGCTCGCCGCCGGTCACCGAGAACTGGCCGACCACGTCCACCGTCCCGCCCGTGAGCGCGAGGATCTGCGGCGTCTGGGTGTCATAGAAGGTGAACTGGGTCTCGGCGGGCAGCGCCTTGGTGCCCCAGTAGCTCTCATTGCGGGTGAACGAGGCGCCGACCTTCGCCGTGTAGCTCTTCAGCACGAACGGCCCGGTGCCGACGAACGTGGACTGCCAGTTCGCCGGGTCGTAGTTGTTCGGCAGGATGATCATGTTGTAGTTGTCCGACGAGGTCAGGTACGGGAAGTTCCCGTTGGGGGCCTCTAGGTGGAAGGCCACGGTGGACGCGTCGACCTTCTTGACGCCGGCCGGGACGAGCACCCCGCCGAAGGCAGACAGCGCGCTTGACCCGTTCTTCGGGTTCGTGTGCAGCTTGTAGGTGTACACGACGTCGTCCGCCGTGAGCGGGCTGCCGTTATGGAACTTGACGCCCTGGCGGATCTTGAAGGTCCACACGTCAGCGGTCGCGTTGGCTTTCCAGCTCTCGGCCAGCACCGGCTGCAGCGTCAGGTGCTGGTCGGACAGGCACAGGTACTCGCCGGTCTGGGCGAGCATGTCCAGTCCACCCTGATCGGCCACGGTCACCGGGTTGATCGCCGCCGACGGCACGATGATCGCGGCCTTGATGGTCGCACCGGCCTTGCCCACGGGCGTGCCGCTCGAGGACGACGACGACGGGCTGCCGGAACTGCCGCAGGCGGCCAGGACGCCGCCCAGGACCGGGACCGAAATCCCGACGACCGCGCCTCGGCGCAGGAAGTCTCGCCGGGAGATTCGGCCCGCGACGAATTCGTCGATGACGTGGTTCCCGATATCTCCTTGGCTCTCGCGCAGTCGGCTGAGCCGCTTTCGATCGACGTTCACTTGGTGTCCTCCTCAGAACCTCGGTGATGCCGCATACGCGGTCGCGAGGGCCAATTCGAAAAAAACTAATGCCCCCTAACGGGCTTTGTCACGGCGCCTGTCCGGTGCTTTGCAGTGTTTGCAGTTCATCGATGGGTATGTGGCAGCTCATCAGGTGGCCAGGGGCGACCTCGGCCAGCGGAGGCTCGGTTGTCTCGCACACGCCACTGGCCAGCTTGCGCGGGCAGCGCGTGTGGAAGACACAGCCGCTGGGCGGATTGGCCGCGGACGGGATCTCCCCCTCCAGCCGGATCCGGCTCGAGTGCAGCCCGTCGAGACTCGGCACGGCGGAGAGCAGCGCTTCGGTGTACGGGTGGTGCGGGCCGGCGAAGACCGTCTCGGCCGGGCCGACCTCCATCACCCGGCCGAGGTAGAGCACGGCGATCCGGTCGGACAGGTACCGCACGACGCCCAGGTCGTGTGAGATGAACAGGTAGGTCACCTGCTCCTTGGCCTGCAGGTCGGCCAGCAGGTTGAGGATCGCCGCCTGCACCGACACGTCGAGCGCCGAGGTGGGCTCGTCGCAGACCACCAGGCGCGGGCCGGAGCCGAACGCGCGGGCGATCGCCACCCGCTGCTTGAGCCCGCCGGACAACTGGCTCGGGCGCAGGCTCAGGTGACGTTCCTCCATCCGGACCGACTGGATCAGGTCGGCCACCCGCTCCCTGAGCCGTTCGCCGGACAGGCCGGCCAGGGTGGCGAGGGGACGGCTGATCAGGCGGCGCACCGTGTGCCGCCGGTTGAGCGCCGAGTCGGGATTCTGGAACACGATCTGCAGCGATTTGAGCTGATCGTGCGTCCGGCGCCGGACATCGGCCGAGAGCGGCTGATCGTCGAGTTCGACGCGGGCGCCCTCATCCGGAGGGATGAGGCCGAGGAGGACCCGTGCGAGCGTCGTCTTCCCGCTGCCGGACTCGCCGACGAGCCCGAGCGTTTCCCCGCGCATCAGGTCAAGGTTCACTCCGACCAGCGCGTGCACCGCGGCGCCGCCGGAGGCGAACGTCTTCGACAGGCTCACCAGCCGGGCGATCGGCTCGGCCGCGGCTGGGGTGGACGGCAGCGACAGGTCGGCCGGCGTGCTCCTGGGCAGATCCAGCGCGACCTCGTGCCGGAAGCAGCGCGAGGTATGTGCCTCGTTGATCTGGAAGGACGGCGGCGACGATTCCCGGCAGCGGTCCTCCACGATCGAGCAGCGTGGGGCGAACACGCATCCGGTGAGGGAGCGGCCGGGCGGCGGCTGGAAGCCGGGGATGGTGTCCAGCCGCCCGTGATCTTTCCGCTGGCCACGGCGCGGTATGCAGCGCAGCAGCCCGACCGTGTAGGGGTGGCGTGGCTGGTCGAACACCTCGCGGGCCGGGCCCTGCTCGACGAGTTCCCCGGCGTACAGGACACCGACCCGGTCGCACATCTTGGCGATCACGGCCAGGTTGTGGCTGATGAACAGCACTGAGGTGTCAAATTCCGCCCGCAACGCCGACACGAGATCCAGCACTTCCGCCTCGACGGTCGCGTCCAGCGCCGTGGTGGGCTCGTCGAGGATTAGCAGCGCGGGCTGCGCGGCCAGGGCCATGGCGATGACGGCACGCTGCGCCATGCCGCCCGACAGCTGGTGCGGGTAGCGGTCCATCACCTGGGCCGGATCGGAGATCTGGACCTTACGCAGGATGGCCTCGGCGCGGTCCAGTGACTCGTGCCGGCCGCTGCCCGCGATCTCGTACACCTCAGCGACCTGGCGGCCGACCCTGATGGAGGGATTCAGCGCGCGGCCGGGTTCCTGGTACACCATCGAGACGGTGCGGGCCCGCAACCCGCGCAGCGCGGCCGGGCCCATCGACAGCGGATCCTGCCCGTTGATGGTGATCGACCCGGCGCTCACCCGGCCGTTGCGGGGCAGGTACCTGGTGAGTGCCAGCGCCACCGTCGACTTGCCCGACCCGGACTCGCCGACCAGCCCGTAGGACTCGCGGTTCCCGACGCGGAAGGAGATGTCCCGCAGCGCCAGCCGGTCCCGGCCGCGGACCTGGTACGTGACGTCCATGTGCTCGACCTCGACCGTCGGCCCTGCTCCGTCCCGCGCGGGCGGCGCGGTCGAGGTATCGGTGCTGGTCACGAGGCAAGCACCTGCTCAATCGAGTCCGTGAACAGGTTGATCGCGATCACCAGCGAGGCGATGGCCAGCGCGGGGAACAGCGTCATCCACCAGTACCCGGCGCCGAGCGTCACGTAGTTGTGGGCGATGTCCGCGCCCCAGTCAGGGGTCGGCGGCTGGACCCCGAAGCCGAGGAACGACAAGGTCGCCACGGTGAAGATGGCGTAGCCCAGCCGGACCGTGAACTCGACCAGGACCGTCGGCACGACGTTCGGCAGGATCTCGACGACCATGATGTGCGGCGACCGCTCACCAAGCAGCCGCGCCGAGGACAGGTAGTCGAGCTGGCTCTCGACGAGGACCGCGGAGCGGACCGTCCGGGCGATCAGCGGGGTGAAGACGAAGCCGACCACCATGGTGATGATCAGCGGCGAAGGGCCGAGGGCCACCACGAACAGAAATGCGACGATGACCAGTGGCAGGGCCAGCACGGCCTCGACGAGCCGGCCGACCAGGATGTCGGCCACGCCGCCCAGGTAGCCCATGATCAGGCCGAGCGCGGTGCCGAGCACCGTTCCGAGCCCGGTGGCCAGCAAGCTGATCAGCAGGATGTCCCGGACACCGACGATGACCCGGGAGAAGACGTCCCGGCCGAGCTGGTCGGTGCCGAACCAGTGTGCCCCCGACGGTGCGCTGTTCGTCGCGAGCAGCTGCTGGGCCAGCGGGTCATGTGGGGCGATGGCGCTGCCGAACGCGGCGCAGGTCACCCAGAACAGCAGAATCACCGCACCGGCCAGGAACGTCGGCCTGCGCAGCAGCAGCCGCCAGGACGTCAGCTCGCCCGAGCGCTCCGCATGCGCGACGACCACGCCGCCGGCTGGGGCCGCTACGACGTCGGTCATCCGGCGTTCCCCAGCCGCAGCCGCGGGTTGAGCACCGTGTAAAGAACGTCCGCGATGAGCGTGGCGACCAGGTACACGACGCCGATGATGAGGACACCGGCCTCGAGCATCGGGAAGTCCTTGGCCAGGGCGGCCTTGTAGATGAGGTTCCCGATCCCCTGGTAGTTGAAGAGGGTCTCCACGACGACGAGCCCGCCAATCAGGTAGCCGGTCTGCGTGGCGATGACAGTGATCGTCGGGAGCAGCGCGTTGCGCAGCACGTGCCGCCGGATCACCACCGATCGCTTCAGGCCCTTCAGGGTCGCGGTGCGGGCGTAATCGGAGTCAAGCGCCTCGATCGTGCCGGCTCTCGCCATCCGGGCAATGTAACCGAACAGGACGAGCACGAGCGGGACCACGGGCAGGATCAGGTGGTCGAGCTGGCTCAGGGCGGACGCGCCGGTCCCGGCCGAAGCGGTGACCGGGAACACTTTCAGCCAGACGCCGAAGATGACAATAACCACGATCCCGGACACGAACTCGGGCACCGTCGCCGCGGACAGGCCGGTCACCGAGATGATCCGGTCGGTGGCCCGGCCGAACGTGAGCGCCGCCACGACCCCGCCCAGGATGCCGAGCGGCACCACGACGATGAAGGCCAGCGCGGCCAGCTTGAGCGAGTTGACGAGGGCCGCCCCGAGGAAGGGCCCGACCGCGGACCGGAACTGGTAAGACTCGCCGAAACTCCCGTGTAGCAGCCCGGTGAACCAGGTCGTGTACTGGGTCAGCAAGGGCCGGTCTACGCCCAGCTGGTGGTCCAGGGCCCGGACCGCGCCCTGGGTCGCGAGGTTGCCCAGGATCGCCCGGCCAGGATCGCCGGGCAGCACCTGCCCGGCGAAGAAAACGATCAGGCTGAGAATCCACAGCGTCACCAGCGCCAGCGCCAAGCGCTTCAGGAAGTACGTCGCCACCCGTGGCCCCTTTTGACGACTTCGGAACGTCGCTCGGAATAGCTGGGCTGGGGGCAGCCTAGTTTCCTACCTCCTAGGGTCGCAATAAAAGATCGTTTACCGTTGCCGGATCGCGACCCACCCTGCCCCGCCGCGATACATCACCTCGGCCGCTGACGTCCCACCACCTACCCCTGCCGACCGCGACGACCCGCGCACTCCATGATCGCGGTGGATCACCCGGCCGGCGGCCAGTCATCACCGCGATCATGGATGCTGGGTCCCGGTGTGGAAAATCGCCGTCTGATATGTGACAGTTCGGGTGTTGCCTGCGTAGATGCGGCTCGCAGCCGGGGTCCGGGTCGGGGCACTGGCTTCCAGTGAGCGGGGGAGTCGGGATGTACATCGGCGAGAGCTTCGTCGGCGAAGGTGCGGAAGCCGCCCACATCAACACGGTGCTCGGTGACCGGGCAGGTCCGGCCGGCGTCGCCTGGGGGACAGCCCTGGCCACCCCGCGAACCGGGCACACGGCGTTCGCCGCCGTGCTGGTTCCCGGAGTTCCGGTCAAGCCGATGACGCTGTTCGTCAACAAGGCGTCCGTCGTCGATGACCGGCACGCGGCTCTGACCCGGGGTGCGGCCCAGGCCGGTGTGGCGGGCGGCGTCGCCGACGCGGTGAGCGAGGGCATCATCTCCGCCGCGGACGCCGACTTGTTGCTGCTCATCGCGGCGGTCTGGGTGAATCCTGCCGCCCAGGACGCCGACCTGGTTTACGCGAACAAGCGCACGGCGGCCCGTGCGGCGCTGCGGGCGGGTGTCGCGGGCGCGCCCCTGCTCGCCGATGTGCTCGCCGCCCGGAACCAGCCATCGAACCCTTCTTACACGGCGCGGCCGGTCAGCCCGCCGGCCCCGGTCAGCCTGCCGGCCCCGGTCAGCCTGCCGGCCCCGGTCAGCCTGCCGGCCCCGGTCAGCCTGCCGGCCCCGGTCAGCTCGGCGGTTCAGGTCAGCCCCACGATCGAGGATGCCCTGGCGGTGCGCGATGCCCTGGCGGTGCTCGACGGCTCGGTGCCCTCGGACGGACCGGCGGTGCGCGACGCCTCGGACGGCCCGGCGGAGTCGGCCAGCCCGGCCAGCGAGTCCTCCGCCCTACGAGCGCAGTAGCGCAGTGAAGATAACCGCGATCCGCCTCGACCGGATGCGGCTCCCGCTGGATCCGCCCTTCCATGCGGCCTGGGATCCCGTGCCGCGGCGGCATTTTGACGCCACCCTCGTCCGGGTGGACACGGACGAGGGTGTCACCGGATTTGGCTCGGGCGACACCATGGACGGGTTCGCCGCCTTTGAGGACCTGTTCATCGGCCGGGACCCGGGCCAGATCGTCAATCACGTCAAGACACTCGAGACGATCAGCTTCCACGCGGGCCGCTACTGGCCGCTGGAGGCCGCGCTGTGGGACATCATCGGCAAGGTGTCCGGGCAGCCGGTGTCCGCCCTGTTCGGCGGGGCCGCCGCGCACGTGCCCGGGTACGCGTCCTTCGGTGAGCTCACCAGCCCCGCGGAACGTGCGGAGCGGGTGCTGGCCGCGAAAGAAGCTGGCTTCCGGGCGGTGAAGATCCGCATCGGCCGTCAGGACGTGCCCGGCGGGCTCGCCGGGGTGCGGGCCGCGCGGGAAGCGGTCGGCGACGACATGGCGATCATGGTGGATCTCAACCAGTGGTGGCGCATGCCCGGCGACATCTCCGCCGCCCTTGACCTGGCTTCCGTCCGCAGGCTCGCCAGCGAACTGGATGAGCTTGGCGTGCTCTGGCTGGAGGAGCCACTGCCGCAGGGCGACCTGGACGGCATGCGCACCCTCCGGGAGCAGGCCGGGATCCGGGTTGCGGGCGGGGAAATGGCGCGGACCGCGGGTGAGCTGCTCGACGCGATGTCGGCTGGCGCGCTCGACGTGGTCCAGCCCGACGTGGTGCTCTCCGTCGGCATGCTGCGGACCCGGACCGTGGCCGAGTTCGCCCTGCTCCGCAATCACTGGTTCACTCCGCACACCTGGACCAACGGGCTCGGCCTGCTGGCGAACCTGCACGTAGTCGCCGGCGTGGGCGGCGGCCCGTACCTGGAGTTCCCTTATGACCCGCCCGGCTGGACGCAGCACCGCCGCGATTTCTTCCTCAGCGAGCCACTGTTCATCGACTCAGCCGGATTTCTCACCGTGCCCGACCAACCAGGCCTCGGCGCCGTGATCGATGAGGCCGCCGTCGCCCGCTGGGCACTGCGCTGAACCCCGCTTGCTGAACGCGCAGGCCCAACCCGTAAGCCGAACCCCGTAAGCCGAACCCCGTAAGCCGAACCCCGTAAGCCGAACCCCGTCTTCCCCCGCCACCGGGCCTTCCTCCGTCACCGGGGCTTCCTCTAGCACCGGGCCTTCCCTCGTCACCGGGCCCTTCCTCACCGCAGGAGTAACCATGCTCTCCGCTGTCGCCGACGCTGAGCTCGCCATCAACCCGACGCCCACCGCGCATTTCGGCGCGGGCGCCATCGCCAAGCTGCCCGGAATTGTCCGCGGTACCGGCAGCACCGCGGTGGTCGTTGTCACTGATGCCGCACTCGCCGCCTCGCCGGTCATCGCCACCGTGACGGACGTGCTCAGCACGGCCGGGATAGCGGTGAGCGTGTTTTGCGGGGTTCATCCCAACCCGACCACGGCCGATGTGGCGGCCGGCGCAGACGCTGTGGCTGCGGTGGACGCCCAGGCCGGACGCACCGCGCTGGTGGCGGTGGGCGGTGGGTCGCCCGTGGACGCCGCCAAGGGCATCGCGCTCGCCGCCGTCAACCCGCAGCGGGGCCGCAGCCTCGACTACCGCAGCGAGTTCGCCGTGCCGGCCCTGCCGATCGTGGCGGTGCCGACGACCGCGGGCACGGGAGCCGAAACCAACGCGTTCGGTGTGGTCACCGATCCGGAAACGCGCCGCAAGTTCTACGTCGGTCACGCCAGTTCACTGCCGGCCGCCGCGATCCTCGATCCGGCCCTGACGCTGGGCCTGCCGCCCGGCGCGACGGCCGCCACCGGCCTGGACGCGCTGACCCACGCGCTGGAGTCTTATCTGTCGGTGCGCGCAAACCCTTGGTCGGACGGCATCGCGCTGCAGGTCATCCGGATGATCGCGGCCAACCTGCCGCGCGCCTACGCCGACGGCCAGGACCGGGAGGCCAGAGCCCAGATGGTGCTGGCCGCGCACATGGCCGGTATCGGCATGGCGGGCACCGGACTCGGCGTCTGCCATGCGATCGGGCACGCGCTCGGTGGCCGGTTCGACATTACCCATGGCGTGGCGCTGGCCATGGTGCTGCCTCAGGTGCTCCACTTCAATCGCTCCGTCCGCGAGCAGCGCATCGCCGACCTGGCCTTCGCGCTGGGTGTCGCGGACACCGCCGCGGCCGCCGCATGGAACGCGAGTGCCGCTATCGAGGCGATCGCCGACCTCCCCGCACGCGTCGGGATGACGCACCGGATGGCCGACTTCGGGGTAACCGATGAGGACTTCGGGCAAATCGCCGCCGACGCCCTCGACGATGAGGTCATGGTCAACACGCCGCGCAGACCGACCGCCGCCGACATCTGCTCGATCCTCCTCGCCGCGAGCCGATACGACCAGGGATGATGAACCGGTAAGCGGCGGCCACCCCCGTCGCGTCTGGCACCCGACTCGACGAGGAGCCGTCATGGCTGCCGAGCACACCGCTGGCCCGACACAGGCGGGGCCGCGTCCCGTCCGGGCGCCCCGCGGCACCGCGCTGTCCTGCAAGGGCTGGCCACAGGAAGCGGCGATGCGGATGCTGATGAACAACCTGGACCCTGAGGTGGCCGAGCATCCGGACGAACTCATCGTCTACGGGGGATCAGGCCGGGCGGCGCGCAGTTGGGGCGCCTTCGATGCGATCGTGCGCACGCTGCGGGACCTGGAATCCGACGAGACCCTGCTGGTTCAGTCGGGTAAGCCGGTGGGCGTGCTGCGCACGCACGAGTGGGCACCCAGGGTGCTCATCGCCAACTCCCTGCTCGTACCGCAGTGGGCTACCTGGGATGAGTTCCGGCGGCTGGAGTCACTGGGCCTGACCATGTTCGGCCAGATGACCGCGGGCTCCTGGATCTATATCGGCACCCAGGGCATCCTGCAGGGTACTTACGAGACGTTCGCCGCCGTGGCGGCGAAACGGTTCGGCGGCACGCTGGCCGGCACCATCACGCTGACCGCCGGGCTGGGCGGGATGGGTGGTGCGCAACCTCTCGCGGTGTCGATGAACGGCGGCGTCTCCATCAACGTGGACTGCGACCCGTCGCGGATCGCCCGCCGGATCGAGCACGGCTACCTGGATGTGGCGGCGGACGACATCGACGATGCGCTGCGCCGGGCGACGGCCGCCCGCGACGCGGGCACCCCGCTTTCCATCGGGCTGCTCGGCAACGCGGCCGAGGTCCTGCCACGGATGCTGGCCATGGGCGCCGCCATCGACGTGGTCACTGACCAGACGTCGGCCCACGACCCGCTTACCTACCTGCCGCGCGGTGTCCCGTTTGAGGACATGGCCGCGCTGCGGGCCGAGGATCCGGCGGGCTTCACCGCCCGGGCCAGGGAGTCGATGGCCGCGCACGTTGAGGCGATGGTCGGCTTCATGGACGAGGGCGCGGAAGTCTTCGACTACGGCAACTCGATCCGCGGCGAAGCGGAACTGGCCGGCTACCAGCGGGCGTTCGCCTTCCCCGGTTTCGTGCCCGCCTACATCCGGCCGCTGTTCTGCGAGGGCCGGGGCCCGTTCCGGTGGGCCGCCCTGTCCGGCGACCCCGCGGACATCGCCGCCACCGACGCCGCCATCCTGGATCTCTTCCCCGGCAACGAGCCGCTCGCCAGGTGGATCAGGATGGCCCAGCAGAAAGTGCACTTCCAGGGCCTGCCCGCGCGGATCTGCTGGCTCGGTTACGGCGAACGGCACCTGGCGGGCCTGCGATTCAACGACATGGTCGCGCGCGGGCAGGTCCAGGCGCCGATCGTGCTTGGCCGCGACCACCTGGACTGCGGCTCGGTCGCGTCGCCCTACCGGGAGACCGAGGGGATGGCCGACGGCTCGGACGCGATTGCTGACTGGCCGATCCTGAACGCGTTGCTCAACACCGCCTCCGGTGCCACGTGGGTGAGCGTCCATCACGGCGGCGGGGTCGGCATCGGCCGCTCGATCCATGCCGGCCAGGTGTGCGTCGCCGACGGCACCCCGCTCGCCGGGCAGAAACTGGAGCGGGTGCTGACCAACGACCCGGCCACCGGCGTGATCAGGCACGTCGACGCCGGCTACCAGGAAGCCGAAACGGTGGCGGTGGAGCGCGGCGTCCGCGTCCCGATGCGCGAGTCCGCCGGCGGCAGCTCATGATCGCGGTGCATTCCGCGCTCATGAGGGGCACGATGCACCGCGGTGATTCCGCACCACAACAACGCGGTGCATTTGCGTCAAACAGGGGGCACAGTGCACCGCACTGATTACCGCCGGACCCGTCCGTGAGCTTCGCGGGACTGTGGGATTCGTTGCTGCCACTTGGCCGCGATGGCTCGACCGGGGGATACCGGCGCTACTCGTGGACCGCCGCGGATGAGGAGTGCCGAGCCTGGTTCACGTCGGCAGCGGCTGACCGCGGACTCCGCACGCACTCCGACCGCAACGGGAATTTGTGGGCCTGGTGGGACCCGCCCCGGTTGTCTACGGATTCCGGACCGACGGATTCCGGACCGACGGGTTCCAGAGCCACGGGGTCCGGGCTAGCGGGTTCCGGCGTGTCGTCGGGGAGCACTGTGTCCTCGCAAGGTGGCGGCGGTGCGATCGTTACTGGCAGTCATCTGGATTCGGTACCGGATGGGGGCGCTTTCGACGGCCCGCTGGGTGTCGTGTCGGGTTTCGCCGCGATCGATCTGCTCCGCGAGCGCGGCATCGCCCCAGTCCGGCCGATCGCGGTGGCCGCCTTCACCGAGGAAGAGGGTGCCCGGTTCGGGGTGGCCTGCCTGGGCAGCCGGCTCCTCACCGGGGCCATCACGCCCGAGGCGGCGCGTCGGCTGCGGGACGGCGACGGGGTCACCCTGGCCGAGGCGATGGCGGCGGCCGGGCATGACCCCGGCGGGCTCGGGCCCGACGAGGAACTCCTGTCCAGCATCGGCGCGTACGTGGAACTCCACGTCGAGCAGGGCCGGGCGCTGGCGGAACTGGACTCGGCGATCGGGATCGCCGAAGGGATCTGGCCGCACGGCCGGTGGCGGCTCGACTTCACCGGGCAGGCCGACCACGCGGGGACCGCCGCCCTGGCTGACCGCCGTGACCCGATGATCCCCTACGCAGCCACTGTGCTCGCCGCCCGGCAGGCTGCGGCGGGCCACCAGACACTGGCCACACTCGGCAAGGTGACCGCCCGGCCCGGCGGAGCGAACGCGGTCTGCGCGTCGGTCACCGGATGGCTGGACGCCCGGGCACCGGACGAGGCCGGGTTGCGCGGGACCGTCGAGGAGATACTGACGGCCGCGCGGCAGGCCGCTGCCGCACACGGGGTGAGCCTGGACACCCGGCAGGAGTCGATCACCCCGCTGGTCACCTTCGACTCGCGGCTGAGTGGCACTCTGGCGGCCTCGCTCGCCGCCCGTGGCATCGCCGCACCAGTGCTGCCGACGGGGGCAGGTCACGACGCGGGGGTGCTGTCAGCCTGGCTGCCTGCGGCGATGCTCTTCGTGCGCAACCCGTCCGGGGTCTCGCACGCGCCGGCTGAGCAGGCCGACGAGGCGGACTGCGCAGCGGGCGTCGACGCGCTCGCCGCCGTGCTGCAGGACCTGGCAGGCCAGTGAGCCCGCCCAGCGCCGCAGCGACCGGCCCGGGTGCCCAAGAGGCCTGGCCTGGCCGGGCCGGGCCCGGTGAGAGTCGGCCCGGTGCGGCTGGGAGCCGCGCCGGGGCCGGCATCCGGCGTTGGCATGCCGAGCTGGCGTGGCTGCCCGCCCGCGGGATCTGCCCGGATGTGCTGATCGAGGCGTCAGGCGACAGGTTCAGTGCCGTCACGCCGGAGGTAGCCGCTGCTGATCTGCCAGCCGGCACCATCGCGCTGGCCGGGGTCACCCTGCCCGGCCTGGCGAACGCCCATTCGCACGCGTTCCACCGGGCACTGCGCGGCAATGGGCAAGCCGCCCGCGGCACGTTCTGGACCTGGCGAGAGCGGATGTATCAGGTCGCCGAGCGGCTGGATCCGGATAGTTACCTGGCGCTGGCCCGCAGCGTGTACGCGGAGATGGCGCTGGCCGGGGTTGCCTGCGTCGGTGAATTCCACTACCTGCATCACGGCCCCGGGGGCATCCCGTACGGCGACCCCAACGAGATGGGCCGGGCGCTCATCGAGGCCGCGGCGCAGGCGGGCATCCGGGTCACCCTGCTCGACACGTGCTACCTGTCCGGCGGCCTCGCCGCCGACGGCACGCCGGAGCCGCTCAGCGGCGCGCAACTGCGCTTCAGTGATGGTGACGGCGGCCGCTGGGCGCGGCGCGCGGAAGGGCTCGGCCCGGACGAGCACGGGATGCTGGCCCCGCACGCGCGGGCCGGGGCGGCGATCCACTCGGTGCGGGCCGTGCCGCCCAGCCAGATGCAGCCGCTGATCGCGTGGTCCCACCGGTACGGGGCGCCGTTGCACGCCCACCTGTCCGAGCAGCCGGCCGAGAACGAGGCCTGTCTCGCGGCGTACGGGGCGACCCCGGCACAGGTGCTGGACGATGCTGGGGCTCTTGGGCCACGCAGCACCATGGTGCACGCGACCCACCTCACCAGGCGCGACGTGGACATCCTCGGCGCCAGCCGGACGGTCGCCTGCTTCTGCCCGACCACCGAGGCTGACCTGGCCGACGGGATCGGGCCCGCCGCGGCGCTGGCCTCGGCGGGCTGCCCGCTGAGCCTCGGCAGCGACAGCCACGCCGTGATCGATCTGCTGGAGGAGGCGCGCCGGGTGGAGCTTGGCGAGCGGCTGATCAGCGGCCGGCGTGGGCATTTCACCGCCGCCGCGCTGGCCACGGCGGCCACCGTGGCCGGGCATGCCTGCCTGGGCTGGCCGGACGCGGGGAGTATCGCGCCGGGTGCGCTGGCTGATCTGGTGACGGTGTCGCTGGACACCCCCCGGCTGGCCGGGACCGTGGCAGCCACCGCGCTGGAATCGGTCATCTTCGCAGGGACTTCCGCGGACATTCGTGACGTTGTGATCAGCGGGCGGGACGTGGTCAGGGATGCCCGGCACCTGCTGGTGCCCGATGTCCCTGGTGCGCTGTCCGCCGCCATCCGGAGCACGGCGTCCTGAACCGCCGGGCCTCCCGCGGCCGCTTGCACACCGAGAGACGAGGAAGATGAGCGTTCACGACATTCCGCTGCACACGCTGTCCGGCGAGCCCGCATCGCTGGGTGACTTGGCCGGCCAGGCGCTGCTGGTCGTCAATGTGGCCTCCAAGTGCGGCCTGACCCCGCAGTACGAGAAGCTCGAAGAGCTGCAGCGGACCTACTCGGGCCGAGGGTTCTCGGTGGTGGGCTTCCCGTGTAATCAGTTCGGCGGCCAGGAGCCCGGCTCGGCCGAGGAGATCGCGGAATTCTGCTCAGCCACATACGGCGTGACGTTCCCGCTCTTCGAGAAGATCGAGGTCAACGGGCCAGGCAGGCACCCGCTTTACACCGAGCTCACCGCGGTCGCCGACGCGGAGGGGGAGGCCGGTGACATCCAGTGGAACTTCGAGAAGTTCATCGTGGCGGCCGACGGCTCGGTGGTCAGCAGGTTCCGGCCCGGCACCCAGCCGGATGCTCCCGAAGTCATCAGCGTCATCGAGGCTCAGCTGCCCAGCTCCTGACGGGCGGCTCCTGACGGGCGGCTCCTGAGGGCAGCGCTAATAGCGGTTCCTGGGCGGGCGGGTTTTGGCGGGGCGTCTGCTAACGGGCGCCGCCCGCACGAGCGGCGCGCAGCCGGGCCCGGGCGACGGCCATGCCGTCCCTGAGCCCGGCGCGCTGCGCGGAAGTGAGCGCGTCGATCAGGAATTCACGCACGACCCGGACGTGGCCGGGGGCAGCGCGGCTCAGCGCGGCGCGCCCCGCGCTGGTCAGCGCCGCGAGCACGCCACGGTCATCAGCGGGGCACTTCTCCCGGCGGACCAGCCCGGCCCGTTCGAGCTGGGTGATCTGGTAGGTCAGGCCGCTCCTGGACACGATGATCACATCGGCGAGATCGCTCATCCGCATGGCGCCGCCGTCGGCGGATCCCAGCCGGGAGAGGATCTCGTACTGCGCGTGGGACAGCCCGGCATCCCGTTTGAGCTGTTGCTCGATGGCCCGCTCCAGCAGGTGGCTGACCTCCAGGAAGGCGAGCCAGGTCGGCATCTCCTCGTCGTCGAGCCAGACCGGGGTCGCCGCCACGCCGCCGCCGGGTGTTGCGCCGTCAGTCGTGCCGCGGGGTGTTCCGCCGTCAGTCGTGCCGCGGGGTGTTCCGCCGTCAGTCGTGCCGCCGGGTGTTGCGCCGTCAGTCGTGCCGCCGGGTGCGGTGCCGTCAGCCACCTCGCTGGGTGCGGTGCCGTCAGGTGCGCCGCTGGCCGGTGCCCCAGCGGGGTCAGCCACTGGCCTGGCCTCCGCTGCGTCGTCCGCCCGGCCTGGATCGTCCACCCGTCAAGCCTAGCTGGCTTGTTTCAAATTTTAACTATTAGCCACTCGCCTGGGAATGTAGTTAAAATTTGAACTGTTCTTGCTCACAGGAAGCCGGCCTAGGCTTTCCGGTGAGCAAGATCCATGGAGGCGCCACATGTCCGCCGAAGCCGCTACCGGGCGGATGCCCGCGATCTACCTGAGCCACGGCGCGCCGCCGCTGGCCGACGATGCGTTGTGGACGCAGCAGCTGGCCAGCTGGGCGCAGGAGCTTCCCAAGCCCAGGTCAGTGCTGATGGTCTCGGCGCACTGGGAGGCCGCACCCCTAACCCTCGGCGCGACCAGCACGGTGCCGCTCGTCTACGACTTCTGGGGTTTCCCGGAGAAGTACTACCAGGTCACGTACGCGGCACCGGGGGCACCTGAGCTCGCCGACGATGTCCGCAAGCTGTTGCGGGCGGCGGGCACCCCGGTGCACGACGCGGGTGACCGCGGCCTGGACCACGGCGCCTATGTGCCGCTGGTGGAGATGTACCCGGATGCCGATGTGCCGGTGCTGCAGATCTCCATGCCGACGCTGGATCCGGCGAAGCTGTATGAGATCGGCCGCAAGCTCGCACCGCTGCGCGACAACGGCGTCCTCATCGTCGGCAGCGGCTTCTTCACGCACAACCTGAACGCCCTGAGCCAGGATGGCCGGGTCACGTCGGTGATGTCCGACTTCGACCAGTGGGGCAGGGAAGCGCTGGCCGGCGGCGACCTGGACGCGCTGCTTGACTTCGAGCACAAGGCGCCGGCCGCCCGCCTGGCGCATCCGCGGACCGAGCACTTCGCGCCGCTGTTCGTCACCCTGGGGGCTTCCGGCGGCGACCTGGCCGGCACCCGCTCGGTGATCGACGGGTTCTGGTACGGCCTGGCGAAGCGGTCCATCCAAATTCCCTAGACGTTACCCACCCAGCTGGCAACGCTGGGTTACTTGAAGCCATCTTGGTGCTACTTTGAGTGACCTGCGAGCCGAGGCCGGGGGGCGTCACAGATGGAACGTGCGGTACATGCGGCGATGGCGGCGGCTGTCCTCGCCACCGCACTAGCGGGCACTGCGGCCAGCACCATGCCCGTGCCTGGCACTGCTCCCGCGCCCGGCACCGCTCGTGGGGCCAGCACTCTTCTTGCGGCCCGCACCGCTCGTGGGGCGGCAGCGTGGACGGCCGTCAAGGCGCCCTTGCCCGCCGGTGCAGCGTCGAGGTCCAGCGCAGGTTTCTCCGACGTGGCCTGCCCGTCGGCCACCACCTGCGTCGCCACGGGGTTCTACACCGATTCGGCGGGCAACTCCCGCGGGCTGCTGCTGACCGGGCACGGGTCGTCGTGGACCGCTACCAGGGCGCCGCTGCCGGCCGGCGTCGTCACGAGTTCCGCTACCCAGCCCCTGGTGGGCTCGGTGGCCTGCGCGTCCCCAGCGGCGTGCGCAGCCGTCGGCTCCTACACCGATTCGGCGGGCAACTCCCGCGGGCTGCTGCTCACTGGGCACGGGGCGTCCTGGACGGCCAGCGCCGTCCCGCTGCCCGCCGGCGCGGCGACCAGCCGGTCCGCCGTCCTCACCGACGTGGCCTGCCCGTCGGCCACCAGGTGTGCCGCCACCGGTTACTACACGGACTCGGCCGGCGGTCAGCAGGGTCTCCGGCTGACCGGGCACGGATCATCATGGACCGCCATCCAGGCACCGCTGCCCGCCGGTGCTGGTACCAGCGAGGACGTCGGCCTTACCGGCGTGACCTGCCAATCGGCCAGCATGTGTGTGGCTGTCGGGTCCTTCGGCAGGAATGGATTGCTGCTGACCGGGCCGGGATCGGCGTGGAGGGCGGCGAAGGCGCCGCTGCCCGCCGGCGTGGCCACCAACCCCTTTGTCAGCCTCTCCGGCGTGACCTGCCCAGCGACGACCACGTGCGTCGTCGTCGGCCAGTACGAAATATCGGACCATAACGGCCGCGGGTTGCTGCTGGCTGGGCACGGGTCGTCCTGGACCGCCAGCACGGCGCCGCTGCCCGCTGACGCGGACGCCAGTCCCAATTCCGGCCTGTCGGAGGTGTCGTGCCGGTCCGCCGCCACCTGTGCCGCGGTCGGCGACTACCGAGCCACAGCGGCCGGCCACCAAGGGCTGCTGCTGGCTGGGCGCGGGACATCGTGGGCCGCCGCGAAAGCGCCGCTGCCCGCTGGCGCACCCGCCGGCGCTGCGTCCGATATCTACGACGTGTCCTGCCCGTCCGCCACCACCTGTGCCGCCGCTGGCGACTACGCCGACTCGTCAGGAGGATCGCTGGGGCTGCTGCTGACCGGGCATGGGGCGTCCTGGACCGCCATCAAGCTGCCGGTGCCCGCCGGGGCCGCCCCCGAACCTGAGGCCAGCCTGTCTAGGGTGACCTGTGTCGCCACGACCACGTGCGTCGCCGTCGGCTCCTACACCGACGCGGCGGGCCACGGCCAGGCGATGCTGCTGACCGGACCAGGCTGACCGGGCCAGGCTGACCAGGTCGGCCTCACCGGGCCACGCTGACCGCCCGGCGAATGGGCTCCTGAGCGAGTCGCAGACCAGCCGGACAGCTAGCGTGGGCTCCCGTGAGCATGTTGATCACCAACATCGGCGAACTGGTCAGCAACGCGCCGGACTCCGGCAGCGACAGCGACCAGCCCGGCCCGTTCGCGGTCATCGAGGACGCGGCGCTGGTCATCGAGGCAGGCCGGGTGGTCTGGACCGGACCGGCCGCACGGGCCCCGGCCGCTGATGAGGTGACTGACTGCGCGAATCGTGCGGTAATTCCGGGGTTTGTCGATTCCCATGCCCACCTCGTCTTCGCGGGCGAACGCAGCGCTGACTTCGTGGCCCGGATGACCGGCGCCGCCTACCGGGCCGACGGCATCCGGAGCACGGTCGAGGCCACCCGGGCTGCCCCTGACGCGATGCTGCGGGCGAACCTGCGCAGGCTCACCAGGGAGATGGCGGCGCAGGGCAGCACCACGCTGGAATGCAAGTCGGGTTACGGGCTGACGGTCGCCGACGAGCAGCGCAGCGTGCGGCTCGCGGCCGAGGTCACGCCGGAGGTCAGCTACCTCGGGGCGCATGTCGTGCCGCCGGAATTCAGCGACGACCCCGGCGGATATGTGGACCTGGTCTGCGGCCCCATGCTGGCGGCCTGCGCGCCGCATGCCCGGTGGGTCGACGTGTTCTGCGAGCAAGGCGCGTTCGGTGCGGACGAGGCCAGGGCCGTGCTCGAGGCCGGCCGGGCCGCGGGGCTGATCCCCCGGGTGCACGCCAACCAGCTCGGCCCGGGACCAGGTGTGCAGGTCGCCGTCGAGGTGGGCGCCGCCTCCGCGGACCACTGCACCTACCTGACCGAGGCGGACGTGGACGCGCTCGCCTCCTCCGGCACGGTCGCCACCCTGCTGCCAGGGGTCGAATTCTCCACCCGGCAGCCCTATCCGGACGCGCGGCGGCTGCTGGCGGCGGGCGTCACGGTCGCGCTGGCTACCGACTGCAACCCGGGGTCGTGCTTCACCTCCAGCATGCCGTTCTGCATGGCCCTGGCCGTGCGGGAGATGCGGATGACCACCCAGGAGGCGCTCTGGTCGGCCACCGCCGGCGGCGCCCGGGCGTTGCGCCGGGCCGACGTCGGCCACCTCGGCGTCGGTGCCCGGGCCGACCTGGTGATCCTCGACGCACCGTCGCACAGCTACCTCGCCTACCGGCCTGGGGTCCCGCTGGTCGCCGCCGTCTGGCAGGCCGGGAAGATGGTCCCCGGCGGCCGCTTGCCGTCGTCTCCAGCGAGTGGGAAATGAAGAGCGGTGAACTTTTTAGCCCCGGGGAGGGCGTAAAAAGTTCACCGCTAACGACATGCGTGAGCTGGCGGCTGCGCCGCGTCGAGGTGGTGATCGCGGATGACCAGTCTGATCACCCGGGCCGCAGCGCCGGGTAGCGGCCAGCGAACCTGATCAGCGGCTCGCCTGAGTCAGCCACGTAGGGGACGGCGAGCACCGCCGCGATCACCAGCAGGTGATCGCCGGCCGGCAGCCGCTGGCTGGCCTCGCAGTCCAGCGCCGCAAGCCCGCCTTCCGGGATCAGCGCCCCGGACTGCCCGCCGCGGAAATGCGGGACGTCGTCGAGCAGCAGCCGGGCGCCAGGACGGCCCGCCGCGGCGAACCGCCCGGCCAGCGGGCGCTGGGTCGCGCCCAGGATGGTGACCGCGAACCGGCTGACCCGGCTGAGCACGTCGGCCGGGTAGGAATCGGCGATCAGCGAGACGAGCACCAGCGGGGGAGCGAGCGAGAGCGGGCAGAACGCGCTGACCGTCGTCCCGATGTCGTCCCGCCCGTCGCTGATGGTGACCAGCGTCACCCCGGAGGCGAACGCCGACAGCGCTTCCGGCAGCCGTCCGCCGGAGTCATCCCCGGGCAGCACAGCGGCTTACTCGATGATCCACGGGCCGGGCAGGATCAGCGGCCCGTACGGCGGCAGGCCGACGTTGGCCGCGAGCCGCCAGACCGGGCCCCAGCTCTCGGCGAACAGCCCGGCCCGAGCGGCGGACCGGTCCTCGCTCGACTCCGGCGGCCGGACCCGGTCCAGCGGCCGGATGCGCGGGTACAGCCGCAGCGGCGCGGAATCCGGCAGGCCGGCCTTGCGCCGGGCGATCGCCACCGCGGTATCCAGCCCGCCGAGTTCGTCGACCAGGCCGTTGGCTGAGGCATCCACGCCGGCCCATACCCGGCCCCTGGCGATGTCCTGCACCTTTTCGATGGCCAGGCCACGCCCGGCGGCTACCTTGCTGGTGAAGTCCTCATAGATTCGGTCCAGCCAGGTATTGACCCGGCCCCACTCGTCTTCACTAAACGGATGGCTGGTGCTGAACATGTCCGCGCGAGCGCCCTCGCGGACCGAATCAGTGCTCACCCCGGCCCGGTGCAGCAGATCATTCACGACCGGCTTGCCCGCCAGCACGCCGATCGAGCCGGTCACAGTGCCAGGCTCGGCGACGATGGCGTCGGCGGCCATGGCGATGAAGTACCCGCCGGAAGCCGCCACGTCGCCCATGGAGACCACGACTGGCCTGCCCGCTTCGCGGGCCCGGACCACTTCGCGCCATATCGAGTCGGATGCGACATACGAGCCGCCCGGGCTGTTGACCCGCAGCACGATCGCCCGCACCCGGTGGTCCGCCACGGCGGCGCGGAGCGCGGCGGTCATGGTATCTGACCCCATGGCGCCGGAGGCCAGCGGGCCGCGGCCACTGCGGCCGCGGCGGATCGGTCCGGTCGCGTAGATGAGGGCGATCAGATCCTCGCCCGGGTTCGGCAGCTTGCGGGCACGCTGCGCGAGCGCGCGTGAGCGCTGGTAGCGGCTCAGGTAGAGCAAGGACGCGTCCGGGCCGACCTGCTTCCTGACCTCCGCGTACACCTCGTCGCGGTAGCCGAGCGCGTCGACCAGGCGCTCGTCGAGTGCCTCGCTGGCCAGGAACGGGCCGCGATCTATCAGCCCCCTGGCCTGCTGCGCCGGGATCTCCAGCCGCTGCCCGATCGCCTCGGTGATCTGCTCGACCACCGACGCGGCCAGCCGCTGCATGGCCTCCCTGGCCGGCCCGGTGAACCCGTGCTCGGTCAGCCGTTCCGCGGCGCTCTTGTACTCCTTGCGCTTGCCGACCTGGTAGTCGACGCCGAGCTTGTCGAGCGTGCCGCGGTAGAACCAGTTTTCTACGTTGATGCCGGTCAGGCCGACGTCACCGGAGGGCTGGAGGTAGATGCGGTCGAACGCGGTCGCCAGGTAGTACGGCACGTTGCCCGGCGAGAAATCGCCGAACGTCTCGGCCCAGGCCACGGTGAGCTTGCCAGCGCCGCCGAACTGCTGGATGGCGGTGCGCAGTTCCTGCACCCGGGCGAGCCCGATCCGGCGGCCGCCGACCTTCACGATCAGGGCCTTGACCCGGTCGTCGGCCCGGGCGCGGCGCAGGCCGTCGAGCACGTCGCCGAGCCTGGTCCGCCGCATCGTCAGTACCGCGGACACCGGGTCGGTCGGCGGTTCCTCCGCGATCCCCTCCGTCAGGTCCAGTTCCAGGATCAGCGGGGCCGTCCTGCGCTGGCGCAGCTTGGTGATCCGGTCTGGCAGCATCGAATTCACCATGCGAGCCAGCTTACGGCGCGCGGAACGCCCGTCGGCCGTCGGCCGCGATGTGCCGCCGGACGTGCCCCCGCGAGCCGGCCAGGCCTGCGCTATCGTCGATCATGATGGCCGAAGGAGATGGGAATGGCTGGGCCGACTGCGACCTGGGCCACCGGCATTGGGGCATATACGGCGCCGCTGGCCTGCTGACCTGCGCGCGCGACCAGTCAGGAGCGCCGTGCGTGCTGCTGGCGCTCCGGGCCGCCTGGACCCAGCACGGCGGCACCTGGGGACCGCCCGGCGGCGCGCGGGACAGCCACGAATCGGCGGCCGTCGCGGCCCTGCGCGAAGCCGCGGAGGAGTGCGGCGTTCCCCCTGGCGCGGTGCGAATCCAGGGCATGCTGCGCGATGACCACGGCGGCTGGGCCTACGAGACGATGATCGCGGCAGCACGGTCCGCGTTTCCGGTGCACGCGGCGAGCCGGGAGTCCACCGAGGCCGCCTGGATCCCGGCCAGCCGCGTTGGTTCCCTGCCGCTGCACCCCGGGTTCGCGCAGGCCTGGCAGGTGATCCGGGACACGCTGGAACCTGTCACGCTGATCGTGGACGGCGCGAACGTGATGGGATCGCGCGCCGACGGATGGTGGCGGGACCGGGCCGGCGCGGCCGTGCGCCTGCACGACGAGCTGGCCGGGCTGGCCGCCCGCGGCCTGGCGGCATTCCCGGCCGGGGTGGCCGACGCTGCCCTGGACCGCTGGTTCCCGCAGATCGTGCTGGTCATCGAGGGTGCGGCCCGGGTGGCCGCGGACCGCCTGGCGGCCCGGCCGGGGGCCGGTCGGGAGCCCGGGAATGGCGTCCTGGTGGTGCCCGCCCGCGGCAGTGGCGACGACACCATCGCCGACCTGGCGCAGGAGGCCGACGGCCGCCGCCTGGTGGTGACCGCCGACCGCCAGTTGCGCGGCCGGTGCGTGGCGGCCGGGGCGGCCGTCACCGGTCCGCGCTGGCTTCTTGGCCTGCTGTGACGTTTTGGCCTGCTGTGACGTTTTGGCCTGCTGTGACGTCGCCGCCCGCGGCGACCTCGTCGCGATCAGGGTGGGCGTGCTCGATGCGATCGCCGCGCCAGGCGCGCAGGCCCAGCAGGCTGCCGGTGATCAGGATGGCCGCCGCGTTCAGCACATGCAGGCCGCCCGCCGCTCCCGCGATGGCCAGCACCGGCTGGAGCGCGGTGAGCAGCAGCAACGGAAGCGCCCACTTCCAGCGGCCATTGCGGGCCACCAGGGCGGCGATGAGCAGCAGCAGGGCGAGCCCCATGACCAGGGTGCCGTTGGCGCGGTGCGGGTCCAGGGTGCTCGACTCACGTGCCGCGGTCCCGGGGCCAGCGCTGAATACCCCCGCGCCGGCCAGGAAGAACTGCAGGAGCACGTCGACGATGAACAGGGCAGTCAGGTAACGGTAGACAATCCGTGCCGCTTTCATGCTGCGAAACTATGCTCGCCTGCCGCCCGGTCCCAGGGTGCTGCCAAGCCTCTTCCTGGTGGGCCTAGCACCACGGGCAGGCGGCAAAGATGCCGCCGCGGGCGGCCTGCAGGCATCCGTCCCCCTCGGCCGGACGCCTGCACGCCGCCGTCGCGGGGCCAGCGCCGGGACTGCTACATCGGGACGAGTTCGAATATCTCCACGCTGAAGCGGCCCTTGCCCTCGGACAGGAACGGGTGGCCATCGAGCAGTGCGCGAGCCGCGTCGATGCCGTCGGTCTGCACGATCGTGTAGCCGTTCTGGTCGCTGGGCGCCGGATTCGATCCGTCGTCGCTGACCGCCGAGCGCGCGCCGAACGGTGACCCGCCGTCCACCAGGGCCGGCCCGACGCGGCCCATCCACTCGCCCCAGGCGCGCATCTGCTCGGCGGACTGCTCGGCGGTGAAGTCCGCCATCGCCGTCGCCGGACCCCGGTACAGGTACAGGAACTTGGTCATCTGCCACTCCCCTCAGGTAACCGGAAAGACGGGCCAGCCACGCCGCACTGTCTCCCCGGGGATGTGCGCCCGGTGCGCGCCTCATTCACCCGACGAACGGCCGGGCGGGAAATCGACAGCCGGTCAGGTAGGCAGGTTTCGGCAGTACCGTGGTCTGCGGCGCCGGCGGGCGGCGCCGGGCGGGGAGGGAACGGTTTGCGAGCACGGGCTGCCGGGGCCGCTCTGGGCGCTGCGGTACTTGGCCTCTCCGGGTGCGCTGCGGCCGGGGACGCGCATCCCACCGCCAATCCCACCGCGCCGCAGGCCCGCACCATGCCGCCGTCCAGCCAGGCCCGCGCCACCTCGGCGGCTGACGCGTCCCGAGCCCGATCTGCGGTACCGGGAACATCCGGGGCCACCGGAACAGCGGGGGCCACCGGAACAGCGGGGGCCACCGGAACAGCGGGGGCGGCGAGGCCTTCAGCCCTGGTGCCGGCCGGGGCGGTGGTGCCTGCGGCCAGCCGCCAGCTCATCACGGTGA
>Ga0265338_10002868_pt1 | contig 25170 bp, 14 predicted proteins | sample 42126metaG_FD_193579 | JGI IMG/M metagenome (GOLD analysis project Ga0265338, IMG submission 193579) | Rhizosphere microbial communities from Carex aquatilis grown in University of Washington, Seatle, WA, United States - 4-21-26 metaG | ecosystem: Host-associated > Plants > Roots > Rhizosphere... | reverse complement strand
ACCGCGCCGGCGCTGTCGTCGCGGGCGCGGGCGTGAGCGCGAAAGACGTAGTAGCTGAAGCCCGAGCCGAGATCGAGGATGCGCCGCGGGCGTAGCTGGTCACGCAGGACGCCGAGGAAGACCGCGAGCGGCAGCGCGATCGCGATCGGATCCGGCGACACGTGGCCGACGTAGTCGGCGTAGGCCGGCGCGAGCTGGCGCGCGATGGGTGCGCTCAGCTCGGGATAGGACGCCAGGAACGGAAAGCGCCGCCGCAGCTCGGCCGCGTCGCGCTCGGCGATGCGCCGCGCGCGCCCCGCGGTCGCGAGCTCCCAGACGGCATTGTACGAGTGCGCGGCGGCATAAAGGTAAGGCCCGGCGCGCAGGAGCGGGTTCACGACGCCAGCCTAGATCAAATGCGCCGCAAAGATGCGGCCCGCGTCGCGATCGCCGCGTTCTACTTGTAAAGCGACGCCACCTGCTCTCGCGAGGGGAAGTCCTTCACCATCAGCTCGCGCTCGATGGTGCGCTTGTACGCGCAGGGATAGTTGCGCTCGACGAACGTCGGCTCGGCGGAGTTTTCGTAGCGCGTGCTCGATGCGATGCGCAGCCCGCGGCAATCGCGCAGCGCCGTGCGGTGCACCGTGAAGCCGCTGAAGATCACCACGTCGCCGCGCGCGACCGGGATGGCGACAAAGTCGCTCTCGACGAAGCCCTTGCGGATCTCGAGCGCGTTGTCGGCGATCTCGCCCTCCCACAAGCCGCGCAGGTGGCTGCCGGGGATGACCTCGATCGGAAAGCGCGCGCTGTCGACGTCGAGCAGCGGAACCCACATCGTGATCGTGTCGAGCCCGCCCTGGATCGACGGCCAGTCCTGGTGCGGCGCGATGCCGAAGTAGCCGCCCGGGATCTGCAGTGTTTCGCACATGATGTGCACGACCGGCATGCTCGGGATCGTCGGCGTGGTGATGCCGAACGCCTCGACGAGCGCGGTGATCGCCGGGCTCGCCACCAGCCGCTGCAAGGAGACCAGCTTCGCCGCGTGGCGCGCGGTCGCCAGGTACGCCTTCACGTCGGCGTCCAGCAGCGCCTCCATGTTGGCGCGCACGGAGGCTTCGCCTTGATAGCCCGCTGGCCGCCGCCCCAGCCGACGCAGTTGCAGCGCGAACAGCTGGTCCATCTCCTTGAGCACCGCCTCGACCTCTTCGCGGGGGAGCACCTCCGGGACCGCGCAGTAGCCGTCCCGGTGATAGCTGGCAATCAGGGCATCACGCGCCTCCTCGGGCCACGAGGGAGCGGCATCGCTCTTGGTCTTCATCGCCGCTCCGCTCACTTGATGGTCACGATCGCCTTGGAGGGGTAGTAGCGCGATTTCTCGATCTTGTAGCTCGAGCCGCCCAGCACCTCCTTGAAGGCGATCGCCTCGCCGGGCGCCCCCGGCCAGGTCAGCTCGTCGAAGACCAGCACGCTGCCGGGGACCAGCGCCGGCATGATCGCCTCCAGCGCGGCCTTGGTTGGCCGATACACGCCGATATCGAAGAACGCCATGGCGACGATCGTCTCGGGGTGGTCCTTGAAGTAGCGCGGCACGGTGACCTCGGCGTCGCCGTCGATCAACCGGTGATTGCCGCGCACGTGGCCGAATGCGTTGCTCCCCTCGTGCACGGCGAGCAGATTCGCCAGGTACTCGCGATAGCCGCCGGGCGTGACGTAGGTCTTGTCGACCATCACGTCGGTCTTGACGTCCTTCTCCGAGAAGTTGTTGTACCCGGCGAAGGTGTCGAACCCGACGATGATCCGCTGCTTGTTGAACGGTTCGTGGATCGCGCGCAGGTTCTCGAGCAACACCAGGTTCTGTCCCCACCACACCCCGAACTCGAGCAGGGCGCCGGGGATGTCCTTGATGCGCTCGTAGATGTCGTTCATCACCAGGAACTTCACGAGCAGCGAGCTGCGCGTGTACATCCCCAGGTTGAACAGCAGATCCTCGCGCGGGAGCGGGCTGTCGACGAACAGCTTCTCCATCTGCTTGCGGAAGCCGAGCTGGGTCGCGTCCGCCGTCGTTCCCTCGCTGCTGGTGCCGCTTCCGATCGTGTTGGCGTTGCCATTTGCGCTCATGATCATTCCTCCAGGACGGCCCAGCCAATGCCGGTTTGGCCAAAGCTATTGCCGTTGTAAAACATCAAGGTCCGTCCATCGACGCGCACGACGAACGGGTAACAGAGCATCTTTGCGTCCCAGCCGCTCTCCGACACGGTGATGCCGACTTCGTCGTCGCGCCGTTCGAACGCGCAGCCGTCGCGCGACGTCGCATAGCCCATGCGATAGCTGCCGCGCCCGTCGCGGTAGTCCTCGCTGTCGCGGAAGCAGTACCACATGCGATAGAGGCCGCCGTCCTTGAGCACGCACGGGTGCGAGAACGCCTCGGCGTCATGGCGCGGCGCCACCGCCAGGATGTTGGGGCGATCCCAGCGGATGCCGTCGCGCGACTCGGCGTACTTGATGACGTAGACCGGCTCGAGCTTCTCGCCGACCGGCCTCCAGTCGGTGCCCGAGACGTACCACATCTGCCAGCGCTCGCCCTCCTTCAGCACCGACGGCGTGACCGCGAGGAACGGCTCCAGCGGCACGCGATCCAGCACCGGTCCCTCGAACATGCGGGTGAAGGTGTCGCCGCCGTCCTCGCTGACCGCGACGCCGGTCGCATTGTGATATGGCACGGTCACGCGCCGGTTCCAGCCGCTGTAGTAGAGCAGGATGCTCCCGCGGTGCTCGATCGCATACGCGGGCATCATGCCGTCGTCGTCGAAGGTCCCGCGGCGCCCGAGGGGCAGCAGCGGCTTGCGGTGGTGGTAAACCACGCGCCCCGGATCGCCGCGGTCGACGTCGAGGTAGGTCGTGAAGCTGCGCCCGTCGCGGTCGCGATCGGCGTAGTAGATGCGCAGCACGCGCTCCTTCACCAGCACCGTCGGCACCTGGGCGTGCGTGCCGGCCCAATCGCGGTGCTCGCGCGGGTCGAAGATGTTCCCCTTCTTGTGCCAGCGCATGCGCGTCTTTCGCCGTGTCGTCTTCGCTGCGCCGCCGCGGTGGCTACGCGACCTCGTCCTCGACCGACGGCTCGCTCGACGCCAGCAGCGCGACGTCGTCGTCGGGCGCATCCGGCGGGCCCAGGCGCGCGGCGATCTCGCGGCCGTGCGCGATCGCGAAACGCACGATCGCGCACACCTGCGCGATGGTGTCGTGGTTGACGGCCGTGCCGGTCGGCAGCGACAGCACCCGTTCACTGACCCGCTGCGTTTGTGGCAGCAACATCTCGGCGTTGGGGAAGTACGAACGATACGGTTCCATGCGGTGCACGCCGGGGTAGAAATAGCGGCGCGCGAGCACGCGCTCGGCGTGCAGGACCTTCTGCAGCTGGTCGCGGCTGATGCCGGTCTCCGCGGTCTCGATCTCGGTGACCACGTACTGGTAGCTGCTCTTCTCGCGCTCGTCGTATCCGATGACGCGCAACCCGGGCACGCCGCGCAGCTCGTCGCAGTAGCGCCGGTAGTTGGCGGCGTTGATCGCGATGAACTCGTCCATGCTCTCCATCGACGTCAAGCCCATCGCCGCCGACGCTTCTGTCATCTTGCCGTTGATGCCGATGTAGCCGACGTCGTCGTAGGCCCGGAAGCCGAAGTTCTTCATCAGGCGGATCTTGCGCGCCAGCTCGTCGTCGTTGGTGACCACCGCGCCGCCCTCGAAGCTGTTCAGGAACTTGGTGGCGTGAAAGCTGAAGACCTCGGCGTCGCCAAAGCTGCCGATCATCCGGCCCTTGTGCGTGCAGCCGAACGCGTGCGCGGCATCGAACAGCAAACGGAGGCCGCGCCGCCGCGCGATCGCCGCCAGCGCCTCGACGTCGCAGCCGCGGCCCCACAGGTGCACGCCCAGGATGCCGGTCGTACGCGGCGTGATCATCCGTTCGACCTTGGCCGGATCGATCGTGTGCGTGTCCGGATCGATGTCGCAGAAGACCGGCGTGATCTTCTGCCACTGCAGCGCGTGCGCCGTCGCGACGAACGTGAACGACGGCAGGATGACCTCGCCTTTCAGGCCGAGGGCGCGCGTGACGATCTCCAGCGCGACCGTCGCGTTGCACATCACCACGCAGTGCTTGACGCCTACCATGTCGGCGATGCGCTGCTCGAACTCGCGCACGAACGGCCCGGCGTTGGAGAGCCAGCGCGTGTCGAGCATCTGGTTGAACCGCTCCATCAACCGCTCGCGGTTGCCGATGTTCGGGCGACCGACGTGGAGATCTTCGGGGAAGATCGGGGCGCCGCCGAAGATCGCGAGATCGTCGACGGTCAGGCGCGCGATCGAAGGCTCGGCGCCGCCGCCGTGCGCGGGGCCAATCTCTGGTTTCGCGGTCCCCGCCGTTTCCTCCTCCGTGCCCGGCGGCGGAAAGCCCTTGAACGTTCCCGTCGGCCCGGTGAACGGCACCAACGCCCCGGTCTTCATCGACTGCCTGCTTCCACGCTCATCCGAGCTCGCCTTGGCGATAAGCTGGGAAATAGCGGCTGCCTTCGAACCCGCGTTCGCGCGCGAGCGCACGATAGCTGTCGGGGCGGAAGATTCGTCCGCCGAGGTAGGTCGTTCGGGTTCCTGTCGACCATCCCTTCTTGAATCGGACGAGGCCGTCAGTTCCTTGACTCGCGGCTGATTCAGGCGAGCTTCGCGCGGGAGACGACGACGACAGTGACGGGCCGGCGCCGAGGCTCGCCCAGGCGACGCCGCCAGCAGCCAGGTGCTCGAACGCCAGCCAGAACAGCGGAAACGAGGCGCGCTGGCGATAACCCTCGTCGCTGTAGGCCGCCAGGTGGTAGTAAGCCACGTCACTCTGGCGATACCAGAGCACCATGCCCATCGTCTCGGCGCCGGCCGATGCACGGAACGCGATCAATCCGGGCACCGCCAGCTGGCGGTGAAACGCCGCGCGTGACAGGGCGGGGATGCCGCGGATCTCGTGGCGCGCGCACAAGTTCTGGTAGAGGACGCACCAATCGTCGAGCCAGCGCAGCGGATCGGTGCACACCTCGACCGCCAGCTTGTCCCGGCGCGCGTAGCGCCGGTGGTGGGCGCTCACGAACGAGTCCAGCGGGCGCGACAGATCGGCGACGAAGTGCTCCTTGAACGCGACCGCTCGATCGGGGAACGCCGCCGCCAGCCGCGCCGGATCGCAATCCGCGAACGGGTCGGTCACGACGACGGCGCTGATCGGTGCGTCGCCCGCGCCGTGGCCGCGCGTGCCCGCGGCCGCCAGTTCGTCGAGATCGGCGGCGAGCGCGCGCCAGTCACGGCAGCAAAACAGAGGGTAGGGCCCCATGACGTCCGTGAGGCCGGGCGCGACCGTCCGGCGCAGCAGCCAGGATCCACTGCGCGGCAGCGCGAGCGGCGACCCGAACTCGGCGAGTGATTCGGTGTAGGGAGCGCTGAGATATCCGGTCGCGCCGCCGTCGGCGAGCAGGGGATCGGACGATCGCATTTGAGCTGAAGTGAGCACGAGCGACGCTTTTTCCCGAGCAACGAGCAAGGAACAGGCCACGCGTCGTCGTCGCTGCCGGCGTCGTTGCCCGCGCCGATGCGGGCGATCGCCTGCCGGCACCGCGCGCGCGCACGTCACTTTTGTGACGCTGACCAGGTTTCTGACGCCGTTGCCCGCGGATCTGCGGTCGATTGCGCGCCGCGGGCGCTCCGGACCCGTGGCACACGCTTTGCGAAGGGCTGGGCGCACGTGATCCCCGCGACGACAGCTCCCACGGTTTCAATCGTCATTCCCGTCTTCAACAAGTGGGAGCTGACCTGGAAGTGCCTGATGGCGATCGCCGAGAACACGCCGGAGGTCGCCCACGAGGTCATCGTCATCGACAACGCCTCCAGCGACGAGACCGCGCAGGCGTTGCCCCTGCTGGACAACATCCGCTTTGCGCGCAACGCCGCCAACCTGGGCTTTGCCCGGGCGTCGAACCAGGGCGCGGCGATAGCGCGCGGCAAGTACCTGCTATTCCTCAACAACGACACCGAGCCGACGCCCGACTGGTTGAGGCCGATGGTTGCCGAGCTCGAAGCGGATGCGGCGGTGGCGATCGTCGGCAGCAAGCTGCTCTACCCCGACGGCACGGTCCAGCACGGCGGCGTGGTCTTCGCTTACGCGGGGCCGGAGCCGATCGCGCCGCTGCACCTGCACGCGCGCCAGCCGGCCAGCGCCAGTCACCGCCGCCTGGAGCTGCGCGCGGTCACTGCGGCCTGCATGTTGATTCGCCCCGAGGTCTTCCGCGAGCACGGCGGCTTCGACGAGGCCTTCGTCAACGGCGGCGAGGACGTCGACCTGTGCCTCAAGGTGTCTCGGTCCGGACGCAAGATCGTCTTCACGCCGGCGAGCGTCGTCGTGCACCACGAGTCGGCCACGGACGGGCGGTTTCGCTTCGCCGCCGCCAACGCCGATCGCTTGAACAACTTGTGGCTGGATCGCTTCGACGCCTTCGACATCGACTTTCGCCCGCTGGCGCGGCCGATCGCCGCCGATCTCGCACGTCCGGGCGTCAGCATCGTCGTGGTGGTGCACGACGCGCTCTGGACGGTCGCGCCCTGCCTGGAGAACATCCGCTATACCATCGGAGCGCAGGACGAGCTCATCATCGTCGACGATGCCTCGCGCGGCGCCTCGGCGCGCTTCGTGGCGCAGTTCGCGGCGCGCCACACGCCGCGCGTGCGCCTGGTGCGCAACGATCGGGCGCTCGGCTTCTCGCGCGCGGCCGGTCGCGGGCTGGCGACCGCGACCCGGCCATTCGCCGCCGTGCTCGGCAGCAACATGCGCGTCGTCGGCGACTGGATCGATCGCATGCTCTGCCACCTGGCGATACGCTCCGACATCGGCGCGCTCAGCGCGTCGCTCGGCGACAGCAGCCAGCTGGCGGCGGCGGATCTCCTCTATCCGAACTTGGCGGGAGGCGCCGGCCTACCGGAGCCGACCGGCACGCCCGACGGAGCTCGCGCCAGCAGCCTGGCGCCGGCGCGACTGCCGGCGGGCGACGTCGACCCGATCCGCTTCCCGTGCAGCGTTTCGTTGTTCGGGCGGCGCGAGCGGCTCGCGGAGATGGGGCACCTGGATCCCGACGTGTTCTTCGCCGAGGATCTGGGCGCGCTCGCGGATCTCTTTGCCTCGTACGGACTGACACTGGCGCGCGCCAAGGACGTCGTCTTCTACAAGTTCAACCAGAACGCGCCCAACCCCGATCCGTCGCTGTATGACCGCTACCTGGCCGCGCAGTCCGCGTCGGTCAAAGGGCTGACCACGATCATCGTGCGGCTGGCGCGCGGCGCCGATCGCGAACAGGCGCGCCCGTGCGTCGACGCGATCACGCGCAACGCCGACCGCGAGCTGGAGATCAAGGTCGTCGCCGACGGCGACCCGCGCAGCGGCGCCGAGCTGTCGTCGGAGCGCGCGGGCTACGTCGCCGTGCTGGGGCACGACGCGATCGTCACGCCCGGCTGGCTGGTGCCGCAGGTGGCGCTGCTGGCCGTCGATCCGAGCTTGAGCGTCGTCGGTCCCGCGATGAACGAGTCGACGGGACCGCAGCGCATCGGCATGGTGACCTACCGGCGCCTCGACGAGCTGCCGGCGTTCGCCGCCTGCTGGGCGGTCGCGCATCGGGGCGAGCACGCCGTCTTTCCGTTGTCGACGCCGGGCGGCCTCGACCCGCTCTGCCGGGTCATGTCGCGCCGGAGCTTCGTCGACGATCTGAACGCGCAGATCGGGCGAGCGCCGCTCAGGGCCGGCATCGCCTTCGGCGCCTTCGTCCACCGCCAAGCCCAACCCTGACAGGAGACACACGTGGCCAAAATCGTCATCTTCGGAACCGGACAGCTCGCCGACCTGGCGCAGTTCTATCTGACCCACGACTCGCCGCACGACGCGGTGGCGTTCACTGTCGACCGCGACTACATCGATGGGCCGACCCACCGCGATCTGCCGGTCGTGCCGTTCGAAGACGTCGTGCGCATCTACCCGCCGGCCGACTTCAAGATGTTCATCCCGATGAGCTTCAAGAAGATGAGCCACGTGCGCGCCGATCGCTATCGCCTGGCCAAGGAGATGGGCTACGAGCTCATCAGCTATGTCAGCTCGAAGGCGACGGTGTGGCCAGGCTTCAAGCCCGGCGACAATTGCTTCATCTTCGAGGACAACACCATCCAGCCGTTCGTGACGATCGGCAACGACTGCGTGCTCTGGAGCGGGAACCACATCGGCCACCACACGGTCATCAAGGATCACGTGTTCATCACGTCACACGTGGTGATCAGCGGCGCCTGCACCATCGAGGACTACACCTTCTTCGGCGTCAACTGCACGGTGCGCGACGAGACCGTGATCGCACGTGAGACGCTGGTCGGCGCCGGCACGATCATCCTCAAGGACACGCAGCCGTTCGAGGTCTACAAGGCCAAGGGCACCGAGCCCGCCGGCTTCCGCAGCGACGAGATCCGCAGCCTGTCGCACAAGACGAAAGGGTAGGAGCTAAGTCGACAGGAAGATCTTCCCGGGGTTCAGCAGATCCGCCGGATCCCACATCCGCTTCAGCCGCTTCTGCCAGAAGATCACCTCGCCCGACTGCTCCCACGACAGGTACTTCGCCTTGGCGACGCCGATGCCGTGCTCGCCAGACAGGGTTCCCTTGAGATCCAGCGTGGCGCTGAAGATGTCGCCGAGCGCGGCGTCGATGCGCGCGGCGACGGCGGGCACGCGGTGGTTCTCGTCGCTGAGCACGTTGATGTGCAGGTTGCCGTCGCCGGCGTGACCGAAGGTCGCCATCATCAGATCGTGGCGCGCGCCGATGGCGTCGATGCGGCGGAGCATCTCGGGGATCGATCCCGGCGGCACGACCACGTCCTCGGACAGCTTGTAGGCATGCGCCTCGCGCAGCGATCGCGAGCAGAGCCGGCGCGTCCGCCACAGCCGATCGCGCTCGGCGTTGTCGCGCGCGATGATGACCTCGCGGGCGCCCTCGGCCTCGAAGACCGAGCCGCAGCGCGCGAGGCTGAGCGGAACGGCGTCGGCTTCACCGTCGAGCTCCAGCAGCACGATCGCGCCCGCGTCCGCCGGTAGCGCGAACGGCGCGCGCGGGCGGACGTGATCCAGCGACGCGCGATCCATCAGCTCCAGCGCGCGCGGATGATAACCTTGGCGGATCACCGCGCTCACCGCCTTGCCGGCCGACACCGCGTCGGGCATCACGGCGATCAGCGTGCCCACCGCCTCGGGCAGGCCGATCAAGCGCACGGCGATCTCCGTGGTGACGCCGAACGTCCCCTCGCTGCCCACGAACAGCGCCGTCAGGTCGTAGCCGGTGACGCCCTTGGGCGTGCGGCGCCCCAGGCGCAGGCTTTCGCCACCCATCAGCGTGACCTCGAGGCCGAGCGTCCAGTCGCGGGTGACGCCGTACTTGAACGCGCGCGGGCCGCCGGCGTTCTCGGCGACGTTGCCGCCCATCGAGCAGAAATCCAGGCTCGCGGGATCGGGCGCGTAGAACAGCTTCTGCGCCTCCGCGGCCGCCTGAAGCTCGGCGTTGATCACGCCGGGCTCGATCACCGCGATGCGATCCTCGGGATCGATCGAGACGATGCGCTTCATTTCTTCGGTCGACAGCACGATGCCGCCGCGGATCGGCAGCGCGCCGCCGGTCATGCCGCTGCCGGCGCCGCGTGGCGTGACCGGGATGTGATGCTCCGCCGCGAAGCGCAGCACCAGCTCTACCTCTTCACGCGACCGGCAAAGCACAGCCGCGTCGGGCGGGTAGACGCCCAGGCCCGACTCATCGCGAGCATACGGAGCGACGGCTTCCGACTCCCGAAGCACCCGATCCGCCCCGAGCTCGCGGATCAGAGCTTCGTAGACGTCCATCGCCCCAGTTTAACGCGCTCCTGGCGCGCTATTCCCAGCGGGACGAACAGTCCAGGGGTGGACCCGATGACGAGCTCGTCCGAATCGGGCGGACGCGGGAACACGTCCGAGGGTTCGGTGCCAGATGGAGGTTCGGAACCCTTCGAGGGTTCTGAATTAGACGCTAAACGAGCTGCCGCAGCCGCAGGTCGACTTCACGTTCGGGTTGTTGAACTTGAAGCCGGCGCCGTGCAAGCCCTCGACGTAGTCGATCTCGGTGCCCATCAGATACATCAAGCTCATCTGGTCGCAGATCAGCTTGACGCCCTTGACGTCAAAGGTCTGGTCCGTCTCCTGAGACTGGTCGAAGTACAGGTCGTACGAGAACCCCGAGCAACCGCCACCCTGGACCTTCAGGCGCAGAGCGTAGCCCTCTTCGATGTTCTCCTCGCCGCGGATCTCCTTGACCTTCTCGGCGGCCTTGTCCGACAGCGCGACCATGGCGGGCGCTTCGTCGGCAGGCTGATCCTGACGCGTCTCTGTCAGCTTCTCTTCGGTCACGGCTACAGACATCGTGTCTCCTTGTGGTGCTGGGAATATAGACGATACGTGGCCGGGATGCCACGGTCGGTGCTGTGCTGCAGTCTAGCCTTGATTCCCCGCGTCTGTTTTCGTAGAAATGCCGAGCTTTTGATGGAGGCGGTCCCCGGGTTCTTGCGACCCCGGCCCGCCTTCGGTCATCAGAGGGGCAGTCGAAAGCACCCAGGAGTGACCCGATGAGCTTTGGAAAATACCTGAAAGACGTGAAGGCCCAGATTCGCGAAGTCGACCTCGAGACCGTGCGCAAGGCGGTCGAGGCGCGCAAGGGCAAGAGCGGCGACGGCAACGGCGCCGGCCCGATCCTGGTCGATGTCCGTGAAAAGGACGAGTGGACCGAGGGTTACATCCCCGGTGCGCAGTGGATCCCGCGCGGCTTCCTGGAGCTGCGCGTCGAGGACCAGATCCCGGAGCGGTCGTCCGAAGTCATCCTTTACTGCGCGGGCGGCACGCGCTCGGCGCTGGCGGCGCGCTCGCTCGCCGAGCTCGGCTACACCAACGTCAAGTCGATGGCGGGCGGCTTCAGCGCGTGGAAGCGGGCCGGCCTGCCGTACGACCGCCCCTTCATCATGACCCAGGAGCAGTCGCTGCGGTACGCGCGGCACACCATGCTGCCCGAGGTCGGTGAGAAGGGGCAGGTCAAGCTGCTCCAGTCCAAGGTGCTGTGCCTGGGGGCGGGCGGCCTCGGGTCGCCGTCGGGCCTTTACCTGGCGGCCGCCGGCGTGGGCACCATCGGCTTCGTGGACGACGACGTGGTCGACCAATCAAATTTGCAGCGCCAGATCCTGCACGCGACCGACCGCGTCGGCCTGCCCAAGGTCGAATCGGCGAGCATCGCCATCGGCAAGCTCAACCCCGACGTCAAGGTCATCCAGCACCAGACGCGCCTGTCGTCGGACAACGTCCTCGACATCATCAAGGACTACGACCTGATCGTCGACGGCGCCGACAATTTCCCGACGCGCTACTTGCTCAACGACGCCGCGCTCAAGCTCAATAAGCCGGTCGTGCACGCGAGCATCTATCGCTTCGAGGGTCAGGTGACCACGTTCTTGCCGTATGAGGGCCCGTGCTACCGCTGCCTTTATCCGTCGCCGCCGCCGCCCGACATGGCGCCGTCGTGCCAGGAGGCGGGCGTGCTCGGCGTGCTCTGCGGCGTCATCGGGTCGCTGCAGGCCAACGAGGCGATCAAGATCCTGCTGGGCATCGGCAAACCGCTGGCGGGGCGCCTGCTGATGTTCGACGCGCTGGGAACCAAGTTCCGCGAGCTCAAGCTGCGCCGCGACCCGACCTGCCCGACCTGCGGTGAAGGGGTCAAGCCGGAGAACATTCAGCTGATCGATTACCAGGAGTTCTGCAACGTCCGTTTATAAGAATAGAGCGGGATCCTCCTTCGCTGGCTCTTTCGCCTTCTCTGGAGGCGCTGGAACGGCCCCACCGAGCACCGACCGTAACTTTTCCCTCGGCCTCGAGGGGGTGCGGTACGCCGATCTTCACGATCCGGCGTCGCTGGCGGTGCTCGACACACGCTTTCGCGCTGCGCTGGCCGCGCAGGATCCGCCGCTGGCCGAGAGGTTCGAAGCCTATCGCGCCGGTGCGGAGCTGCGTCCGCCCGACGAATCCGAACTGCTCATCGCCGTCGCGCGCCCGCTGTCGGAGTTCGTGGCGCGGCTGTTTCGCGTCGAGCGCGGGCGTCAGGTGCTGCTCGACTTTGCGGCGCGCGAGCAGGCGGTCTTTCGGCTGAAGGAATTCATCGCGCGGCGTGCGGCGAAGAAATACCCCGCGGGCGTCGTGCTCGCCGGCGAGGCGCCGGGGCTGCGCGTCGAGGTCGTCGTGCTCGCGGCGCTCGTGCTCGGCGAGGCGCTCTCGTCGGAGTCGAACGGCGTCGCGAAGGGCGCTGCGGCCGAAGTCCTCCTGGACGAAGAGCTGTTGATCGGCCGCGCCGTCGCGGCCCTGCTCGACATCGAAGATCCCTACCGCCGCGTCGCCGAGGGTCAGACCACGGACGCAGTCCCAGCCGGGGCCGCCGAGCAGCTGGCGGCGATCTGCGCACGCTTGCCCGAGCGGCCCGCGCCGGACCTCGCGGCCGTGCGCGCGTTGCTGGATCGCTTCGAGCGCTGGGCCGCCGTGCACCGCCACGACGCGATGGTGAAGCATGCCGTCGCGGGCTGGGTCTCGTTTCACATCCCGCACCACGTCGACCACGAGCACCTGGTGCCGCTGCGCCGGCCCGACCCGCAGTTGCCCAACGTCGTGGAGGGCCTGCCCGAGCACCGGCGGCGCCGCGACGGCTTCACGCTCACCGACGCGCGCATGCCGCCGCGCGAGATCCTCAACGAGGTCGACTACTGCCTCTACTGCCACGATCGCGAGAAGGATTCGTGCTCGACCGGCCTGCATGACAAGCAGGGCGCCGTCAAAAAGAACCCCCTCGGCATCGCGCTCAACGGCTGCCCGCTCGACGAGCGCATCAGCGAGATGCACGTCTTGAAGAAGGGCGGCGATTCGCTGGCGGCGCTGGCGATGATCACCATCGACAACCCGATGCTGCCCGGCACCGGCCACCGCATCTGCAACGACTGCATGAAGGCGTGCGTCTACCAGAAGCAGGAGCCGGTCAATATTCCGCAGATCGAGACCGGGATCCTGACCGACGTGCTGAAGCTGCCCTGGGGCTTCGAGATCTACTCGTTCTTCACACGGTGGAATCCGCTCAACCGCCGCCGTCCGTACGCGCTGCCGTACAACGGCAAGAACGTGCTGGTCGTCGGGCTCGGGCCGGCGGGGTACACGCTGTCGCATCACCTGGCCAACGAAGGCTTCGGCGTCGTCGGCGTCGACGGACTCAAGATCGAGCCGCTGGCGGCGGATCTGCTGGGCGCCGATGTCTGGCCGCCGCGCGCGATCGAGAGCTTCAGCGAGATCGAGAGCGATCTCGCGAAGCGCATCTCCGGTGGCCTGGGCGGCGTCGCCGAGTACGGAATCACCGTGCGCTGGGACAAGAACTTCCTGACGACGATCCACCTGGCGCTGGCGCGGCGGCCCAACTTCCGCGCCTACGGCGGCGTGCGCTTCGGCGGCACGCTGGGCGTCGAGGACGCGTTCTCGATGGGCTTCGACCACATCGCGATCGCGGCCGGCGCCGGCAAGCCCACGATCATCGACATGAAGAACAACCTGATCCGCGGCGTGCGCAAGGCCTCGGATTTCCTGATGGCGCTGCAGCTGTCGGGCGGATACAAGGCCGATTCGATCGCGAACTTGCAGGTCCGCCTGCCGGCGCTGGTGATCGGCGGCGGCCTCACCGGCATCGACACCGCGACCGAGCTCGCGGCGTACTACCCGGTGCAGGTGTCGAAGTTCCTCGCGCGCTGGGAGTCGCTGGCCAAAGATGCAGGCGGCGAGGCGGCGCTGTGGAAGATGTACGACGGCGAGGAGGCCGAGGTCGCGCGCGAGTTCCTCGAGCACGGCCGCGCGGTACGCGCCGAGCGCGCGCGCGCCGAGGCGGCGGGCGAGCCGCCGAACTTTCAGCCGCTGATCGACGAATGGGGCGGCGTGTCGCTGGTCTACCGCCGGGGCATGAAGGATTCGCCGGCGTACCGTCTGAACCACGAGGAGATCACCAAGTTCCTCGAGGAGGGCGTGCGCTTCATCGAGAGGCTGTCGCCGCTCGCCTGCGTGCCCGACGAGTACGGCGCGCTGAAAGAGGTCGTGTTCGAGAACGGCGCCGAGGCGGGCGGCACGGTGACGCTGCCGGCGCGCTCGCTGTTCGTCGCCGCGGGCACGCAGCCCAACATCACTTCGGAGCGCGAGACGCCCGGAGCGTTCGAGGTCGACACCAAGGCGAAGGCGTTCCAGGCGTTCCGCGCGGTGCGCGGCGCCGACGGAGCGCTGAGCTTGGAGCCGCCGACGGCGAGCGACCCGGGCTTCTTCACGTCGTACAACCGCGCCGGCAAGCTGGTCAGCTTCTACGGCGACAACCACCCGGCTTACGCGGGCTCGGTCGTGCGCGCGATGGCGTCGGCGAAAGACGGCTACCCGCACGTCGCGGCGCTGTTCCGCGACGAGATCGCCGGTCAGCGCGCCGCGGATCAGCCGGGCCGCGACGACGCCTGGCGCGCTTTCTGCGCGCACCTCGATCGCGAGCTGCGGCCGGTGATCGTGCGGCTGGAACGGCTGACGCCGACGATCGTCGAGGTCGTGGTGAAGGCGCCGGCGGCCGCGCGCAAGTTCGAGCCGGGCCAGTTCTTCCGCCTGCAGAACTACGAGTCGCTGTCACCGATGGTCGACGGGCAGCGCCTGCAGATGGAGGGGCTGGCGCTCACCGGCGCGTGGGTCGACAAGGAAAAGGGTCTGCTGTCGATGATCGTGCTCGAGATGGGGGGCAGCTCGCGCCTGGTCGCGGGGCTGCAACCGGGCGAGCCGGTGGTGGTCATGGGCCCGACCGGGACGCCGACGGAGATCTTGAAGCAGGAGTCGGTGTTGCTGTGCGGCGGCGGCCTCGGTAACGCCGTGCTGTTCTCGATCGCCAAGGCGTTGCGCGAGCAGGGCTGCCGCGTCCTCTATTTCGCCGCGTACAAGAAGAAAGAGGACATCTACAAGGTCGAGGAGATCGAGGCCGGCACCGACCAGGTCATCTGGAGCGTCGACATCGGCAACCTCCCGGCGACGCGCCGGCCCCAGGACCGCGTCTTCCGCGGCAACGTCGTGCAGGCCATGAGCGCCTACGCGCGCGGCGAGCTCGGCGAAGTGCTGATCCCGCTGTCGAACTGCAGCCGCATCATCGCCATCGGCAGCGACCGCATGATGGCGGCGGTCAAGGAGGCGCGCCACGCGCTGCTGGCCCCGCACCTGCGCCCCGGCCACGTCGCGATCGCGTCGATCAACTCGCCCATGCAGTGCATGATGAAGGAGATCTGCGCGCAGTGCCTGCAGAAGCACGTCGATCCGGTGACCGGCCGCGAGTTCACCGTCTTCAGCTGCACCAACCAGGATCAGCCGCAAGACAGCGTCGACTGGAAAAACCTGGCCGACCGCCTGCGCCAGAACACCGTGCAGGAAAAGCTGACCGGCCGCTGGGTCGAGCGGTTGCTCGCGAGCCGTCGCGGATAGCGACGGCGCGGGGATCAGTGCCGCGCGGCCGCGCGCTCGCGTTCTCTCTCGCGCGCCTTGCGCAGCCGCGCGTCGGCCTGCGCCACTTCATCCAGGCTCAAGATGCGCGCGACCTCTGCGGCTGGTCGCGACGTCGCCGGCTCGCCCGGCACCTCGAGGATCACCCGCGAGCGGCGCTGCCAGGTGAAGTAGGCGAACGCCCATTCGATCAGCACCGCCAGGCGGCGGCGGAACTCCACCAGCGACAGCACGTGCACCATCAGCCATAACCACCACGCGACGAAGCCGGAGAAGCCAAAGCGGCCGAGCTGAGCGATGGCTCGGTTGCGGCCGATCGTGGCCATCGATCCCTTGTCGACATAACGAAAGCTCTGGCGCGGCTTGTCGGCCAGGCTGAGCAGGATGTTCTTGGCGACGTGGCGCCCGCTCTGTACCGCCAGCGGCGCGACGCCGGGCAAAGGTCGGTTGTTCTGGGTCTTGGCGATGAGGTCGCCGACGACGAACACCGTGGGCCGGTCGGGGACCGAAAGGTCCTCCTCGACCCAGACCCGACCCACGCGGTCGAGCGGCACGCCGAGGTCGGCGGTCAACTCCGAGGCGCGGACGCCGGCCGCCCACACGATGGTGCGCGTCGCGATCGCCTCGCTGCCGATCTCGACGTAATCTGCGCCGAGATCGGTCACCGCGGTACCCGTGCGCACCTCGACGCCCAGGCTCTCGAGCTGCTCCTGCGCCTTCTGCGATAGCTCCTCGGGAAAGGTCGAGAGGATGCGTGGGCCGGCCTCGATCAGGACGACGCGCGTCGTGCGCGGATCGAATCGCCGGAAGTCACCGGCCAGCGTTCGTCCCGCGATCTCGGCCAGGGCGCCTGCCATCTCGACCCCGGTCGGGCCGCCCCCGATGACGACGAAGGTGGTCCAGGCGCGACGCGCCTCTGCGGACGTCTCCATCTCAGCGGCCTCGAACGCGCGCAGGATGCGGCGGCGCGTGTCGAGCGCCTCGCCGATGGTCTTGAGTCCGGGCGCGTGGGTCGCCCACCGATCATTCCCGAAGTAGGCGTGGCGCATGCCCGTCGCCAGCACCAGATAGTCGTAGTCGATGCCGTGCCCGTCCGCGAGCACCCGTTTCTTCTCGACGTCGATGCGCTGCACGCGCGCCATTAGGACCGTCGCGTTGCGCTGGCGCGCGAGCAGCCGGCGGATCGGCGCCGAGACGTCGGGCGCGGACAGCGCCGCAGTCGCGACCTGATACAGCAGCGGCTGGAAGAGATGATGGTTGGTCCGGTCGATCACCGTGACCTGCACGCCGGGCACGTTGAGCGCGCGCGCGACTGCCAGGCCGCCGAAACCCCCGCCCACGATCACGACACGCGCCGGCTCTTTCTTCAACATCATCACCCGCCATCCTTTCGGTCATCGGCCCGCTCAAGATTAGGCAAGGACCGAAGGAGAAAGGGTTAAGCGACGGTTTCCGGAGAGTAAAACTTGTATCCGGGCGATTTCGACTGCTTTGCGCGCTGATTCCCCGGTAACGACGGGTCGGCCGCGGAACTGATTGAGTTGATTCGGGAACAACCGGGCCTACGATGCGTTGTTTCTACGCGGGGCCCTGGGAGAACGCAGCGTCCGCTCCGCGACGACAGGGAGACGGACGATGACGATGAGCGGGACGAGGCTTCGAGGAGGACCGTGGTTTGGGCTGGCGCTGGCGCTGGCGCTGGTGACGGGGTGCACGTCGGCCCGTTCGGTCATCCCGACGACGCCGGTCGGGTCCTCCGACGCGGGCGCCATCGACGCCGGGGCCTCCCCGATCGACGTGGGCGCGGGGATGCCGGACGTGAAACACGACGGCGCGGGCGGCGCCGGGGTCGACGCCGCCGTACCAGACACCGGGACGACCTGCGGAGCGAACGCGCACGTCTGCGGCGGGCAGTGTGTCTCGACCACGGACGTCGCGCACTGCGCGCAGAGCTGCAGCCCTTGCTTCGTTCCGGCGGGCGGCACGGCCACTTGCGATGGCAACGGCTGCGGCGCCACCTGTCCGAGCGGGGCGACCCTCTGTGGCACGGCCTGCGTGGCCCAGGCGATGTCGTGCGGCGGCGACTGCCCGGGTGGAAGCCACGATTGCGCCGGAACTTGCCAGCCGAACACCGCCGTCGCCTCTTGCGGCGCGGCCTGCACACCCTGCGTGCCGCCCGCGCATGGCACCGCGACCTGCGATGGCGTGCAGTGCGGCTTCACGTGCGCCACCGGCTATCACGCGTGCGGGACGCAGTGCCTGTCCAACACCGACGTCGCGTCGTGCGGCTCGGCTTGCGCGGCGTGCGCGACGCCAGTCGGTGGCACGGCGACGTGCGACGGCGCGTCGTGCGGTGGCACCTGCCCCAGCGGGACGAAGCTATGCGCGGGGAGCTGCATCTCGACGGCGCAAGCGTGCCTCGGCACATGCCCGGCGGGGACGCACAACTGCAACGGCACCTGCCAAACCAACACCAGCCCCAACAGCTGCGGCGTCAGCTCGTGCACGCCCTGCCCGACGCCGGTGAACGGCGTCGCCACCTGCGACGGCACGCTTTGTGGATTCAGTTGCAGCGTCGGCTATCACCTGTGCGGCAGCGCGTGCGTGCCCAACTCGGGGGTCGCCAGCTGTGGCACGACGTCGTGCACGGCTTGCACGCCGCCCGCGAACGGCAGCGCCATCTGCGACGGGCTGTCGTGCGGTTTCCAGTGCGCCACGGGTTTCCACGCCTGCGGCAGCAGCTGCGCGGCGGCCAGCAGCGTCCAGAGCTGCGGCGCGCTCTGTTCGCCCTGTCCCGTGCCCGCCAACGGAACCGCGACGTGCGACGGAACCAGCTGCGGCATCGCCTGCAACGCCGGCTTTCACAACTGCGGCGGCCTGTGCGTCTCGAGCACCAGCGTGCTCACCTGCGGCAGCTCGTGCACCGCGTGCCCGACGCCGGCGACCGGAACCGCCACGTGCGACGGCACCAGCTGCGGCGTGAACAACCCGAACTTCAACCTGACGGTGCCGACCGCGGGCATCGCCGGCGCGACCGGAACCGTGACCGCCAGCCCCGCGGGCACGAGCTGCGGCACCGGGTGTGTCAGCTACGTCCCGGGGACGACCGTGAAGATCACCGCCGCTCCAGCGAGCGGGTCGCTGTTCGGCGGATGGAGCGACGACTGCGCGGGGCAGGGGGCGACTTGCACGCTGACGTTGTCCGCCGCTCACACCGCCACCGCGCACTTCCGGCCCAACAAGAACATCGCGTTCGTCACCAGTGGACAGATCGTCCCGGGAACGATCGGCTCCAGCCTGGCGACCGCCGATGCGTTCTGCTCCTCGGCGGCGAAGGCCGCGTTCCTGGGTGGCACCGTCTGGAAGGCGTGGCTGTCGACGTCGGCGGCGACCACCAACATCAACGCGGCGACTCACGTGGGCGCGTCGACGACCGGATGGATTCGCGTCGATGGCCGGCCGATCGCGACCAACATGACGAACCTCCTCGCGGGCAAGATGTACTTTCCGGTTCGACTGAACGAGTCCGGCAACGACCCGATCAACGTACCCGTGACCACCGGGACGAACGCCGACGGGACGCCGATCGCCAGCGGAACGTGCGGGGATTGGACGTCCTCGACCGGCATGACCTATTGCGGAAGCTCGTCCGCGACCATCGCCTACTGGACCTACGCGTACGCGGAGGCGGGAGATACTTGCGGCAACCCGTTCAGCCTCTATTGCTTCGAAAACGACACCGGGATGGCGGCGGTCGCGGCGCCGGTCGTGCCCAGCAATGGCCGTCACGCATTCCTCTCGGCGACCCTGTGGACACCGGGCGGCGGAGTCGCCGCCGCAGACGCGATTTGCCAGAGCGACGCGAGCAGCGCCGGGCTCGCCAATGCAGCCAACTACCGGGCGCTGATGACGACGACCGTAGCCGCGACCGATGCGAGCCGCATCAGCCTGTCCGGTCAGCCCTGGTACCGACTGGATGGCGCGCAGCTGTTCGGATCGGCCGCCGATCTCGCGGATCCGGCCGCGGGCAAGATCCTGACGACGTTGAACCTCACGCCCGCGGGCGACTACCGGCCCCCGCCGGCCAGCGCGTGGACCGGAAACCTGGTCGCCCCGTCATCGACGACGATGATCGACAATTGCAACAACTGGACGTCGAGCACGGCGTCGCTGCTGGGGGTGGCGGGCTCGGCCTACGATTCGTGGTTCACCTGGTGGACCAACGGTTATATGCCGCTCGAGCCTTGCAATACTCCGGACCACGTTTACTGCTTCGAGCGCTGACGCCGCAGCCGCGATGCGCGCCGGATGCGCTCGCCGTCCTGCGGCCGCTCGGCCCACGCCAGCACCGCTCCCGCGATGACCAGGCGCGCACCGGCCGCGCCCGGCGCCCCGCCCGCGAGGAGCGCGTCGCGGATCTGCCGTGACTTCACGTGCTCGCGCGGCCCGAAGTCGAAGCCGGAAACACGACCGTCTTCGCGCGGCAGCCGCGCGGCGCATCTCGCACCTGCCCCGCCGCGTCGATGCGCCCGCCGAACGTGTCGATGTCGCCGGGTCCGGATGATCGGCGATTCAGTACCCGGTCGGCCGCGTCGTATCGCTGTTCCACTCGCGCGCGCGCATGCCGACGGCGTTGTAGACGCGCAGCTCGTCGGTCTTGCCCTTCACGCGCACGGGCGGGAGCGGGATCGCCGCGACCTCGGACTGCACCTTGCGGAAGGTCGCGTCCGACAGGATGATCTGGCCGGGCTGCGCGACGCTGCACAGGCGCGACGTCGTGTTGACCGCGTCGCCGATCGCCGTGTACTGCAGCGCGCGCGAGCTGCCGATCGCGCCGGTGACCACCGTGCCGGTGTTGATGCCGATGCCGATCTTGATCTCGTTCAGCCCCTCGGACGCGCGCGTGCGGTTGAACTCCGACAGCACCTTGAGCATCTCCAGCGCGCACTGCACCGCCTTGAGCTCGGCGTGCGGCACGGCGACCGGTGCGCCGAACAGCGCGATGATCTCGTCGCCCACGAACTTGTCGAGCGTGCCCTCGTACTTGAAGATCACGTCGACCATCAGCTCGAAGTACTCGTTGAGCATGCGCACGATGTCCTGCGGCGCGCGCGACTCGCTCATCGAGGTGAAGCCGCGAATGTCCGAGAACAGCAGCGTGATCTCGGACAGCGCGCCGCCCTTTTCCAGCTGCAGCTTGCCCTGGACAATCTGGTCGACCAGGTTGGGCGACAGCAGGCGCTGAAACTGCGCGCGCGTCTTCGCCTCGTGCTCGATGGTGCGCGCCAGGTGCGAGTTGTGGATCGCGACCGCGGCCTGGCTGGCGATGCCGCCGAAGATCTGGAGATCCTTCTCGACGAACGCGTTGGTCGCGATCATCGAGTCCATGTGCATGATGCCGAGCAGCTCGTCGTGGTGGATGAGCGGCACGGTCATCGTCGACCGGATGCCCTGCATGATCACCGAGTGCGCGCCCGAGAACCGGCTGTCCATGGTCGCGTCCGACGACAGCACCGAGGCCTTGTGTTGCACGACCTCGTTGAGGATCGACTTCGACAGCACGATCTGCTCGTTCTTGCCGTCGCGCGTCTTGGCGATCTTCGGCGTCGGGACGCCGTTCTCCATCAGCAGAATCACGCCGCGGTCGGCGGGGATCAGCTCGAACGCCTTCATGATGATCTTCTCGAGCAGGACGTCGAGGTTCACCTCGAGCCCGATCGATCGCCCGAGCTCGTGCGCGAGCCGCAGCTTCTCGTAGTCGCGGCGCAGGACCTCGACGTCGAAGATCTCCTTCTCGGCGACGAACTCGCGCGACGGCGGCGGCGCCTGGATCTTCTGGCGGATCAGCGCCTCGGTCGCCGAGGGCGCGATCGTGACCTTCTGCAGCAACGAATCGGCCGCCGACCGCTCCTGAAAGGTCAACGTGGTCGAGCCCAGCGTGATCTCGTCGCCGTCGGCCAGGATCTGCTCGTTGATGCGGGCGCCGCGCAGGAACGACCCGTTCAGGCTTCCAAGGTCACGGAAGAGAAACCGCCCGTCGGGCTGGCGGATGATCTGCGCGTGCTCCTTGGACACGATGCGATCCAGGATCTGCAGCGTGTTGTCGGGGTGACGCCCGACGGTGTTGATGGGACCGAGCTCATACTCGCGCCGCTGGTCGCTGCCGTTGACGATAACCTTGGCCATTCCGAACCGGTCCTGACGGACCATCATAACCTCAGACCGCCCCGGGGCACCTGCGATTTCCGAGCCCCGCGCCCATTCGGCGGGCCGTGTAAGTTTGCGGCGGACCTTGGCTCCCCCTTGCGGGCCGCTTCGGATACTATGGGCGCGCGAGAAGCGGCTCCCATGAGCATGTCCACGCCGACGCCCACGCCGACCCCGACCCCCCTGCCTCAGCAGCTCGACGAGGTCACGCAGCCGTCTGCATCGCCGGGTCTCACCGATTCGGGCGAGACGATGGCCAAGCGGATCGAGCTGACCTCGACCCAGTGGGAGGCCGAGGCGCTGGTCACCGCCGAGGAGGCCGAGGCGCGCGCGTCGTCCGCGCCGGTCTCGGGCGCCCTGCGCTACGCGGCCGCGCGCATGCTCTCGGATCGCGTCGGCGATTCGGCGGCGGCGATCGAGCACCTGACCGTCGCGGTCGCCAGCCCGCCGGGTGCGACGTTCGCGCCGGTGCTGCGCGCGCTGCGCCTGCACGCGCTCGAGGTCGGCAGCGTCTGGTCGGCGCTCGATCAGCTCGACGTCGAGATCACCGCGAGCGCGATGGTCGGGGAGCGCGCGTCGCGGCTGGTCGAGAAAGCCTACCTGCTCGAGGACCGCTTGCTCGCCTCGGAGCCGGCGCGCGAGGTGATCGAACAGGCGCTGGGCCTGGTCGCCGGCCACCGCGGCGCGCTCGCGGCCGCGCAGGCGATCGCCGAGCGCGGTGACGATCTCGGCTATCTGCGGGGCGTGCTGGAGCGGCGGCTGGCGGCGGCGCCGTCGCCCGCGGAGCGCGCGCGCGTGCTCACACGCCTGGCGCTGCTGGCCGAGAACGAGCCCGAGCGTCTCGCCGAGGCGCTGGTGCTGTTCGGGCGCGGGCTCGACGAGGATGCGCCCGGTGACGCTGCGTTCGTGGCGCGCTCGGGCTTGCGCCGGGCGGCGGCCCGGCTCGAGCGCGAGGTCGAGCTCATGCGTGGCTTCACGCTCGAGGCGGCGGCGCTGGAGGCGGGCCCTTCGCGCGCGGTCTGGCTCGGACAGGCGGCCGCGCTGGCGCGCCACCGGCTGGGCGCCGCGGAGAGGGCCACCGATCTCGTCGGGCAGGCGCTGTCCGATGAGCCCGACGACGTCGCGCTGCTCGCGGTCGCCTGCGAGGACCACTTGGCGGCGGGGCGCTGGGCGCCGGCGCTGGCGCTGCTCGATCATCAGGCCGAGCTGACGATCGACCGCGACTGGGCGGCGGCGCTGTGGGGGATCGCCGGCCACATCGCGGAGCGCCGGCTCGGCGACGACCAGGCGGCGGTGGCGCGCTTCCGCCGCGCGCGTGAGGTGAACCCGTCGAACCCGGCGACGCTGGGCGCGCTCGAGCGCATCGCCTCGCGCACCGGCGACACCAAGACCCAGGTGCAGCTGGCGGTCGCCGCCGTCGGCCGCGCCGAGGATCCCTCCGAGCGCGCGGCGCTGGCGGTGCGCGCCGCCGAGATCAACGAGAGCGCCGTGCACGACATCGAGGCGGCGATCGGCATGGCGCGCCAGGCGCTGGAGGCCGTGCCCGGCTATCCGCCGGCGGTGCACCTGCTGGAACGGCTCTACCCGATGCTCGAGCGCTGGGACGACATGCTCGGGCTCGTCGACGCCGACGGCGACGCGTCGACGGCCGCCTCGCTCAGCGACGACGATGTCGCGGGCCGGCGCCTCGAGCGCCTGGGTCTGCTGCAAGAAGAGCGGCTCGGCGATCCCGGCGCGGCGATGGCGCTGTTCAGCGAGTGGGCGATGCTGGGCCCGCGCCGTCCGGCGGCGTTGCGCGCGCTCTTGCGCGCCGCCGAGAAGGCGGGCGACGCGCTGGTCGCCGCCGAGGCGGCGCTGAAGCTGGGGACCGACGTGCCCGGCTTCACCGAGGACGTGCAGGTCGCGTGGCGCTATCGCGCGGCGACGATCTTCGAGGAGCGCGCCGCCGCCGACACCGAGGCCATTCGCGCCTACGAGTCGGCGCTGGCGCTCGCGCCCGGATTCCGTCCGGCGCTCGCGGGCCTGGCGCGCGCCCACGAGCGGCGCAAGAGCTTCGAGGCGCTGGCCGTGGTGCTGTCGCGGCGCGCGGAGTTCGAGACCAACCCCGCGCACGCGAGCGTGCTCGAGGTCGAGGCTGCGCACATCGAGGCCGAGAACCTGGGCCGCTCCGAGGCGGCGCTGGAGACGCTGGGACGCGCGCTGTCGTTCGACACCACCAACCTGGGCGCGGTCGATTACTACGTGCGCATGCTGCAGCGGCTCGGGCGCGGTGACGAGCTCGAGGCGGCGCTGGGCACGCTGGCCGAGAAGCTGAGCGATCCGGTGGCGAAGGCGGCGATCTACCGCCGGCAGGCCGAAGTCTTCGAGTGGCAGCTGCGGCGCCCGCGCGAGGCGCTGGCGGCGATCGAGCGCAGCCTGGCGCTGGTCTCGGCGAACCGCGTGCGGCCGGCCGGCAGCGCCGCCGCCGAGGCCATTCAAGAGCGGCTCTACTTGATGGTCGGACGGCTCGGCGAGGCGCTGGCGCTGGGCGCGAGCCACCTGGCGGCGTCCGGACCGCTGGCGCCCGTCGGCAAGGGCGCCATCGACGCCGCGAACGAGAAGCTGCGGCGGCGCATCGATCTCGCGCTGCGCGCGACCGACGCCGAGCAGGCGGTTGGCCAGCTGGCGCGCATCTTCGAAGATCCGGCGGTGCTCGAGGCGAAGTCGGGTCCGGAGCGCGGGCCGCCGCGGCTGGCGCTGGAGGCGTACGTCGCATCGCTGCGGCGCCTGGGGCGCGAGCGCGAGGCCGGCTTCGCGCTCGAGCAGCTCGCCGCGGCGTCGACCGATCCGGAGACGCGCGTCGCTCTGTGGCGCGCGGCGATCGCGGCGCGCGAGCGTCTCGGCGAAGCGGGGCTCGCGGCGCTGCCGCTGTGGGAGCGCGTCGTCGAGGCCAGTCCCGAGATCGACGCGCTCGCGGTGTTCGAGCGGCTCGCGACGGCCAAGGGCGACACCGCGCGCGTGATCGTCGCGCGCCGCACGCTGGCCGAGCACGCGCCGGATCCGCTGACCCGCAGCGTGTTCCTGTGGGAGCTCGGGCTGGCGCACGCCGACGCCGGCGACCTGCGCGGCGCGGCCGCCGACTTCGAGCGCGCGCTCGAAGCCGGTTCGGCAGACGAGGTGTTCTTGCCGGCGCTGCGCGCGCTCGCTCGCCTGCGCGAGCACACCGGCGAGCTGCGCGGCGCCGCGGAGCTGTGGATCCGGGAGGCGCGCCAGACCAAGCTCGTCGAGCGCGCGACGCGCGCGTTCCGCCACGCCGCGCGCCTGTACGCCAACTCGATCCGAGACGAGCGCATCGCCGC